>Ga0070741_10013288_pt1 | contig 14601 bp, 12 predicted proteins | sample Coa_R1_4_FD_66440 | JGI IMG/M metagenome (GOLD analysis project Ga0070741, IMG submission 66440) | Surface soil microbial communities from Centralia Pennsylvania, which are recovering from an underground coalmine fire - Coalmine... | ecosystem: Environmental > Terrestrial > Soil > Unclassified ...
GTCGCGGTAGATCGGTTGCGCCAGAATGCGCGACAATGTGCGCCGATTGTGCTCGCCGTTTACCGCGTCGAACCCCAGCCCGATCGCCATCAAGGGTACGAGAAAGCCCAGGAAGGAAACGAACGACGGCAACGGCTCGCGTGACGTGGTGAACAACCGCAGGAACAGGAAGGGATCTTCGGCGGTGACGTCTTTGATGCGTTGGATCGCGCCATACAGCGCGGCCATCGCGGTGAGCACAACAAGCCATTCGAGAATGCGCATGCGCGCGCTGCCGAGATGGTCGGACAATTCCTTCAGCGCGACAGTTGAGAGACCGCGCCAGGGGGAGCCTTCACGCCGCATCGCGCGCCTCCAGATCTGAAACATGCTTCTGGAAATAGCGCGTGTAGATCGCCTCCAGGCTTGGCTCCTCCACCGACAAACGGAACAGCCTGCCGCCCGAGTTGACGACCGCCGCCGCGGCTTCCGGGCGCACGTCGCGTTCGGCGAGAAGGCGCAGGCGACCCGGGGCCGACTGCTGAACTGATTTAACCCCCGGAATGGAGGACAGGGACTTTTCCAATCCGGCGCCTTGCGCCTCCACCTCCACGGCGAAGCCGCCGCCCAGCACTTCGCGGCCGAGTTCGGCGACAGTGCCCAGCAGCACAATGCGGCCTGAGCGAAAGAGCGCAACGCGGTCGCAGACGCTCTGCACCCGATCGAGCAGGTGCGACGACAAAAGGATGGTCACGCCTTCCCGCTTGAGATCGCGGATGATTTCGAGGAGTTCCAAGGTCGCCTGTGGATCCAGTCCCGACGTCGGCTCGTCGAGGATTGCGATTTGCGGCCCCTTCATGACGATTTCGGCAAGACCCAGCCGCTGGCGCATGCCCCGTGAAAAAGTCGCCACGCGCTTGTCGGCGGCCTGGCGCAGATCGACGCGCGCGAGCGCCGCGGCGATACGCGCTTCCCGCTCGACCGGCTGCAAGCCCATCAGCTTTGCCGTGTAGCGCAGATTGTCGGCAGCGGTCAGCTGGTCATAAAAGCCGACGGCATCGGGCAAATAACCGACGCTGCGCTTGACTGCCAGCGGTTCGCGCATCGGATCGTGGCCGGCGACGCGCGCTTCGCCGGCGGAAATCTCGCTCAGGCCGAGCAGCATCAGGATGGTGGTCGTCTTGCCGGCGCCGTTCGGGCCTAGCAGCCCGAAAATCTCACCGGCGGCGATGCTGAACGAGATGCTGTTGACCACGGCGGCGTCGCCGTAGCGCTTGGTGAGGCCTGTCGCCTCGATGACTGCCGTGCTCATCGGCGCCCAAACCGGGCGACCGCGCCCACCATCACAAGGAGCGCGATGGCGATGATTCCAACCCCGGCGATTCCCCACATCGTGGAAGTCGTCACGGTGATACGGAAATTCGAGGAGGCGGACTCGCCGCGCGCCGATGCGCGCAGCTCGGTTACGTAGTCACCGGCGATCGCCTTTTGCGTGGGCGTGATCAATGCCTGGGCTTCGGCATTGGCCCCCGGAGCCACGTGGGCGATAGTTTTTGGCTCGAAGCGCACTTTCCATCCGCTCGGCGCCGTCCCCGACAGTTCCACATTGTCCGCCGGTGCGCTGCCGGAATTGGTAACCATGATGGGAATCGACCGCTCGACGCCCGCCGACGCGCTGGCGCTGACCAATCCTTCGCGGCCACTGATTTCCAGCTTGGGCTGGCCGCTGATTTCCAGCGCCACTTCCGTCGTCGCGGAAGTGTCTTCGGCTGCGACCCTTACGGTTACCGGATAGCGGCCGGCCCCGACGTTTGTGGGCGGGCGGACGTTCAACTTGATGTCTTTGGATTGCCCGGCGTCCACGGGGATCGCGCTTAATTCTTGCGACCCATAAAGTTCGGTGAAGGAAACGTCGAAATCACGCGGAGCCTGCGCCGACAGACTGACCAAAAGCCGCTTTCCGCTGTCGTTCTTGAGGCTTAGCTGGAAGCCGAAGGTCGAGCGCGCGGAGCCGCGCAAATCCGGCAATTGCGCCTGCAAGGAAAGTTTTGCCGGCAGCTCCTTCGCCAGGGTGACGGCGATAGGCAGGCTGATATGCGTATTTCCGCCCTCGGCGGAGAGGGTCAATGTCTGCGTGCCCATGGGGGCGTCCTTGGGCACATCGAGGCGCAGTTCAAGCGGCACGCTTTTGTCGGTAGCAGGCATCGCGGCGGAAACGGGCTGGCCGCCGCCGAGCAGCGTAGCGGTCCACCCAGCCGGCACGCCGGATACGGACAAATTCAGCCGCTCCGGCTCAAGCCCGTAATTTTGCAGGGTGATATTGAGATTCGAGACCGTGCCCGGCCGGACCGCCACGGCGGGATAATCGGTCATCAGGTAGATGCCTTTGATGGCGGAGCGGGTATCCTGTGCGGCGGCTGCGCTCCAGCCGACTATCAAAAGAAATAAAACGGCTAATGCACGCCGCATGGGAGACCTCCTCGCAAACAGAATTGCCGAAAAATCGCCGCTTCGGGGGGCCCCGGGGGCAATCGGCGGGGAAAAACGCGGGGGAATTTTTCGCGGGATCATGACCAAATCGTGCCAAGCTTTGGAAATATTGTCGCATGCAGGAACCTTGGCTTTTGCCGCGGGGGGTTGAAGCATGTCTCGAAAATCACAGGTCAGTGCCGGCTTGCTTGCCTTTCGCAGGCGCGAAGGATTGGAGGTCCTCCTCGCCCATCCCGGCGGGCCGTATTGGTCGAAAAAAGACGATGGCGCCTGGACCATCCCGAAAGGCCTGGCCGACAGTGACGCCGATCCGCTCTCAGCCGCCCGGCGCGAATTTACCGAGGAGACCGGCTTTATCGCCACCGGCGAGATCGTGCCGCTGCATCCGGTCCGGCAACGAAGCGGAAAAACGGTCGTGGCCTGGGCATTCGAGGGGGATTTTGAGTTGGACGGCTTCAAAAGCAACCTGTTCGAAATGGAATGGCCGCCGCGTTCGGGCCAACGCAAGAGTTTTCCAGAAGTCGATCGCTTGGCCTGGTTTCCTTATGATGCAGCGTTGCGAAAAATCATAGCTTATCAAAAGCCCTTTCTGGTCGAACTTCAAGCAACGCTCAAAGGGCAAAGGTAAGCGAACCCTGCCGGAACCATGCCGCGCCGCCCACGTTTCTCCTACGATACCTAGGAGAATGAATAATGGACAAAGATCGCATCAAAGGGGTGGCGCATCAGGCCAAAGGATCCGTGAAGGAAGCCGCCGGCAGAATAAGCGGCGATGCCAAGTTGCAAGCGGAAGGTAAGGCCGAAAAATTCGGCGGCAAGGTTCAGAACGCCTTGGGCGGCGTGAAGGATGGGGCCAAGGATGCCGCGGACGACGATTAGGTTCGCTCTAGCCGCAAAAGCCCGCCCCGACGGCGGGCTTTTTTCCCACTAGCAGCGGGAGCGGGCCACGCGGATCCACCGTCCGTGCCGGTCCTTATAAAAGCACTCCCCTCGCCACCAGTAATAACCGGTGTGACGCCGCTCGGCCTGCTGAGCGATCAGCGCGCCTGTTGCAGCACCGACGGCAACCCCAATGGCCACGCCGCTGCCTCTGCCGGTCGCCGCACCGCCAATGATGCCGCCGATGGCTCCACCAACGACAGCGCCGCCCAGCACGTTGTTCTGCGCCGGCGCCTGTTCTGCTGGCATGGTGATCAGTAATGCCAGCAGCAGCCCTGCTATGACTGTCTTCATCGTCAATTTTCTCCCCTTATTCCTGCCGGACCTATCTTGAGACTGAAACCCGATGTTTTCAATGAGCTAAGCGACGGCGCGAGCTGCGGGCTCCTCGGACGATAATCGCCCGGCCAACGGGTCAATGGCTTCGATCAATTGGAGAAATGACGATGCCGGCAATGCGGGAGCGAAAATGAAACCTTGCGCGGCGCGAATGCCGCGCTCCCGCAAGCAGATCACTTGCTCGAAGGTTTCCACTCCCTCGGCGACGACTTCCATCCGCATGTTATCGGCGAGGTCGATCAGCGTTTCGATAATTGTGGTGGAGCTGCGATCGATACCGATGGCATCGACGAACATCTTGTCGATTTTGATGATATCGACGCCCAGCTTGAGAATATAGGAAAGGCCACTGTGGCCGGTGCCGACATCATCGATGGCCATGCGCACGCCCAACCCCTGCAGGGTGGCGATCAAGCGCCGGGTATCCGCCAGATTCTCGATCGGCTGACGCTCGGTCAATTCGAGCACGAGCTGCGACATGCGTACCGAGCCACGGCCGAAAATATTGCGCACGTCGCGCAGGATTGTCTCGTCCCGGAAATGCCGCGCGGCCAGGTTGAACGACACTTTCAGGTGCGGCCGCTTGGCAAAGGCCGGCCCAAGCTCCTGACAGGCACGCCGCATCAGGGCGCGCGTGATGTCCAAGATAATGCCGCTCGATTCGGCCAGCGGAATGAAAGACCCCGGCGATTCGATACTGCCGTCCGCTTTGCGCCAGCGCACGAGAACCTCGGCGCCGCGCAGCTTGCCGGACATAAGGTCTACCACCGGCTGGTAATAAGGCACGAATTCGCCGGCGTTAAGGGCGCGTTCCAGCTCGGCAATGGGATTCTCACGCTGACGGCGGGGCAGCATAAACGTGAATGCCAATGCGAGGACGGCCAAAGCGCCGGCGATAGCCGAACCGAGCCGTTCGACTTGGGCCGCTTGGGTCGCCACGGCGCTTTTTGGCAGCGACGTGGCGATACTCAGACCGTAATGCGCCGATGTGGCGCTGGCCTTCAGTAAGGCGTTTCCGGAAGATTCCGAGCCAATGCGGGACCCAGCCTCTCCGATCAGCGTCCCATCTTGCAGGGAAAGGCCGCTGTAGCCGATCGAACGCCCTGCTTCCATGGAGGTCTGGGCGATAAGCGTCGAGCCCAACAAAAGCGCGCCCAATCCGACCGGCCGGCTACTGTCCATGCGCCGGATGCGCAAGATCTTCTCCGCAGATTCCTTCCCGCCCGCGGTGCCCGAATCGAACACCTCAAGCACGACGTTCTCGGCGCCCGCCGCCTGTTGCGAGCCCAGAAAGCGCCGCGCACCGGTCGCCATGCCGGAGGAACTACACACGATAGCGCCGTCCGCGCCGATAACCGATATTTCCTTCACCATGACATTGGCGAATACGGCCCGGCGCATCGCATCGAGCTGGTCCGGCCGGCAGCTATCGACGCCGCGGCGCGTAAGTTCGTCGAGGGTGGCAACCACGCGATCGATGCGATTTTCGGCCAGGGCAAGCTTCTGCTTCGCGGCCAATTCCACCGCATCCTGCGCATGCCTAGCGGTGAGCTGGCCCAGCCAATGATCCAAGGCCGCAAAGCCGGCGCTCGCCAGGAGAACGCCGGCTACGGCCGCAACCGCCCGCTGTCGCCTTGCTGAAAGCAAGCCGATCCCCCTCTTTCGCGTCGGGTCGATAGGGTGGTGCAGCGTCGTAAAGGCCGTATTAAGTGCAAGCGGGGCGACGCCTTGGCGCGGCTTCGGGTGCAATTTCCCCAACGCCAAGGTTAGCCAAAGATGAATGTGACAATGCTTGTGAGTCGGCCAGACCCGCAGCCCAACGCGGTTGGCGCTGCTCCGCCCCTGGCGGCTCGGCCCGCTGCCGCGGCGATGATGCCCCTCCTCCGCCCGAATCGTGGTCGCCGTGCGCCGCCGCATCTCCGCGCCGTGCCGGCATCTGCTGGAGCGTCGAGCCGGTATCGAGCGGCGTCATTCGCTGCGGCTCGACTGCGGTCGAAGCGCGACTCCAATTCCTTAACTTTCGCCAGGCAGAATTTTCCGCGGACGATTCGCGCCGGGCATGAAGAATCCGCTTGAATGCCCGGCATTGTGTGTTATCTGGAATCCGCCGCTGTAACGGTCCGCGCGTTGGGTCTGTTTCAGCGGCATTCGCTTCCGTGAGCCGGTTCGCCGGTCTCTCGGGCTTCGATCTCTGGTTGGGGAGGACATGGCATGCGCCAGCAAGCCCTCTTCCAATTGGGGACGGGCTTGGGGACCCCAAGTACCTCCCGAAAGGAAGACCTAGCGATCGCCAAAGCTACCAAAGTCAAAGCCGCAGCTGCGGTCGAGACCGAACAGCGTGACGATCATTTCGTGGTGAGGAACGGGGTGCGGTGCGCCGGGGCGCATCTCATCGTCGACCTTTACGAAGCCCAACGTCTCGACGATATCGACCATATCGAAGCGACGCTGCGGCGCTGCGTCGATGCGGCGGGGGCGACCCTTCTGCATATCCATCTGCATCATTTCGAGCCCAACGGTGGCGTTTCCGGCGTGGCGGTGCTGGCGGAAAGCCACATCTCCATCCATTCCTGGCCGGAAAACGGATACGCCGCGCTCGATGTGTTCATGTGCGGCAATGCCAATCCGGACGCATGCATTCCGGTCCTGAGAAAGGCGTTCAAGCCGAAACAGGTCGCTGTCAGCGAAATCCTGCGCGGCCAAGGCGCCTAGACGCCATTGCCCTCGAACCTGCAAACGGCCGGATCACTCCGGCCGTTTCAGCTTGGAGAAAGCCGATGACGGAAAAACGCTGGATTGCCGAAACCCTGTTCGACGAACTCGGCTTCCGCATGACCTTTGAGGTTGAACGAGTGCTCTACGAGACGCGGACCGAACACCAGCATCTGATCCTGTTTGAGCATAATTTTTTCGGCAAGATGCTCATGCTCGACGGCGCCACCCAAATCACCAGCCGCGACGAGTTCATCTACCAGGAGATGATGAGCCATGTTCCGCTCTTTGCCCATGGCCGCGCCAAAGAAGTGCTGATTATCGGCGGCGGCGACTGCGGCATCGCCGAAGAAGTGCTCAAGCACAAATCGGTGGCCCGCCTCACCCAGGTGGAGATCGACGCTTCCGTGATCGAATTCTCCAAGGAGCATTATCCCGAGTTCACAGGGCCCGTTTTTGCTGACAAGCGCTTCAACAGCGTCATCGCCGACGGCATGGCCTATGTCGCCGAAACCGACCGGCGCTTCGACGTGATCATCGTCGATTCCACCGATCCCCAAGGACCCGGCGCGGTGCTGTTCACGCGTGAGTTTTACGCCAATTGCAAGAAATGCATGGCCGAAGGCGGGGTGATGGTGACGCAGAATGGCGTGCCATTCTTCCAGGCCGACGAATTGGTCACCAGCGTGCGGTATTTCCGCGAGCTCTATGCCGACGGCGCCTGCTACGTCGCGGCTATTCCCACCTATGTCGGTGGTCACATGGCGATGGGCTGGGCCGCGGACGACCCGGCCTTGCGGCAGGCCAGCGCTGAGACGATTGCCGAACGCTACAAGGCCGCCGGATCGTTCAAGACGCAATATTGGACGCCAGACGTGCACAAGGCAGCCTTCGCGCTGCCGCGCTTCATCGCCGACAAGGTGGCGCGGGCTTGAGGCCTACTTCTTCGGCAGGTCGAGCTTGATATGCAGCTCCTTGAGCTGCTTGGGCGAGACCTCCGATGGCGCGCCCATCAGCAGGTCTTCGGCGCGCTGATTCATCGGGAAAAGCACCACCTCGCGCAGGTTTTCCTCATCGCAAAGCAGCATGACAATACGGTCGAGACCGGGAGCGATGCCGCCGTGCGGCGGGGCGCCATATTGTAGCGCGCGCAGCATGCCGCCGAATTTCTTCTCCAGAACGTCCTCGCCATAGCCGGCGAGCGCAAAGGCCTTGCGCATCACGTCGGGCCGGTGATTGCGGATCGCGCCGGATGATAGTTCGATGCCGTTGCAGACCACGTCATACTGGATCGCCTTGAGGCTCAGAAGCTTCTCTGCGTCGCGGGCGTCGAGCCCCAGGAATTCCTCGATCGGCAGGCTCGGCATGGAGAACGGATTATGGGAGAAGTCGATCTTCTTCTCCTCCTCGTTCCATTCATACATCGGGAAGTCGACGATCCAGCAGAACTCGAAGCGGTCCTTCGTCACAAGACCAAGCTCCTCGCCAACCTTGGCGCGCGCCGGGCCGGCGAATTTCACGAAGTCGTTCGGCTTCCCGGCGACGAAGAACACCGCATCGCCGACTTTGAGGCGAAGCCTTTGCCGGAGTGCTTCGGCGCGCTCGACGCCGATGTTCTTGGCCAGCGGACCCGCGCCGCCCTCTTCTCCCTCGCGCCAGAAAATGTAGCCCAGTCCAGGCTGGCCCTCGCCTTGCGCCCAGGCATTCATGCGGTCGCAGAAGGCGCGGTTGCCTCCGCCCGGGGCGGGAATGGCCCAGACCTGCGCCGAAGCGTCGGCGGCCAAGATGTTAGCAAAAATTTTGAAGCCCGAGCCGCGAAACGTCTCGCTCACGTCCTGCATCTCGATCGGGTTGCGCAGGTCGGGCTTGTCGGTACCGTATTTCCGCAGCGCGTCGGCATAAGGAATGAGCGGAAATTTCGGCGTCACCGGCTTGCCACCGCCGAATTCCTCGAAAACGCCGCGCAGCACCGGTTCGACGGCGGCGAAGACGTCCTCCTGGGTGACGAAGCTCATCTCGATATCGAGCTGGTAGAACTCGCCGGGTGAGCGGTCGGCACGCGCGTCTTCGTCGCGGAAACAGGGCGCGATCTGGAAATAGCGGTCGAAGCCAGCGACCATGATCAATTGCTTGAACTGCTGCGGCGCCTGCGGCAGCGCGTAGAACTTGCCCGGGTGCAGGCGCGACGGCACCAGGAAATCGCGCGCGCCTTCCGGCGACGACGCGGTGAGAATGGGCGTCTGGAATTCGAAGAAGCCATTTTCCTTCATGCGCCGCCGCAAAGAAGCGATGATCGCCTCGCGCTTCATGATGTTGGCATGCAGCCGCTCTCGGCGCAGATCGAGAAACCGGTATTTGAGACGAATTTCTTCCGGATATTCCTGCTCGCCGAAGACCGGCATGGGAAGTTCGGCAGCCGGACTCAGAACTTCGATCTCGTTGACATAGACTTCGATCTGGCCGGTCGGAAGATCGGGATTTTCGGTGCCGCCGGGGCGGTGCCGCACCTTGCCGTCGACGCGGACCACCCACTCGGCGCGCAATTTCTCGGCTTCGCGGAAAGCCGGACTGTCGGGATCGATCACGATCTGCGTAATTCCGTAATGATCGCGCAAATCGATAAACAGTACGCCGCCATGATCGCGGATGCGGTGACACCAGCCCGCCAGGCGCGCGTTTTTTCCGACCTCGCTCTCGCGAAGCTCGCCGCAGGTGTGGGTGCGGTAGCGATGCATAATCATCCTGAAAAGAGGGCCGCGGCCACGAAAGAGTGGCGCGAAAAACACACGGGCCCGCCGGTTTGTCAAGCAAAGCCTAGGCGCTTTGCCAACGTGGAAAGCTGCGTTATCTAGCAGCCATGGAGCCGATAACCGCAACGGGGGAACTGGCCGAGGCCTGCGCCCGTCTTGCACGTCACCCGTTTGTGACGGTGGATACCGAATTCCTGCGCGAGTCGACCTACTACCCCCTCCTCTGTGTGGCCCAGATTGCAAGTCCGGACGAAGCGGTGGTCGTCGACGCGCTGGCGCCGAATCTCGATCTCGGACCTTTTTTCGACCTGCTGATCGACGAGCGCGTACTGAAGGTCTTTCACGCCGCGCGGCAGGATCTTGAAATCGTCTGGCATCGCGTCGGCAAACTGCCGCATCCGATTTTCGACACGCAGGTCGCGGCCATGGTTTTGGGCTACGGCGATTCGATCTCTTACGACCAGCTCGTGCAGCGGATCACCGGCGACACCTTGGACAAATCGAACCGCTTCACCGACTGGACGCGCCGGCCCCTGAGCGAAGCCCAGCTCAAATACGCCGTCTCCGATGTCACTCATCTCCGCGACGTCTATCTTGCCCTATCCGCAGACCTGGAAAAGCGCGGCCGCGCCGAATGGGTGAGCGCGGAAATGGACATCCTGACATCGCCGAAAACATACCAAGCCGATCCGGAGCACGCCTGGGAGCGGCTGCGCTCGCGCGTGCGCAAGCCGAAGGAGTTGGCGGTGCTCATGGAAGTGGCCGCCTGGCGCGAACGCGAGGCGCAGATGCGCGACGTCCCTCGCGGCCGCGTCCTCAAGGATGATGTGCTGGTCGACATCGCCGTACAGGCTCCTCCTACGCTGGAACGGCTGGGCCATTTGCGATCGCTGCCCAAGGGTTTCGAGCGATCCAAATGGGGCGAAGCCATTGTCGCGGCCGTCAACCGCGGCATCGCCCGTGATCCGAAATCCCTGCCCCGCCTCGAACGGGCCCGCTCCGGCAACGGCGGTGCCTCGGTAGAACTCCTCAAGGTGCTGTTGCGGATGACCGCGGAACAGCACGGCGTTGCGGCGAAGGTCATTGCCACCGTGGATGACTTGGAAAATATCGCGGCCGACGACAACGCCGATGTACCGGCGCTAAAAGGCTGGCGCCGCGAGTTATTCGGCGAAAGGGCGTTGGCGCTCAAGCACGGGCAATTGGCGCTGGCGATGGATAAAGGCCGCGTCACCGCGGTGCGCCGCGGCGATTGAAGGTGCACGCCGCTACTCCGTCAGCAGCACGGGCTCCCGCCCGATCAGCCTGCCAAGCTGTTTTAGACGGTTGAACAGCCGCTCGCCGGCCAGCGGTTCGTATTTGCCCCGCAGCTTGAGGGTCAATTTGCGCTGACGTACCTGCATCGGCACGTGCGGCAGTACACCGGGCATGGCCGCCGAAACCAGATAGGCCACGCGCATCGCCGCCCCAAGGATGCGGGCATGATCGAGCATGCGGGTGGACGCCAGTTCGCGCAATCGCGGCGACAATTCCTCTTCCACTAGGCCCATATGGCGATAGTAGATGGTCAGGGCGAGAAAGGCGCGACCCGGGTGATCGGTGGCGAAGAATCCGTTGTTGGCGATGATGTTGAGCGATTGCTCGCCACGATAGTCTGGATGCGTGCGCCAGCCGATGTCGGCGAGCAGGCAAGCGGCATGCCGCAACCGCTTTTCCTCCGCCGATTCATCGAGCCCAGTCGAGGCCATGAAGCGATCGGTCCACTCGATCATCTCCTCGCAATGGCGCGGCGAGCGCGAACGGAGGATGTTGAGATCGGAAGCGGCGGCGATGAGGCCGTCCTTTTGTCTTTCCTTAGCGCTCAGCAGCGAATAGAGCAGCCCTTCCCTGATGCCGAGCACGGAGACGACGATTTCCGACGGTTTGCCGACGCGGATGAGATGTTCGAGAACCAGCGCGGCGTAAGGCAGGAGCGGCCGCCGCGCCTTTGCCACGACTTCGATGCGCGAAAGCGATTCGGGATTGGCGCGATGGACCAGCCGCGCGAATTCGATGGCCTCTTTTGCCGGAATGACATAGCCGTGCATGACGTGCAGCGGATAGCCCGTCTGAAACATGTGCAAGCGCGCTAGCGAGCGCCAGGTGCCGCCGACGGCGTAGAAGCGGCGCCCTTTCATCCCCTTCAGCATCGGCACGTGGCTGAGTGATTTTACGACCACCTTTTCCGCGCGCTTGATGGATTTCGACGCCAGGTCCTGCAGCGCCAGTCCGCCAAGCGGCAAGGTCACGCGGCCGCGAATCTGCGAATGATGCAAATCGCTGCATTCGAGCGAGCCGCCACCGAGATCGCCGACAATGCCGTCCGGATGATGAATGCCCGACATCACGCCAAGCGCAGAGAGTTCCGCCTCGCGGGCACCGGAAAGCACGTCGATCTTTGTCCGGCAAATGCGCTGCGCCTCGGCGATGAAAGTTTTGCCGTTGCTCGCCTCGCGGCAAGCCGCCGTGGCAATTACCCACAGCCGGCCGACGCCTATGGTGTCGCAAATCGAGCGGAAGCGGCGCAAGGCGCCAAGTGCCTCGGCCACCGCGATCGGCGCCAGCAGGCCGGTCGACTGCACTTGGCGACCGAGCCCGCAGAGCGCCTTTTCGTTGAAGATCGGAACCGGGCTTCGCGTCAGTCCTTCGTAGACGACGAGACGTACCGAGTTGGAACCTATGTCGATGACGCCGACCGGAGGTCCGCGATTGAGCCGGCCTTGGGCTTGGCCAAGCCGGGCACGGCCTTCAGGCGCGGTTGAGCCGGCGCGAGAGGCGGGGCGAGGATTCTTTGAGCGATTTGCCACGGCCTGACAAACTCGGATTCGTCATGAAATATTTATGCGCATTGAACGGCTCCTCGCCGGGCGCCGCCTTTATGCGCGTCGAACTGCCGTCGGGCAAGAGCCTCCAGCTTTGCTCATTGTCCTTGAAATTCGCGACCATGATTTGGTCGAGGACCTGTTCGTGTACGGTCGGATTGAGAATCGGGCAAAGAACTTCGACCCGGCGATCGAGGTTGCGCGGCATCATGTCGGCCGAGGAGATGTAGACCGCGGCTTTCGGGTCTGGCAGGCCGTCGCCCGCGCCGAAGCAATAGATCCGCCCATGCTCGAGGAAGCGGCCGACAATCGATTTCACCCTGATGTTATCGGAAAGCCCCGGGATCCCCGGTCTCAAGCAGCAGATTCCGCGCACCACGAGATCGACGGCGACACCCGCCCGCGACGCCTCGTACAGCGCGTCGATGATGTCGGGATCCACCAACGCATTCATCTTCATCCATATCGCGCCGCGGCGGCCGGCCTTAGCATGCTCGATCTGCTCGGCGATATGGCTCTGGATGCATTTACGCAACGTGAGCGGCGAAACCGCCATCTCCTCCAATTCCGCCGGCTCGGCGTAGCCGGTCACGAAATTGAAGATACGCGAGACGTCCCGCGCGATCACCGGATCGGCGCTGAAGAAGGAAAGATCGGTATAAATCTTCGCCGTCACCGGATGGTAGTTGCCGGTTCCGACATGGACGTAGCTGGTGAGCGCCGCTCCTTCCCGTCGCACGACGAGCGACAGCTTGGCGTGCGTCTTCAACTCGATAAATCCGAAGACGACCTGCACGCCCGCGCGCTCGAGATCGCGCGCCCAGCGAATATTCGCTTCCTCGTCGAAGCGCGCCTTCAGTTCGACCAGCGCCGTCACCGACTTGCCGGCTTCGGCGGCTTCCGCCAGCGCCTTGACGATCGGCGAGTCCGCGGATGTCCGGTAGAGCGTCTGCTTGATGGCGACGACGTTCGGGTCGCGCGCCGCCTGCGTCAGATATTGCACCACCACATCGAACGACTCGTAAGGATGATGAATGATGAGGTCCTTTTGCCGAATGGCGGCAAAGCAGTCGCCGTTATGCTCGCGCACCCGCTCGGGATAGCGCGGCGTAAACGCGCCGAAGTGCAAGGTCGGCCGGTCCAGATCGGCAAGCTGGCTGACTTCGTTGAGAGCGAGAAAGCCTTGAACGAGCATCACTTCGTCGTCCGCAGCCGAAAGCGCGCGTTGCACGAAGCGTCGCAGTTCAGACGGCATGGCCGATTCCATTTCCAGCCGGATGACGGTCCCGCGCCGCCGACGCTTGAGCACGGTTTCGAATTCGCGGACAAGGTCTTCGGCTTCTTCCTCAAGCTCCAATTCCGAGTCCCGGATGACCCGGAAGGCGCCCTGCCCCTTGACCGTGTAGCCCGGAAAGAGCCGGCCGATGAAAAGGCTCGTCGTCTGCTCCAGCGTAATCATCCGCACTGTTTCGGCGTCAGGCTCGGATAGACGAATAAAGCGCTCGATCTTCTGCGGCATCCGAATGAGCGCATTCATCGCCTTGCCGTCGGCCGCGCGCGAAAGCTGAAGCGCGATGGTGAAGCCGAGGTTGGGGATGAACGGGAACGGATGCGCCGGATCGACCGCAAGCGGCGTCAACAGCGGGAAGACATGGCGGAGAAAATGAGTTTCCAGCGCCGCTCGTTCCTGGCGGGTGACGTCGGGTCCATCGACCAAAATGATTTTTTCCCTCGCCAGGTCCTGCCTTAGCTCCTTCCAGCGCTCCTGTTGGTCATGCGCGAGACTCGATGCCATTTCATTGATGCGCGTGAGCTGTTCGGCGGGCGTTAGCCCGTCGGGACTTTTGATCGCGATCCCGGCGCGGATCTGCCCCTTGAGGCCGGCGACGCGAACCATGAAGAATTCGTCGAGGTTGCTCGCCGAAATCAACAAGAAGCGCACTCGTTCGAGCAGTGGGTGGTTCTCGTTGGCCGCCTCTTCGAGCACGCGCCGATTAAAGTGCAGCCAGGACAACTCACGGTTGATAAAGCGCTCCGGGCTTCCGGCAAGGCTCGGAACAGATGCCTCGGGGCTCCCTCCGGCAGAAGCTGGTTTTTTCTCTGTTAAAACAGTGGCTTGCTTACGATCTGCCATGGCTCCGGACGATTCCATCAGTTAGTTTCGCCGCCTATCGTGACCGCTCGGTGACATGATCGCGCCGGAGGGGGGAGCGCCGTCAAGCGTGACGGGCGCGAAAAAGTTCGCCGGCCAGGGCGCGCGTGATCGGCCGCTTCTGCTGCAAGGCCTCGTGATCGAGCCGGATCATCGCGGTGCGCGCCGCCGCAAACGAACGCTCGATGCGCCGCAGGACATAGCTGATCACATCTTCCTCGATCGCGAGCTGGCGGTCGGCGGCAAGCTTGACCATGACGGCACGCAACAGGCTGTCTTCAGGAGCGGCGAGCGTGACGACCGGCAAGGCGCGCAATCGCGACGCGAGATCATGCAAGCCGATGGCCCAACCGGCCGGCGGCGTGCGCGTCGTCACCAG
>Ga0070741_10013289_pt1 | contig 14601 bp, 8 predicted proteins | sample Coa_R1_4_FD_66440 | JGI IMG/M metagenome (GOLD analysis project Ga0070741, IMG submission 66440) | Surface soil microbial communities from Centralia Pennsylvania, which are recovering from an underground coalmine fire - Coalmine... | ecosystem: Environmental > Terrestrial > Soil > Unclassified ...
CGATTGAGAATGCGTGGGTGGCGACGCCCGATGTTCGGCCGGGTGACTCCGTACCGGTGAAAGTGTTTCTGCGTCCTTATCGCGGCAAGCGGATCGAGCGCGATCTTACCGTGCGGATTCCCGAAGGGCTGCCCAAGGGCGAGCACCGCATTGTCCTCAGCGATGCCGAGACATTGAACCGCATGCAGAACATGGCCGCGTACGGAAACCGCTACATGGATCTGCCGCAAACGGTTTCGCTCATCAATCAGGAGCGCAGCAATAACAAGCTTTATCTTTCGCTGCTGCAATCGGCTCCAACCGCATATTACGAAGACAAGACACTCCCGAGCCTGCCGGCTTCGGTGATGAATGTGATGAGAGCCGGGCGCGCTTCGAACCGCTCGCTTGTCACATCCGGCGAAAGCGCCACGGAACAGATGGCCGTTCCATTCGATTACGTGATTACCGGAAGCTACACGTTGAAAATCACGGTAAAGTAAACCTTCAACAAGATGCAATCTTCAACAGAACAAGCCCCGCGCCACGGCCGCGGCGCGGTAAGGCCTCAGCTATGCTGAGCCGTAAGTCGAGACAGGCGGTCTCGACTCTCGGCCTGCTGCTTGGTGCGGCGTTTCTCGGCCGCGCCGGTGAAACGCGCATCTGGACGCAGGCCGACTACTCCGATTTTGAGAAAGGCATCATCAAAGATTTATCGGTTCGCAGCGACGGCGTGCTGATGCTGGCGCCTCGCTTTCAGGAGATCTTCGACAGCTCCGTGGCGTACCTCTGGACCGTGGCGGAGGACTCTAAGGGGAATGTTTATGCAGGCGGCGGCCCCGACGCCAAACTGTTCCGAATCCCGGCGAATGGCAAAAAAGAGACATTGGCCGAACTGGAGGGCATGGAAGTTCACGCCATTGCAATTGATCGCGTAGACCGTGTCTACGCGGCGACTTCTCCCGACGGCAAGGTGTACCGCATAGGAGCCAGCGGCAAGCCGGAGCTGTTCTACGACCCGAAAGCAAAATATATCTGGGCATTGGCGTTCAACAGCAAGGGCGACCTGTTCATTGGAACCGGTGATCCGGGCCAAGTGCATCGTGTCTCGCAGGAGGGCAAAGGCGGCATCTTTTATCAAAGCGACGAAACGCATGTACGCGCGATGGCTGTCGATGCGAACGATAACCTGATTCTGGGTACCGATCCGCGCGGCCTGGTTTTGCGCGTTTCCCCCTCCGGCCAGGCGTTTGTGATGTACCAAATGGGCAAGAGGGAAGTGACGGCCGTGGCGGTCGCGCGCGATGGATCGATCTACGCTGCAGGCGTGGGCAACAAGCAGGCCGGTGCTCTGCCGCCCTCTCCTGCGCCGCCGGCGCAAATACCAATAACCGGCCAGCCAGACGCGTTAGCGGCAAGAAACATTGCTCCGCCGGCGCCGCCAGCAGGGTTGAGCCCAGGGGCGCCCGCAGTGACGGGCGGCAGCGAGGTGTACCGGATCTCAGCCGAAGGGGATCCCGAGCGCTTGTGGAGCGATCCGAAAGAAGTGGTGTACACGCTGGCCTTCGATGCCGCCGGACACGCATTGATCGGCACGGGCAACCGCGGGTTCGTCTACCGCATCGATTCTCCGCTGCTCTACACCGCGCTGTTGAATGCTCCGCCTACGCAGATTACCGCTCTGGTGGCTTCGCGCGACGGAAAGCTGTATGCCGCCAGCGGAAATGTCGGGAAGCTATACCAGATCGGACCGGGCCTCGAACGCCGGGGAACGATTGAGAGCGATGTGTTCGATTCCGGCCTGTTTTCTCATTGGGGCCGTCTGAGCTTCGAAGGAGAAATGAACGGCGGCAAGGTTTCCCTAGTGGCTCGCAGCGGCAACCTGGATCAGCCGCAGAAGAACTGGAGTCCCTGGTCGCGCCCGATCACGACGCGGGAAGGCGACCGCATCGATGCGCCGCCCGCGCGGTTCGTGCAATGGAAAGCAATTCTTGAAGCCGGCGCCGACGGCAAGTCGCCTCAGGTGGAGGTGGTCGATCTGGCATACCTGCCAAAAAATGTTGCTCCGCACGTTGAAGAGATCGAGATCACGCCGGCCAACTATCGTTTCCCGCCGCCGCCCACGGCCTTTCCATCGCCGCCGACTCTATCTTTGCCGCCGCTGCGAAAACGGCCGCCCGCTACGGTAAAGCCCGCCTCGATGGAAAGCAGCATGCCAGCAATGCAGTACGCCAAGGGGTATATTGGCGCGCGCTGGATCGGGTCTGACGAAAACGGAGACGATCTCATCTACTCCGTCCAAATCCGGGGCGAACGTGAACGCGAGTGGAAACCGCTTCGGAGCAAGGTGCGCGAGAAATATGTGAGCTGGGATTCGACCTCCTTTCCCGATGGACAGTACCGCCTGCGCATCACGGTTTCGGACCTCCCTTCGAATCCGCCGACCGAGGCGCTTTCCACACACACGGAGAGCGCGCCGTTTCTCATCGACAACACGCCGCCGCAGCTCAGTACAATCAGCGCCACGCGCAACAGCGGCCGTTTGCTGGTGCGGTGGAAAGCGGCGGACAACTTGAATAACATCAAATCGGCCGAGTATTCGCTGGACGGCGGGGACTGGACCGTCGTAGCGCCGGTATCGGGTCTCTCCGATTCGCCAGAGCTTGAGTACAGCCTGACACTCAGCAATCTGGCCCCGGGCGAACACACGCTCGCCGTTCGCGTCGAAGACGATTACGACAACATCGCGACTGAAAAGATTGTGTTGAACCGCTGAGCCGTCCTGGCATGGAGGCCTCTTGGAAAGACGCGCGTTTCTGACCGCCGGCGGCGCCGCCCTGCTGGCGCCTTTGACCCCGCCGCTTGTAGCTGCCGCTCCGATCCCGGAGCCGCATTTTCCTTCCCGACTTTACCAGTTCGTCTGGCGCAACTGGGAGCTTGCCAATGCCGACCGGATGGCTGCCGTTGCAAAAGCAAATGCGAACGACCTGGTTGAGATCGGCCGTTCCATGGGACTGCCGCCGAAGCCCGAGCTCTCTTCCGATCAATTGCGCCGGATCTATATCACGACCATTCGTCAGAACTGGCACCTGCTTCCTCTGGAACAAATCCAGCAACTCCTCGGCTGGACCCGGGAGAAGCTGGAGTTCACGCTCAAAGAGGACGACTTTCTGGACCACAAGCTCGGACCAAAGCCGGATTGCGAGCTGGTGCGATACTCGCCCCCAAGTGACGGGGAAAAGGCGAGGGCAGCCGAAATCCGCCGCCTGGTGGAAGGCAAGCTGGGAGATGAACTGAATGCAGCCGGCGAAGCTCCCTTCACTTTCGTGGATCGGCTGAGCAGTTTACAATTCGCGCCGGCACGCGATAGCCGCTCCACGGCGGGCGCAAATGAAATTAGCATCGAGGGCTGGAAAATCGCGGGAGAAGGGCCGGCAGAACGACGACTAGCTGCCGGGCTCGATCAGTATTTGCGGCAGGCAATGCGCGCGCGTTCGGGTGGTGCCGGCACAATCCTTCTCCGTCTGGATTCGGGGCTGTCGCCGGCGGGATTTTCGATAGGCGCGGAAGATTCCCAGGTGACGGTCGCGGCGAGCGATGCGGTCAGCCTCATGCAGGCTGTCTATTGGCTCCAAGACGAGATGGAATTGCGGGCCGGCCCATTTCTCGCACGCGGAACAGTGCAAAAGAAAGCGTCGCTCGATCCCCGATACCTCTATTCGTATTTCGCTCTCTACGGCGACCCGCTGTTCGAGCAAGGCATCGATCCTTTCCCAGACGGGTATCTGGAGAAGCTCGGGAGAGTGGGCATCAACGGCGTCTGGATGCAGTGCGTGTTGAATACGATGGCGCCGTCCTCGACCTTTCCTGAGTTCGGCAGGGGCGCGGAGCAGCGATTACGCAATCTCGCGACACTGGTCGAAAGGGCTGCGCAGTTCGGCTTAAAGATATACCTATACATTAACGAGCCGCGTTCGATGCCCGCAGAGTTTTATCGCACGCGCCCCGAGATGCGGGGCGCGGAAGACCGCGGCCGTTTTGCCATGTGCACCAGCGTTGCCGCCGTGCGCGAGTGGATTTCCGCCAGCCTGGCGCATATTTTCGAGCGGGTCCCGGAGCTTGGAGGCGTGTTCTCCATCACGATGTCGGAGAACCTGACGAACTGCTTCTCGCATTTTCATCCGGAACGGTGTTCCCGGTGCTCGAAGCGCACCAACTGGGACGTTGTCGGTGAAGTACTGGAGGCGATTCGCTCCGGAGTGCGGCGAGCCAGCAAAACAGCCGAAGTGATCGCCTGGGATTGGGGATGGCCTGCTGAACTGTGCCGCAACCTGATTCCCCGCCTGCCGCGCGATATGCGGTATCTCAGCGTGAGCGAGTGGAGCACTCCGATTGAACGCGGCGGCGTGCGCACAGAAGTAGGCGAATATTCGATTTCCGTGGTGGGTCCCGGACCTCGTGCAACGGCGAACTGGAAAGCTGCCGCGAGCGCCGGCGTGCGCACCATGGCGAAGACCCAGTTCAATAATACCTGGGAAATCTCCGCTGTGCCGTTCATTCCCGTTGCCGATCTGGTAGCCCGCCACTGCGAGAACCTGCTTCGGTCGGGAGTGAGCGGCATTATGGCGTCCTGGACGCTGGGCGGTTATCCTTCGCCCAACCTGGAAGTCGCGAAAGAATTTTACTTTTCACCATCTGCCGGACGGAGTGAAGTTCTGCGGCGGGTAGCTGAGCGCCGCTATGGACGAGCCGCGGCTCCTCTAGCCTTGGAGGCGTGGAAAGGCTTCAGCGAAGCTTTCGAGCTCTACCCGTACGGAGTCGCGATCTATACGATACCGACACAGCACGGCCCGGCGAACCTGCTCCGGCCTGCGCCCAGCGGCGTGCGGAGCTCGATGATTCTCTTCCCGCAGGATGATTACAGGAACTGGGCCGGGAAATATCCTCCGGAGATCGCGCAACGCCAGTTCGCGCGTATGGCCGATCGCTGGGAGGCCGCTTTGCCCCTGCTGCGCAAAGCCGTCGACCGTGTTCCCGTGGAAAAACGCCAAAAGGCGCAGGAAGACCTGGCAATAGCAGAGGTCTGTTATCTGCACTTCCGCAGCACCGCCAACCAGATCGAATTCTACCTTCTGCGCGACGCGCCGGCGAATGCATCCGGCCTCGCTCGTATGCGCGCGATCGCGTCCGCCGAGATCGAACTCTGCCGGCGGCTGTATCCGCTTGCGCGCCGCCACTCTGTAATCGCTTACGAAGCTTCAAACCACTACTACTACCGGCCGGCAGATCTGCTCGAAAAAATTGTCAATTGCCAATACCTGCTGGATCACGAGCTCAGACCGGCTCCGTAGCGGCGCTTCGGAAATTACTTCTCCCGGATGTCGATTCCGGCCGGCGCCGTTCGACTTACTGGTGGAGGCACGAAATGCGGTATCGGAAAAGCTGGGGGATCTTGATGCTGGCCTTGATTGCGACCGGGGCAGGGGAGGCCGTTCCGGCCAGGAACCTGCTTCATTCCGCTAACAGGTTCGTCTTCCATTATCGCGCGCTCGATAACTCCGGGTTTTCGGCCGGATTTTGGGAGAGGGTCGCGGCAAGCCTGGTCCTCACTACGGCCCCTTCCCGGTCCGCTGAATCTCAAAAGTCGCAATCGGGCGGCGTAGCATCGGTGTGCAGATGGCGGCACACGAATCCAGGCGACGCGGTCCGCAATTAATATTCAATTGCCGGCATGCCTCTGGAGAAAATCAAGCAGCGCCTGGTTGAAAACTTCCGGGTGCTCGATGTGCGGAATGTGGCCGCACTCCCGAACCACAACTACCGATGCGTGCGGGATATCTTTGGCGGCCTGGCGCGCGAGCTCGACGAAGCGGCCCATCTTCTGGCGCAGCTCCGGCGACGCCTTGCTGCTAAGGGGTGCTGTGCGATCCTTGTCGCCCACGATCAGCAGCGTCGGCGGCTTGAGAAGGTGATACTCGTAACGGACAGGCTGTTGATAGATCATCTGGTAAGCCAGGGCCGAAGCCTTCGCCCAGCGGGGAAATTCGCCGCTCATCGAAACGCGAATCGGCACCTCCGCCAGCGGCCCGTAAACCTCCGGCTTGGGGTTGACAAAGTACCGGGCGAAGAAGGCGCGGATTTTGGCCGGATCCGTGTTGCGCAGCTCGGCGTGATAAAGCTCGTCGTCAGATTGCGGAGGACCCAGCCTGTAGTCTTCCATTCCGAGTGGATCTTCCAGGATCAGTTGAGAGACGCGCTCGGGGTAAACGAGCGCAAAGCGGACTGCGAGCATGCCGCCGGTGGAGTGGCCCAGAACAGCGGCGCGCTGAATCCCGAGATGATCGAGGAGCCGGACCGTATTCGCGGCCAGGAGGTGGAAACTGTAGCGGATGTCGGGCTTCGACGACTTACCCCAGCCGATTTGATCGGGCACAACTACGCGATACCCCGAAGACGAGAGAAGCGTAATAACATTCGCCCAGTAATATCCACCGAAATTCTTACCGTGCATGAGCACGACTGCGCGGCCGTTTGGAGAACCGGTTGGCGGCACATCCATATAGCCCATACGAAGGTCCTGGCCTTCGATCTGGAGGGGCAGAAAGTGGACCGGGTGCGGATAGGGATACGATTCCAAGGCGATTCCCAGCGGCTCCAGATCTTCCGGCGCAGGCGACTGCGCGGCGGAGATCAGCAGAGCAGCCGAGCAAATAAATGCAGAACGAAAACCCCGCATCGAGGCCTATTATCGCGTTAACACCGACTCTCTTGCCGATTTTCAGCAGCACTGTCGTTAAAACCGGCGCAGGGGGATCTTAGGCACGAACGCAAGCGCGCGAGGCGTCAGTTCTGTTAGGAGACATACAGAAGATGAGGATACCGACGTTCTTGCTGGGGTATATCGGAGCCGCAATGGCGCTATTCGCGCAGGCGGCGCCGGGCGTGGGCTCGGCGATTCCGATTATTTTCCCGCCGCCCATGACGAATTTGAAGCAGTTTCTCGCTTTGACTGATGCGCAGGTGGATCAACTCAAACAGGTCCAACAACAGAAGCAGCAGGCGGAACAGCAGATCTGGCAGCAGATCAGCGCCAAGTACCAGGAATTGGAAACTTTGCTCAACGCTGATGCGAAGGATCCGGTGCGGATCGGGCAGCTCATGATTGAAATTCGCACACTGCAGAAGCAGCTGCCGCTATCGCCCGATCCTTATCGCCAACAGGCCCTCAACGTGCTGACTCCAGAGCAGCGCCAAAAACTGCCCACACTCGATCAGGCCATCAAGCTGGCGCCGGCGGCGCAGGAAGCCGTTTCGGTCAGCCTAATCGATTCCCCGCCAGCCAGAATCCTGCCCGCCGGCGTTCCGGGAGCGGAAGGTCTGAGCACAAGCGTGTCCGCAACCTGGGGCATGCCAAATGCTGCGATCCTGCCGGCTCCCGGAAACGCTCCAGTCCCTCGGCTTTTGCCTTTGCCTGTCGGGACTCCACGCGCGCCGTAAACTCCGGGTGAGCGGTTCATGATGGTAGTGGGGCTGGTTCGTTGATACGCGCGTCTACGGTCAAGATTCTGCCGCTTGACAGCGAAGCAGAACATCTCGAAGCGGAGGAGCGGGATACGCTCTCGCCGCGCGAACGCGTGACAGCTCTGTTTGAAGAGGCGCGGGCTGACGTCTATGCCTATCTCCTCACGCTGAGGCTGGGCGAGGCTGAAGCACAGGAGGTCACTCAAGAAGTCTTTCTGCGCCTCTATACCGTCATGCGGCGGGGCGACAACATTGTGAACGGCCGGGCATGGGTATTCCGGGTAGCCCACAACCTGGGACTGCAATCGCTGAAACGGACCAGCGCCCGGGCGGCGCTGACACCGGAACTGGAACAACAACTGCCATCGCAGGACGAGGGTCCCGAAAAGAAGCTGATTGAAACGGAGAAGCAGGCACGGCTCAAAGACGCGCTCGGCAGGCTTTCTCCACAGCAGCGGATGTGCCTCCATTTGCGGGCCGAAGGTCTCAAATATTCGGACATCGCAAGCATTCTGGGCGTCCGCTCTTCAACAGTAGGGGAGTTTCTTTCGCGAGCGCTCGTTAAGCTGCGCAGGAGCGTGCATGAGTAGGCAGCTTATAAATCATCCCGAACCCGGAGAGCTTTTGGCATATGCCGACGGTGAGCTCCGGGAAAACCGGGTCCGCGGCGTGGCCAGACACCTTTGTGACTGCGAGCAGTGCCGCGGGTGGTTGGAAGAGATAGAACGTGGGGTGGCCGAATATCGGCGGAGTCTCCACAAGACGCTCCGAGAGAGCCTGCCGGCGCCCCCGAAGCCCTGGTTCGATATCGAAGAGCGACTTACGGAGTTGGACGCGGAGAGAGTCCAACAAAGCCGGCGGCCGCCGCTTGGCTCGCCTCTAAGCTGGGCGGTGGCCGCCGCCGGACTCGTGATTGGTTTGTTTTCCATTCCGTCGCTATTCGAGCACAAAGTGAGTGCGGCGGAGCTTCTCCACAAAGCTTCGGAGCGTCAGCCGGCCTCGGTTCGGCGGCGCCTCATACGCGTGCAAACCAGGTCCGGGGCACTCGTTCGTCCGGCGCTCTGGAGCCGCCGAGGCGCCGCATTCCGTGAACGCGATCAGGCCGCGGCCCTTCAAGGCATGTTCGCGGCGGCCAACTATAGTTGGGAGGATCCGCTGAGCGCGCAATCCTACGCAGCCTGGAGCAATTCGCTGCCATCGCGGCGCGACGAGGTCAATGATATCCGCAGCAGCGGCCGGCTCAGCGCATACGAGATCCGGACCACTACCGATCATGGCGAGCTGACCGAAGCGCGGCTCACCCTGCGCGCCTCGGATCTCCATCCGGTTCGCGAGAAGCTGCACTTCCGCAATCAGGAATGGGTGGAGATTGCGGAGCTGCAAGAGGACGCGCCGGAGCCGGAGCGGGCTGCGCCGGTGCTCACAGCAAAGGGCGGTATCGAAAGACGGGAACAGGCGCCTGCAAATTCGAATGTATCTCCGGCGGATGAATTGCGTGTCTGGGCGGCCTTGCATCGTCTGGAAGCCGACCTCGGCGAGCCGATCACGGTCGAACGCGAGCCATCTCGCATCCTGGTGAGCGCGCTGGCGCCCCCGCCCGGCCGCCGCGCGGCGCTCGAGGAGGCTTTGAGCGGCATTCGCGGCGTAGAGCTTCGGTTCGACAATCCACAGCCGGTGCGTCCCGCTACAGGGGAAGCGCAGCCCCGTTCGAAGTTCAGCGCGGAGGCCAGGCCCGAGGTCGCCGAGCGTCTGGGAGACCAGGGCCGCGCGACCGAGTTCATCAACCAGATGCTGGAATCGAGTGACTCGGCCCTTGTACGCGCTCATGCAATCCGCCGGCTGGCCGAACATTTCCCGCCCGAGTCCGAGCAGGCGCTCAACGCCGGCGATCGCTCGGTGCTCCGATCGATGCTCCGCGATCACATTGAAGTTTTGCGAGAGGCGCGGCTGAAGGTGTCGGCGGCACTGCGCGAGCTTGCACAACGCGCCCCGCCGGATCTTTCTCCGCCTTCTCCGGCCGCCTGGCAGGCCGGAGCCATTGAGCTGGTGCAATCAAGCGAAGCCGTTGACCGGCTACTGAATCAACTGCTGGCTGCTCAGGGCTCTGGCCAGACGACGGAATCCCTGCTCGAACAGCTTAAGACGGCTATCGGACGATGGGGAGCCAGTATCGAAGCCACACAGACCGCCGTTATCGAAATGGAATGAAATCGCTGCTGTCTGTTGTCTCTGTTCTGCTCGCAGCCTGCGCGGCGTCGGCGCAGCCTTCCGCGCAGATCTCCGGAGTAGTGCAGGATCCTTCAGGAGCTGCCGTAGCCGGGGCCAGCGTGATTATCATGCATCTGGATTCCGGTCTGCGCCGCAGCGTGATGACCGGCGGCGATGGAAGCTACGGCGTCAGCTCGCTGCCCTCGGGCGAATATAAGATCACGGTTCGCAAACCCGGCTTTCGAACGCTAACGACTTTCGGGCTCACGCTCCGGGCCAATGAAGCCCGAACGGCGGATTTCGGGCTCGAGATCGGGAGCATGCAGGAAGTGATTACGGTCGAAGGCGCCGTAAGCGTCATCAACACCGAAGACGCCACCTCAGGAATCACGATCACAGAAGAAGAAGTGCGGCGGCTGCCGGTAAACGGCCGCACGCTGGCAGGAGTGCTTCCTTTTGCGCCAGGCATTCTTCCCACTCCGGCTACGCTGGGCGAAGCCGGCCAGTTCAGCGCGAACGGGCAGCGGCCGAATGCCAATTATTTCACGGTGGATGGCGTAAGCGCGAACTTCGGGCTTGGAGCCGCGGGCGTGCCGGGCCAGTTTTCAGGCGGGACGCTTCCCGTAATGACCGCGGCCGGCAGCCTGCACGCGCTAGCCTCGATGGCTGAGACACGCGAGATTCGCGTTCAGACCTCAACGTATGCTCCCGAGTTCGGCCGCATGCCAGGCGCTCAAGTCGAAGTCACCACCCGCAGCGGCTCCAACGATTTGCACGGGCAACTGTACTACGGCTTGCGCAGCGGGAAGCTCGCCGCCAATGACTGGTTCGCGAACCGTGCGGGCCTGGGACACCGCGGCCAGAGTCTTCACGACGTGAACGCCAGCCTGGGAGGCGCGATCATCCCGAATAAGACGTTCTATTTCGCGTCGCTGGAGGTGCTGCGGTTGCAGGACTCGGCAGTCGCGCGCGTTGCCGTGCCCTCCATTGCCATCCGCCAGGCGGCGCCCGCAGCCAGACGGCAGCTTCTTGACCTCTATCCGCGCCCGCAATTCAGTCTCGGCAGTGAAACGGATTTCGGGGAGGCCGTAGTCCGCACTTCCCTGCCCTCTCATGTCTCCACCGGAAGCCTGCGCATCGATCAGGCCGTCGGCTCCATGGGAGCGCTGTTTCTGCGCTATTCCGATACGCCTTCTTCAAACCGGCTTGGCTCGATTCAGGTGAATGAAGCCCGCCTGCACTCTCGAAGCTTTACAGCAGGGCTGACGCTTTCGACCAGCCCATCCATCACTCACGAAACCCGGCTGGCGGCGGCATCCAACAGCGCGCGCTCCACATGGCTGGGTCAGCAAGAAGCAGCGCCGGTTTTTCAGAATCTGCTGCCGCTGAACGTGCCCGGGCAGCGGCTCTACGGACTGATCATTGAAGGCCTTGACCCATTGATTCTTGGCGACATGAATCGCAGCAGGCAAAGGTTGTTTCAACTGGCTCACACAGCGGCGTTTTCCTCCGGCCGCCACCAGAGTCGCATCGGGATCGACTATCAGCGATTGAGCCCGGTGCGCGAATCCGACATCAGTGTTGTAGCGGGACGCTTTCAATCAGCGCGCGAGGCCGCCTCCGGTACCGACCCGACGCTCGCTTATTCCTCCGCATCCGCCGGATCGAGCGTGATTGAGACGCTTTCGCTGTTCGCGCAGGACACCTGGAACGCTAGTCCGCGCTTTAATTTGACGTACGGCGTTCGGTGGGAAGTCACGCCGGCGCCGGCATTCCGCTCCTCGTCAAATCCGCCACAAACGATTCAGGCGGCAGCGGCTGCAGAAAATGCTGCGGCGGGAATGGCGGCTGGCGTTCCCGAACCGTTTTGGGAGACTCGCTATACGCAGTTTGCTCCCCGAATGGGTGTGGCGTACCGGCTCGGCGGCGAGCGACCTTTCGTTCTGCGCGCAGGAGCCGGGGTTTTCTACGACCTGGGCTTTGCCGCCACCACCGACCGGCTTAACGGCGCTCCCTTTAATAGCTGGCGCATACCGCTGATCTTTCAAGGGTTGTTCCAGCCGCACGAGATCTCCTACGGCTTCGCGCAGAACCTGCGGCTACCGTATTCGGCGCAGTGGAACGTGACCATCGAGCGGGCGACGCGAGCGGGAGGCATCGTCTCGGTAGCGTACGTTGGATCAGCCAGTTCCCGCCTTCTGCGACGCGAAGGTGTGATGGACCCTTTCGGGTTGCCGGCGGCCGTAGTGGCAACCAACCGCGGGCATTCCAGCTATCATGCCTTGGAGCTGCAGGCCCGCCGGCGGCTGGCCGCTGGAATCCGGGGCATCGTCTCCTATAGCTGGTCGCATTCCATCGACAATGGATCGTGGGACTCAGCGGTTTACCTGGCGAGCCGAGGCTCGGATCGCGGATCTTCCAACTTCGATGTCCGGCACTCGGCCGTTGTGGGGCTCAGCTACGAGATGCCTCAACTAGGACTTGCCGGCTTCGGGAGAGGATGGACCGTGAGCACCATTTTGCGCGCCCGGACGGGTTTTCCGATCGACATCCTTGCAGAGGAAAATGCGTTTGGGTTGGGCTTCGATAATATGCCCAGGCCAGATCTGGTTCCGGGTGTGCCGGTTTGGCTTGCCGAAGAGCAAACCCCCGGCGCGCGAAGAATTAACCCGGCCGCGTTCCGGCGGCCGCCGGAAGGACAGCAAGGTTCGCTCGGACGAAACGCCCTTCGGGGCTACGGTCTGTTTCAGGCCGACTTGGCCGTCGAGAGGCGCTTTGCGCTGCGGGGCGACTCGACGCTGGAGTTGAGGCTCGAATCATATAACTTCACCAATCGCCCGATGTTTGCGGATCCGGTTCGCATTCTGAGCAGCCCGCTATTTGGCCAAGCGGTCTACTCGGGGAACCTCATGATGGGCAGCGGGCGTCCGAATAGCGGTCTGACTCCGGGGTTCCAACCCGGCGGCCCCAGGACTGTGCAGGTCTCTTTAAGCTGGCGGTTCTAAGTACCTTCACTGAATTGGCATCCGGCTTCACATGATCCGGTATCCGGCCTCGACAGCCATAGTACTCAACTCTTCTGAATCCGCTATCATAGAAGTCGTGCATCAGCACTGAGGCTGGGAGCTTCTCGCGTCGCGCTAGGATTTTCCTTCTCCAGTTCCTGCCCGGCTGGCATTGTAGTGTGCGGTGCATATTCTCACAGTTCCGCGCATTTTGGAGTACTATGCCGTGGCCCCTCGATTGCTCCGTTTCAGCGTTCGCGGTTAGTACCACCGAGTAAATCGATGGAATCCACAATCAAGACGCAGTTGAATGCGTGGCGCGAGCGAAGTTCTGCTCTGAAAAATCTTCCACCCGTTCTGTTGTTGATCTGGCAATCGGCTCCATTTCTCGCCACCGCAAACGTCACGCTGCGAGTTGCGACGGCGCTGATGCCGCTTGCGATGCTGTGGATCTCGCAACTGATCGTCGACGGGGTAAATGCCGCGCTCCGCAATCCGGGCCGCATTCCGGAGCAGATCTGGTGGCTGCTGGGCGCCGAGTTTGTGCTGGCGGGCCTCAGCTCGGGATTCAGCAGAGCGGTTGACTATTGTAACGCCCGGCTGGCAGACGAGTTTTCGCGGGAAGTGAGCCTGCGCATTATGCGGCATGCCGCTACGCTCGACCTGCAGTCGTTCGAGGATCCCGTTTTTTACGACAAGCTCGAGCGAGCCCGCGTTCAAGCCATCGATCGCGTCATCCTGATCGACGCGGTGGGGCGCTTACTGCAACAGATCGTTACACTGGTTTCGTTATCCGCCGCGGTGATTAAGTTTTCGCCGCTTTTGTTCGTGCTGCTGGTGGTCTGCGTGGTTCCGGCATTCCTGGGTGAGAGCCACTTCGCCTTTCTGGGTTATGCGCTGGCTTACCGCCTGACGCCCGTCAAACGCGAATTAGACTATCTGCGGGTTCTGGGCACCAGTAAAGAGAGCGCCAAGGAGATGAAGGTATTCGGCCTGGCCCCGTATCTGCGGCGGCGTTTTGCGGACCTCATGGGTCAGGTCATCAGCCAGAACCGTGGCCTGCTCCGGCGCCGGCTGCGCTGGGGGACGGTCCTGACGGTCTTCGGATCCATCGGTTACTACGGCGCCTATGCGTATGTTGTTTACAGGACTCTGAATGGCGGCTTGACGATCGGCGGTCTCATTTTCATGGCCGGCGCGCTCCAGGGGTCGAGCAACCAGATTCAGTTGATCTTTTCCACCTTCTCGGGTATCGCCGATCAGGCGCTCTTCCTGACCGACCTGCTGCACTTCTTCGGCGTCCGGCCGACGATCCAGTCCAGGCCCAACGCTCTTCCCGCCCCGCGTCCGATCCGCGACGGCTTCGAATTTCGGAAGGTCTGCTTCCATTATCCGGGGACATCGCGCCTGGTTCTTGAAAATTTAGATTTCCGGATCAGTCCCGGCGAGCGCGTCGCCCTGGTAGGCGAAAACGGGCAGGGCAAGACCACTTTCGTGAAGTTGATGGCGCGGCTATACGATCCAACCTCAGGACAGATCCTGCTGGACGGCGTGGACCTGCGCGAGTACGACCTCGAGGACCTGCAGCGGGAGATCGGCGTAATCTTTCAGGATTTCGTGCGCTACGACATGACGGCGCGCGAGAACATCGGCGTTGGACTTCTGGAATTGATGAACGACTCCGACCGCCTGCTCGAAGCCGCGCACAAAAGCAAAGCGAATGAAATTCTCAACCGTCTTCCCCGGCATTTCGACCAGATGCTGGGCCGGAGATTCGAGGGGGGCGTCGACCTTTCGGGCGGCGAGTGGCAGAAGTTCGCTCTGGCGCGGGCGTACCTGCGCAATGCGCAGGTGTTGATTCTGGATGAACCCACAGCGGCGCTCGACG
>Ga0070741_10013290_pt1 | contig 14598 bp, 13 predicted proteins | sample Coa_R1_4_FD_66440 | JGI IMG/M metagenome (GOLD analysis project Ga0070741, IMG submission 66440) | Surface soil microbial communities from Centralia Pennsylvania, which are recovering from an underground coalmine fire - Coalmine... | ecosystem: Environmental > Terrestrial > Soil > Unclassified ...
TGTTGAAATAAGTGCGGTAGTTGAGGCCTCCGGCGATCAGCACCTTTCCGTTGGGCAACAACGTGGCAGTATGACCGCAGCGGGGAACGCTCATGTTGCCTGCCGAAGACCACGTCACGGTATTCGGATCGTAAATCTCCGCGCTGGCGGTGCAAACCAAATAACCCAGACGGGGCAGGTAATAATACAATCCGCCGACGACCAGAATCTTGCCGTTGGGCAGCAACGTTGCCGTATGAGCCTGGCGAGCGGTGACCATGGGCGTTGTCGCGGTGAAGGTGTTGGCAATGGGATCGTACAGTTCTGCGGTCTTGAGGATCACCATGTTGGGAGAGATGTATCTCATGCCACCGGCGATCAGTACTTTTCCATTCGGCAGCAAAGTACCACTGTGACCCATGCGCGGGGCCTTCATCGGGGGGGCAGCCTGCCAGGAGTTGGTGGAGGGATCGAAGACCTGGGCATTGCCGATGATGACGGCAAGGCCGCCGAGATCACCGCCCGAAACCAGCACTTTACCGTTCTGCAGAAGGGTGGAGGTGGCGTTCTGCTCGCTGTTGGCCATTTGGCTGGTTAGTGTCCAAGTACCGGAGGTTTGAGCAACAGCCAGGGAACCAAGGGTGAGCAGAGTGATTAAGAGAACGGTGAAATTTTTGCGCGACATTCGTATTTCTCACTTTCCTGGGAGTGGTCTTCCAATCAAGAGAACGGTTGACCGAACGTACTTCCCTAAGGCAAGCAGATCGCCAGGTGTGGGAATTGGTGTATGTAAAACAAAACGCAGGTACTTAGATTTAGCGTTATGCGATTGACGGGGAGAGGCTGCTACTTTTAAGAGGACGGCATGCGGCGATAAAGCGATGTAATCACGGGATCAAGGGCGGTGAGATCGTGGCGGCAGCGCCGCGAAAATGTTGCACGTGGATTATGCGGGTGGATTGCGCAGCCCGAGCACGTTCAACATGATCAGAATCACCGCGACCACCATGAAGGCGAAGGTCACGATAGTCCCGCCGACGTGGAATTCCCAGCTTAGCCCTGCGGCGAGCAGAACAAACGCGACAGCCAGCCACACGATGCCGGAGTTGCGCGCCCGATGGTCCGGGGATGGCGGGGGTGCGTCGCTGCCGACCGGCTCGGGCGCGACCTGCTTACGAGGTTCGTCGGGACGAGGTAATTTGGCGCTGCCCATGAATAATGGGAATGAGTGAGACCAATCGCGGTTGTCCCGCTTTGCGCATTGCATCGCGCGTCATGGAGCGTGATTCATCATCTCGTAGGCGCGACGCTCACTTGGTTGCAGGCCAAACAGTTACAATACCGACAATTTCTGACAGACGATCGAAAGCAGGTAGGGATTGCTCAGGGAAGAATTGCGGGAAAGTGGGACACGCCTGTTTCGGTGGCGCAGCTATTTTCCGGTGGTCTTGTTCGTGGCGGTCCTGTTGCTCGATTATGTGGCGCATCCCCGCCGCTCCGCTCTTTCGCAGAGTCTGGTTTGGGACTTCGTTTGCCTAGGCATCGCATTTGCCGGATTGATCGTGCGGGCAGTGACGATCGGATGCGTTCCCCAAGGCACGTCTGTGCGCAGCACGAAGGCGCAGCAAGCTGAAACCTTGAATTCCAGTGGGATGTATTCAATCGTGCGACACCCGCTGTATCTGGGAAATTTCCTGGTGTGGATTGGATTGTCGCTCATCCTGGCGGATTGGGTGGTGACGCTGATCGTCATCCTCGCGTTCTGGCTGACGCATGAGCGCATCATGATGAGCGAAGAAGGATTCCTGGAACAAAAGTTCGGGCCGCAGTTCTGCGAGTGGGCAAGAACGACTCCGCCTTTCATTCCGCGGCTGGGACAGTGGCGTTCCCCCAATTTATCTTTTTCCTTTCGCAACGTGCTCAAGCGGGAGTACTCAGGTTTTTTCGCCATCATCTGTGGTTTCGTGGCGCTCAGGACTTGGGCGATTTACCTGGGATCCGGGGAATGGCAATTTGATCGAGTATCACAGGTGATGCTAGGTGGCGGCGCGCTCATTTACCTGGTGCTCATGGTCTTGAAGAAGAGCACGACGGTATTGAACGTCCAAGGGCGGTAGAGTCGTTGCTCCTAGCAGGAGTTGCTGACAATTCAGTGCGTGTGCCGGTGCGACGTTTTTTGGTCCGATGTTCCCGCCCTTGACCCGGCTGAGCTTTGTGCGGCGACGCGGGCCAGTTCAGCCGGAACCGTGGTACGGACGGCCAGCAATTTTCGATAGTTAGCCATCACGGCCGAAGCGCGTCGAAAGAGTGGCTCGTAGGCGCTCTGATCAACCGTGGCACCGCTCGGATTATCGGCAGCGGTGCAACGCGCCAGCACAACGGAGGATTTGCCGAGCCGCTCCAGGCGAATGCGCGATGCGGGGCTGTCGGTGGAGAGCGCGGCAGCAGGCTTGACGACGGCAGACATGCTGTCTTGGATGGAAATCTGCATGAGGTCCTTGGGGTCGCGCAGGCGAAACACCAGCGTCTCGGTCATGGTTTTGGAATCGAGGCTGAACGAATACTGCGCATTGACGAAGGGTGAGTCGGAAATGAATTCGCGGCGAATGCGGGCCCAATCCGAGGTGCTGGGCGCGACCTCGACTTGAGCAGGAATGCCGGGTTGTACCAGGCCAGGTTCGCCGGTCAGGCTGGAACGGCCGCGGGCAACTTCGAAATCTTTACCCCACTTGGGTTGCGTGGGGATGCGGGCCAGGGCGGCGGCGATCTCCTTTTGTTCTTCCGGCCCGGGGGCGCATACATTGAGCATGGTCACGCGCACCTGGGGCGTCGAAGGTTGCTGGGCCGCCGCATGAACTGCCAGTAATAAAAGGGAAGTGATGACAGATTTCAGCACGGCGGAATTGTAATCCATTGGGAGGCAGTATCCAGTAACTCAGTACCCAGTACGTTCGGCTTGTTAAAATTCAGGGATGGCTAATTTGACGCTGGTCTATGGAATGCGCCTGCTGCCTGCGGATGAGATCGCAGAAGTAGGCGAAGCTACGGTGAAACTGAAGAACGGCCGAGAGGCACATGTCACCATGCACGTGCTAGAGGGGACGAGGGAGCAGATCCAAAAACAGCTTCGCACGAGTGTAGATGCGTTCTTCGATTTGTATCCGGAGATTTAGTTCGCGGTTGGCATGAAGGCCCGTTTCTATTACCGGCTGCGGGACGCCTTGGGAAGCCGAGGGCTGCTGCCGCGCAGCTTTGTCGGCCGCGTTGCTATCTACTTATTGGCAGTCGATCTCCTGCTGTTTGTTTTGCAGCGGCTCTTGCGATTGTTCTCGCGCACGGGCGGATCGGGCCTGGCGGGATGGATCCGGTTTCTCACGGTGCTGGGGCTGGTGCTGCTGGCGTTTCCCGGCTTCCGCTGGTTGCGGGCCAAGGTCCTGTGGCGTCTGCGCAACCGGCTGATCGTCACCTATATTTTCATCGGCGTAGTACCGGTGGCGCTGCTGGTCATGATGGCGGTGGTGTCTATCTACCTTTTCGCGGGGCAGTTTGCGACATTCGTAGTTACCACGGATATTGAATCGCAACTGAAGCGATTGCAGGCGTCCAATTCAGCCATCGCGCATGAACTGGAGGGACGACTCAGCAAAGGAGAGAAACCGGCGTCGACATCTTTAGAAGGACTCCGGCGGGAGAAGACCTGGGGGACACGCACGGTGACAGCCTGGTATGGGGACAAAGAGGTACTGAGAATCGGCCCCGCGAACCCGCCCGTATCTGTGCCCAAGTATCTCCCGGTGCAATTCGCGGATCTGGTACACGAAGGGGACAAGTTTTATCTGCGGGTTTCGAATACGTTGAGCGTGGGCTCGGAGAAATTGACGGTGATCTCGGGCAGGCCAGTCGATCACGAGTTGCTGGCCAACATGGCAACCGATCTTGGCGAAGTCAGCCTGCTTTATGGCGAAGGGGTGGTGCTGCGCGAGCCGGGCAACGGAGGGGAAAACGCTAATGCCGGGACGTCGCCGACCGGTGCGGCGTCGAAGGAAACAGTCACGATGCGGCGGGACGAGAGTGGCAACGTCAGAATCGAGAACGGCCCGACCCTGTTCCGCACGGTGGGCGAAGCGGGAACGCTGCCCTCGGCGGGCGGGATGCTGGATCGCGAGCTGAGCTTCGGCAACCCACTGCCCGCGGTGGACTGGAACACAGGGGACAAATCGACGGTCGTGATTCACGTGAACACACGGCCGTCGCTGCTTTACGGGCGGCTGTTTGCGTCGCTGGGGAATTTTGCCAGCAGTGTGGAAATATTGCTGGTTGCGATTGCGATAGTGTTTGGCGTGATCGAGCTGGTGGCACTGCTGATCGGGATGCGCCTGACGCGGACCATGACACGGTCCGTGGGAGCACTGTATACCGCCACTCAGCACATCAATCGCGGGGATTTCGGCCACCGTATTCCGGTGCGGACGCACGATCAGCTTGCAGCTCTGGAAGGTTCGTTCAATTCCATGATTGAGTCGCTGCAAAAGCTTCTGGCGGAGCAAAAAGAGAAGCAGCGTCTGGAAAGCGAGCTGGCCATCGCGCAGGAAGTGCAGGCCCAACTTTTCCCGCGCCAGACATCGGAAATGAATTCACTGGAAGTGTACGGGCTGTGCCGTCCGGCACGGACCGTGAGCGGCGATTATTACGATTTCCTGGCGCTGCCGGGAGAGAAGATGGGTTTGGCAGTGGGTGACGTCAGCGGCAAAGGAATTTCCGCGGCGCTGCTGATGGCGACCATTCATTCCGCCGTGCGCGCCTATAGCCTCGAAATAGCGCCGGCATTGAGTCTGCCCGTGGCGGTGGGCGCGGGAACTGGGATTGGTGAGGGGAGAGCATCGCTGGGGCTCGAGGTGTCGCCCAGCATGTTGATGTATCACCTGAACCGGCAGCTCTATCACAGCACGCGTCCGGAGAAATACGCCACGTTGTTCTACAGCATTTTTGACGGGCGCTCGCGGCGGCTGACCTACAGCAATGCCGGGCACCTTCCGCCGGTTGTTCTGGGGAGCGATGGATCGGTGCGGCGGCTCGATTCCGGGGGCACCGTGGTCGGGCTTTTCGATGAGGTCCCTTTCGAAGAGAATTCCACTGAACTCCAGCCCGGAGATTTGTTTTTTGCGTACAGCGACGGATTGACGGAGCCCGAAAATGACTATGGAGAATTTGGTGAAGAGAGGTTAATAGAACTGGTGATCGAAAACCGGAGTCTCCCTCTGGATCGCATCAGTGAAGCGGTGAGTTCGGCCATTCTGGACTGGATCGGCGGCAACGAGCAGCCCGATGATATGACGCTGGTGCTGGCGAGGGCGCGGTAGTCAGTTCTCAGTTGTCAGTTTCCCAGGTCTCGAAAAGCGCGAGACGTGGGGCACCCGTCAGATGCAGTTGTCAGTTGTCAGTTTCCCACCCTCGAAAGCCTTCGAAATCACTTACAACTTGCCAGTGCCGCACCCTGCACGGTGACTCGCGTCACAGAGATTTTTTCTGGCGGGCTTTGTAATGACGTTTGTAAACCGCGTCATGAACGTCGGCTGAGCCGCGAGGATTCGAATGCCTGATCGGAATGATGTTCTGAAGTGCCCCCTCTGTCACGGACACGGCCAGATCAGCCGGTCGGAGATGGTGAAAAAGCTGAGCGATCCAGAAGCGATTTCCGCCTATATCGCCGACCTGCGGAGAATTGCGCCTGAGGTCAACGAACGCCGCTGCACTCCCGAGATGGTGAAGGCGGGAGGCAAGCGGAAGAGTGACTTCGAACGCGAGGTTCATACGTGGAATCCCGCGAGCGACCTGTGGACCCGGAGCAACAAGGAGTAGTGGGGCCATGCGCTGTTAAAACAAGAAGAGGGCTGCCATGCAGCAAGCAGATATAGAAATGATCGAGCCCCTGCTGGGGCAGTTTGAGGACCGCCGGGCAAACCTCATTGCAATCCTCCAGGAAATTCAGAGCACTTTTTCATACCTGCCGCAGGAATTCTTGCGGCGAGTAGCGCGCAAACTGCAGGTGCCTTTGACCGAGGTCTATCAGGTAGCGACGTTCTACCGGTGCTTCAGCCTGGAGCCGCGAGGGAAACATCTGGTGCAGGTGTGCCTGGGGACGGCGTGTCACGTGCGAGGAGCGGACGTCATCCTGGAACGGGTGCGCACCGAGACGGGAACGACCAGCAGTGCGACGAGTGCAGATCTGCAGTTTACGGTTGAACCCGTGCGCTGTTTGGGATGCTGTGGTCTGGCCCCGGTGATGCGGGTGGATCGCGACACCATCGCGCACCTGGAGCAAAACAAGATTCGTAGCGTGCTGCGCAAGTACCGGCCCAAGGTAGCGAAAGGGGCCGACGGAAGCGCGGTGGAGCCGGCGAAAGCTATGGCCGGAACAGAGGTCGGGCAATGAAAGCCTTCTACATCCACAGCCTGGAAGACTTGCACGAGTTAAGCACAGCGGGAAATTCGTCGTTATATCCCAACCGGACAAAGATCCTGGTAGGAATGGCGACCTGTGGACAGGCAGCAGGCGCCAACGAAGTTTTGCAAGCGGTTCAGGAGGAAGTGGAGAAGGGGCAGCTTCCCTATTTCGTGATGGGTACAGGATGTATCGGCTGGTGCTCACAGGAACCGTTGCTGGATATCTGGGTACCGGGGCAACCGCGAGTCACGTATGGGCGAGTGACGCCGGAACGTGCAAGAAAAATCGTACGCGCACTGCCGGAGATTCAACACAACTGGGCGGTGGCGCTGATGCATGGCGATGACAATCCCATCACAGGCAAATTCAAGAAGTATTGGAGCAGCAAGAACGGACACAAGAACGGACTGCCGTCCTATAAAGACCTCCCCCTGTTCAAACATCAGACGCGGCTGGTCATGCGCAACTGCGGAATCATCGACCCGAGCAGCCTTCTGGAATATGTTGCGCGCGGCGGCTACCTGGCGCTGTGGCAGGGGCTGCGGAAGCATTCCCCCGAGCAGGTGATTCGAGAGATAACGACGAGCGGATTGCGCGGGCGCGGGGGGGCGGGCTTTCCCACGGGCAAGAAGTGGCAAGCGGTGCGTGAGGCAAGTGGAGATCCGAAATACATCATCTGCAATGCCGACGAAGGTGATCCCGGCGCCTACATGGATCGGGGAGTCCTGGAAGGCGATCCGCACAGCGTGCTCGAAGGCATGATCCTCGGCGGGTACGCGATGGGCGCACACGAAGGAATCATTTACGTGCGCGAGGAGTACCCGCTGGCAGTTTCGCGAATGAAGGAAGCGATCCAGCAGGCGGAACAGGCGGAGTTGCTGGGCGACAACATCTTCGAGTCAGGCTTCAGCTTCCACATTCGGGTGGTCAAGGGCGCCGGTGCTTTTGTTTGCGGAGAAGAAACAGCGCTGATTCGCTCGATCGAGGGCAAGGTGGGGGAACCGCAGCAGCGACCGCCCTACCCAGCCCAGCAAGGACTGTGGGGCAAGCCGACCTGCATTAATAACGTCGAGACCTGGGCCAACGTACCGGTGATCGTGACCCGCGGGGGGAAATGGTTTGCCGGCGTCGGCACGGAAAAGAGTAAGGGAACAAAGATCTTTAGCCTGGTAGGGAATATCGAGAATACGGCGCTGATCGAGGTGCCGATGGGAACGACGCTGGCATCGGTGGTGTACGAGATCGGCGGCGGGATTCCCAACGGAAATGCGTGCAAAGCCATCCAGACCGGCGGTCCGAGCGGGGGATGCATTCCGGCCGACAAATTCGACCTGCCGGTGGACTACGACAGCCTGATGCAGGCGGGTTCGATCATGGGCTCAGGTGGAATGATCGTGATGGACGATCACACCTGCATGGTGGATATCGCCAAATATTTTCTCGGTTTCCTGCAGGATGAATCGTGCGGGAAATGTTTTACCTGCCGAGTGGGCACGCAGCGGCTGATGCAGATTGTTACGCGGATTTCTGAAGGCAAAGGTAAGGAAGAAGATCTCGATCTGCTGGAAGACCTGGGCTGGCTGATCAAGGAAGCGTCGCTGTGCGGGTTAGGGCAGACGGCGGCGAATCCCGTGCTTTCGACCTTGCGTTATTTTCGCAGCGAATACCTGGCCCACATTCGCGATAAACGGTGTCCCGCGAAGGTATGCCGGGAACTGATCACGTTTGCGATCGACCCGGTCACCTGTAATGGTTGTGGCGCGTGTGTGCAGGTGTGTAGCGGGAGCGCGATCCTAGGAGAAAAGAAAAAGCCGTACACGATCGATGCAGCGCATTGCACGAAGTGCGGAGCGTGTCTCGAGGCGTGTAAGTTCGACGCGGTGTTCGTGAACTAGCCCAAGCGGCTACGGGAGAGCACGCTGGGCCCGCGGCGCCGCAAGGCACGCTCCGCACGAGCGGAGCATAGGACGGAAAATGATTCACGTAACCATCAACGGCCTGTCGCTAGAAGTCAAGAAGGGAACCACCATTCTCGAAGCGGCGCAGTTTATCGGATTTCCTATCCCGACGCTGTGCCACGAAGACGGACTGCGGCCTTATGGCGCGTGCCGCATGTGCGTCGTCGAGATCGGGGAGACGCCACGCAGCAAACTGGTGACCTCGTGCACGTACAAGGTGGAAGAGGGGATGAAGATCCGCACCGATTCCATGCGGGTACAGCGCGCGCGGAGGTTGCTGCTGGAGTTGTACGTGGCGACCAGCCCACTTTCGAAGCGCATTCAGGATATGGCTTCGGCCATGGGCGTGCGCGAAGTGCGATATGACCCCGAGCCCCCCAAGCGGGAAACGATTGCCGGGTTGCAGCTGCCGGTCGATCGTGAGGGCTGCATCCAGTGCGGACTGTGCGTGCGCATCTGCAACGAGCAGATGATGGCGGGCGCCATCGGATTCTCCGGACGCGGGGTACAGCGGCGCGTGGCGCGTCCGTTCGAACAAACTTCGGAGCTGTGCCGCCAGTGCGGCGCCTGCCTGTACGCCTGCCCGGTGTGCGAACTGCGCTGTGCCGGGCCGCAACCGGAAAGCACGTTGTGCAGCGGCTGCCTGAATTTTTCGCCCGTTTGCTTCCAGAGTTACGAGGATGCGATGTGCTTCCTTACCCCGTGTCATGCCTGCGAGCTGAGCGGGCCAATACGCCCGGACGTGAAGATACGAGTCCGGGAGCCAAAATTTGCGAGATAGCAGGAGAGAACTGTTATGACCTACACACGCCTGAATTCCTCCGCCGCCACCCTGACCAAGAACCGCACCGAGGACTCGGTCAGCCCAATCAGCGGCATGTGCACAACCTGTGTGGACGGCTGTATTGGGATGTGCGAAATCGGCAAGTCCGCCTATCGTGGCTCGGAGATGATCTACCCACAGCCGTTTGGGATCATCACCACGGCTGCGCAGAAGGACTACCCGGTGGATCTGTCGCATTTCACCATTCTGGGGCGCGCTTGCGGAGCATGGGGAATCGAGGCAGACAGCAACCGTGCCCTCTTCCCTAACGTGGATCTGGAAGTCACCATCGGCAAAGATCCGGGAATCCGCTACAAGCTGCCATTCACGCTGGGCGCGATGGGCTCGACGAATGTGGCGAAGAACAACTGGCCGGGGCTGGCGGTGGGAGCGGCGATCTCAGGCACGGGAATCGCGGTGGGCGAGAACGTGGTCGGCATGGACATGGACGCCCGCTTCGAGAAGGAAAAGGTCATCACCAGTTCGGAGCTCGAGTGGCGCGTGCAGAGCTTCCGTGAATGGCAGACCGACGGCTACGGCGAAGTGTTCGTGCAGGCTAACGTCGAAGACACGATGCTCGGCGTGCAGGAATATGCCATCAAAAAGCTGGGCGTGAAGGCGGTCGAATTGAAATGGGGCCAGGGAGCGAAGGACATCGGCGGAGAAGTGAAGATACGTGATCTGGCCAAGGCGCAAGAACTGCAAAGGCGCGGGTACGTGGTGCTGCCGAATCCGTCGAATCACGTTGTGATCGAGGCGTTCAAGAAGGGTAGCTTCCACGAGTTTGAGCGCCATTCGCGCGTCGGCATGGTCAGCAAAGAGAGCTTCCTGAAGCGAGTGGAAGAACTGCGGAAGTGCGGAGCCAAGTACGTCACTCTGAAGACGGGCGCGTATCGCCCGGCTGACCTGGCGCGGGCGGTGAAATTTGCGTCGCTGGCCCAGGTGGACTTGCTGACGGTGGACGCTGCGGGCGGCGGCACCGGCATGAGCCCGTGGCGGATGATGAACGAGTGGGGCATTCCGGGAATCGAATTGCACACGCTGTTGCGTCACTACTTGGAAACGCTGGCGGCGAGAAACGAGTTCGTGCCCAGCATCGCGCTGGCGGGCGGATTCACCTTCGAAGACCAGGTGTTCAAAGGGTTCGCACTGGGCGCTCCGTTTGTGAAGCTGATTGCGATGGCGCGAGCGCCTTTGGCAGCGGCCATGGTGGCGAAGACCATTGGAAAGAGCATCGAGCAGCAGAGCCTGCCCATCTACATCGAGCGCTTCGGAACCAGCGTGGATGAGGTGTTCGTTACCGCTCCAGAATTGCGCGAGAAATATGGCGACCGCTTCGCAAAACTGCCCGTGGGAGCGATCGGCATGTACACCTATTACCAGCGGCTGGCGCAAGGGTTACGGCAGTTGATGGCGGGAGCCCGCAAGTTTGGGCTGAAATACATTGACCGCACCGACATAGCAGCCCTCACGCCCGAGGCGGGCAAGATCAGCGGCGTGAATTATGTTATGGACGTTGATCAGGAAGAAGCGGAAGAAATCCTGACTAAGTAGCAGCAACAGAGCAGAGCAGCTACGATTGGCGGCGGCCGGGAGATCCAGGCCGCCGCGTTTTTATGCCCGCGGAGAAACCGGCGCAACTCGTCCGGGCATGACTGGCAGATAACCCTGGGAACGCGCCACGAGGAAGGTTTCGATGCGCGCCAGCAGATATTCCGCGGGCTCTTCTTTGGGAAAGACCGCATCGGGACACGGTTCCGGGGGCAAGTTTTCCCCTATGCCGACAAGAAAGATCAGCAATTGTCGAGGGGACTGGCGCTTGATCTCCTTGCAGAGTTCGATTGAGGCTTGAGGATCACGATCGAAAGCGGCAAGGACGATGTCGTAGCGTCGGGCGCGCCAGAGTTGCCTGGCATTGGTTACGTTGTTGGAACAGTCGAGTCGGGCGCGCGAAGCGAGAGACTTTCGTAGGGTGTCGGCGCCTTCACACAAGAGAAGCAGAATCTTGGGGCGGCCTGGAGTTTCGGCAGCAAAGCTCCCAAGCTGGCGAGCAGCAGACCTGCGGGGCATATCCACTCCGGGGGGAGGTCGGAATACGCGTCTGTAGTTGGAGCCGGAATCGGCAAACAAGGTTTTCCGCGCGTGTTTGCGCCGGGGGTACATAAGGTTAGCGCGATTTCGCGCGGCTTTTTCACAGGAAATTCATCAACTCGCAACACCATAGCAACATAGGACGCTTAGTTTTTGGGAAACAGACATGCGCCTCTCTCAAACGAGAGGACTCGGACAGCCGCGGTTCGCCTCCCGGCTGTCCCTTTTTATTGTGGTCGGTTCAGGCCGCCAAGCAATCTAAGCGGCTCCCAGAGCAGCCTTCTTTGTTGTGAGCTGGGCCTCGGCTTCGGCGGGAAGAACGAAAATGGGGCGTTCACAGGCGACTTCGAGCAGATACCGGGCGGAGGCAAGGTGCTGGGCAAGAGGATCAAGTTCCGACAAACCTTCGGTGTGAACTTTGAGAAGGTTGTCGGTCGGTTCGACCGAGAGATGCCGGATGCGACCGTCGTGCTGCCGGTCGCAAGCGCAAGCCAGGCGGAGGATGCCTGCCAGCAGGAGCAGCCTTTTTTTTCTCGACTTGAAAAGTACCGAAAAATCGTGGTGAGTTTCTCGAGGCAGAGCCCCGCGATGGTAACGAGCCACAAGAGCCGAGAGCCGAAGTTCCTCGGCAGTCCAGCCCAATGGAGGCGGCAATTTCGTAAGTAATCTTGCGGTGGCCTTGTGGTGGCCCTTCTTTGTCCTTGAGCGGCCGACGTCGTGGGTCAGAGCCGCCAGTTCAAGGACCTGACGTGTCTCGGGGGTGTGAGAGCGGCGCATGATATTTGTTCGGGAGAGGCCATCGTACAGTTCCAGCGCGAGGCTGGACACGTGCCGTGCATGCGCGTTGTCGGGATCAAGAAATGACGCCCACGTCTGCATGCGCTCGAGGCCGATGCCGCGCAACTCGTCAGGACGAGGCAAGCCGGCGCGCCAAACCCGCCAAAGCGATTGCGGGCCGACCATCTTCTCGCGGTAGATGTCGATTCGCTGCCGGCGCTCGGTTTCGAGGCGCTCATGCCAACGCGCCCGCGTCTCAGGGTCGGGAAATGCTTCGATGTTTACCGCCGTGCTCCACAACACGTCAAAATCGTGCAGTTCGCCCAACGCGTCCTGAATTTTCTTGAGGTCCTTTCCCCATTGCTGGTGGAGCGAAGGAAGGAAGTTCTCGACGATGTAGCGGAAGCGCTTCAGTCCGATGCGCAGCTGATGATAAGCGGTGCTGCTGCGACGGCGGATTGCGTTGCGGTGCAGCTTGCGGGCGTCGGTCCATTTTTCAAGAGCGAGATGGGCGAACATCGGGCTGCCGAGCGGGATGTGCGCGGCTCGCGCGGGCAATTCACTAGCCCAGTCAAGCCACTGTTTCCGGTCGAATTCCTGCAAGGCTGCGGAAGCAGTCGCGGTGTGAGTGTGCTCCTGCTCCAGAACGTAGTCGGTGAGAATTTTCCCTGTGATGTCGTCCTTGTGGGAGAAATGCTTGACCCAATCACCCATGACGTGAGTGTCGCGAAGCGCGCCCAGGCTGCTGAAGAGCTGCTTTCCGGCGCGCTTCATTTTTTTCCACTCAGGATCGGGGTCGAGAGACATCAAGCCATCGGCAATGGAGCGGCAACGGCGGAGTGCGGTGCGCAAGTCGTGTACCGGATCAGCGGCAAAGTCCTGCGTCACCTGGTCACATTGATTAACAACTTCTTTCATCCAGTACGCGAGACCGATCCTCTGGTCGGCAGCGCCGCTTGCCTGCGGTTGTGGCGGCTGATCGGGCATGGCAGATTTCATCGCCAGTATAGCGCGGCGGTCACCGTGGGCAGGACGCCAAGGATTTGTGGTGTCATAAACCTTTTGACTTCAGAAACTCGCGAACTACCTGGGTTACGTCGCGGTGCTCGCCATCGACTGCATAGTTCAGACGGCGCATATCGTCGTCGGAAATTTTCCCGGCGAGTTGCTGGAGTGCCGGCTTGATTTCTGGATGGCTGACGAGTGCGTCTTCGCGAACGATGGGAACGGCCTCGTAGGGTGGGAAGTAATGGCGATCGTCATCGAGGACGAAGAGGTCAAATGCGGGAATCAGGCCGTCGGTGGCATTGCCAGCGATCAGGTCCACCTGCTTCTCTTTTAAAGCGCGCGTGAGCAGGCCGAGATCCATGATGCGGGGTGGCTCGGCGAAGTGAAGACCGTACGTCTGTGCCAGGCCCTTGTAGCCGTCGGGGCGCTCCATGAACTCGTATCCGAAACCAGCGCGCCAATGCGGAGTGTACGCGGCGGCTTGAGAAATAGTCTTGAGATGCAGGCGACGGGCATCCTCGCCACGAATTTCAATGGCAAAAGTATCGTTGAAGCCAAAGGAGTCGCCGACGAAGAGGTGAAACTGCTTTTCGTAGGCGGACTTCACGCGCTCATGGACTTCCGCCGGCGTGCCCTCAGGGGACTGTTTCAAAATTGCCATGAGCGCCGTGCCGGTGTACTCAGGATAAATATCAATGCGTCCGGCAAGCATAGCTTGCTGGCAGATGTATGTGCCGGCGAGATAGAAGCGTCGCTGGACAGGAACCTGCGCATGAGTTTCGAGTTGCTGGGCGATGATTTCGCCGAGGATCATGGACTCGGTGAAATTTTTCGAGCCGATGATGATGCGATTGCCGTGGGACGGGCGGCAGGCGATGAGGCTTGCGGCTAGCGCGACGGCGAGGAAAGTTCGCTTCAAGAAGAAGTACCTCAGGGGCTAAAGCCCCTCAAGACAAGCCACAGTCAATGGACCGCTAAAGCGGTCCTCCACCCAAAACCGGTGCACAGCGGCCCCCATTAAGCCAAGTGCCTGGGTTGGAGCCGTTTTTGCAGTAGACCGAGGCAAAAATCGGCGAGGATCGCGAGGAGGGCCGCAGGCACAGCGCCCGCGAGGATGACTGTGTTGTTCACCATGGCGAGCCCGCGAAAGATGTATTCGCCGAGGCCGCCCGCGCCGACAGCCGCGGCAATGGTGGCCAATCCCACGGAAATCACGGTCGCAACGCGAACTCCCGCGATGATCACGCTCAGCGCCAACGGCAGCTCCACCTGAAAAAGAAGCTGGCGATCGGTGAGGCCCATGCCGCGCCCCGCTTCGACGATGGCACGATCCACGCCCGTGATCCCGACGTATGTGTTGCGGATGAGCGGAAGCAGCGCATAGAGAGTGAGGGCGAGAATGGCGATGCGGTCGGCGCGCTGACCGATCCAGGGCGCAGGCAGCAGGAATCCGAAGAGGGCGAGGCTGGGGATGGTCTGCATGATGTTGGCCGCGCCGAGGACCGGCTTCTCGAGGA
>Ga0070741_10013291_pt1 | contig 14597 bp, 12 predicted proteins | sample Coa_R1_4_FD_66440 | JGI IMG/M metagenome (GOLD analysis project Ga0070741, IMG submission 66440) | Surface soil microbial communities from Centralia Pennsylvania, which are recovering from an underground coalmine fire - Coalmine... | ecosystem: Environmental > Terrestrial > Soil > Unclassified ...
GGAAGCCGGTTGCTGCCGTGCTGGGTGACTTCGGCCAGTTCCGGCTCCAGGATGTGCCGAAGGATGAACTGATGCGCGGCCGGAAGCCCGGCATCGAGAAAAATACCCGCGATGATCGCCTCCAGGGTGTCGACCAGCAGGGTACTCTTGCTGCGGCCGCCGCTGCGCTCCTCGCCGCGCCCCAGGCGAAGGTACTCACCCAGATGTAACTCGTGCGCAGGCCGCAGGAGCCGGCGCGCGCTCACGATGTGGGCCCGCAATTTGGAGAGCTCGCCCTCCTGATACTCCGGAAAGCGCCGAAAAAGCTCCTGGCTGACCACGAAGGAGAGCACCGCGTCGCCCAGGAATTCCATCTGCTCATTGTCGGAATGTTCAGTCGCTGCCGGCTGCGACTCCGCCTCGCGCGCGTAGGAGGCGTGCGTGAGGGCCTGCTCCAGCAGCGCATGGTCCTGGAAGGTATGCCCCAGCGCGGTCTCCAGCGAGCTCGTGTTGTGGGGCATCGACTTCATACGTCGAAACAGCGGCACTCAGCGGGGCGCGCTGGGTGCGGTGGACTGTCCGGGAAGCGGTGGCGGATTGCCCGGAGAGCCTGGCGCGGGCGACGCGGCACCCGGCAGCGCACTGCCCGGCGCCTGACCTTGCCCAGCGATCAATTTCTGCAGCCGCTCCTGCTGCTGCTTCGCCAGGTTTTGCGCGGGAGTCCCGTCCTTGGCCAGCTGCACTGCCTTGTTCGCCGAATCCAGCGCCGGCTGGTATTGTCCCAGCTTGTCCTGCGCCACCGAAAGCCGCAAGTATAGTACGGCTTCAGGATTGTCTTTGCTCTGTTCGATTGCCTTTTGCAGATTGCCCACGGCTGCGCCGTAGTCGTTCCTGCTCATATCGACCATCGCCAGAGTGTCGTAGGAGTTGGTGAGAATGGTTCGCTTCGCGCCCGCGACCCGCTGGGGATCGGCGTTGGCGGGCACGAGTAGACCCGTATCCACGTTGTCGATCGCGGCGTGAGCGTCTTTCGCGGCCTCTTGCAGGCGCTGTTCGCGGTCAAGATCGGTATCGCGCGTGGTCTCCGCCAGCGTCGAGGCGACCTCCATCAGCGGCACGGGGTTGGTCGGATCGGCAGCAATTGCCTTGCGTCCCATGTCGATGACCTTCTCGCTGCTGTTGGCTTGCGCGTACATGTTCATGGCACGCATATAGAGTGCCGCGCGCAGCTCGCTATCGGGGAACTTGGTGGCAAAATCGTTGGCTGCGGCTTCGGCTTGGGCTGCATCGGTCTTGGTCGTCGCATCCTGATAGGCTTTCATCTCGTCCTGCGACTTCGCCTGCAGCATCCGATGACCGCCCGCGGGCGCTGGCGTACCCGGCGCCTGGGTCGGCGAATTGCCGGATGCCGGTGGATTGCCGTTCTGCGGTGACGCCTGATTCTGCGGCGGAGGCGGTGTAGGGCTCGAGGTTTGTGCGAAGGCGATTGCCGCAACCAGCAGCATCACCGATAACAGTGCGGTGGTTCTCATGATTTCGTACCTTTCGGCTCCGGAGCCCGCCACGATTTATTCGTCCTGATCCTGGCGTTTGGCTGCCGGAGTTTGATAAGGCGTCTGTAACCCGTGTTCGGCCGCTGTTTTGGCGTCCTCGGGCACATCGCTCGTAGCCAGCGCCGCCTTGTATTGCGCCACCGCGCCGTCACGCTCCTCCTGTATATCGAGGATGCGCCCCAGATAGATGTGCGACCAGGCAATCACGTGCGGGTCTTTGGCCGCGTCCAGCGCTTTCTGGAAGTCGGCTTGGGCGTCCTGCATCTTGCCGGCTAAACTTGCCGCCTTGGCCAGCACAAAATAGGCGCGAGACGGATCCTCATTGGCCTGCAGGCTGTCCTGGGCCAGCTTCTCCGCTTCGCCGGGATTGCCGCTGGCCAGAGCTCGCTCCGCCAAATCAATCTTTTGCTGGGATGCGCGTTTCGCGGCTTGCATCACCTCGGGCTCAGCTTGCGCCGCAAACGCGATCTGGCTGGCGCGCTTCTTCTCGCGATCGACGTCGATGCCGTGCAGCCAATCCGGGAAGGCGGTTTGCAGGCCCACGCCGCTCTTTTCGAACTCCCGCAGTTGGTTGTAGAAGTAGCCGGTGAGCACGAAGCCCTGGGCTTCATCCTTCTGCACCAGGTCGAGGCGGTCTTTCTCCGGCAGCTTGGGATCGGAGGGCGTGCGCGCCTCAATCGCGCGAATGAGGCACTCGATCACAAGCAGCCCCGTATCGGTCTTGTACTCCTGCGACATTGGCGCACGTTGCACCGACAGCAGGATCGGTTTCAGGCGATCAAGCGAACTGCCGCGCCGGGCCACCAGCGGGTCCAGCACGAAATGCAGATAGGTGTGCCGCAGCGCGTCCATGTGCAGGTTCGCCGCCGCGGGCGAGACCACCAGATAGTACGAATCCTGGTAGTTACGTGAATTTACCTGCCCCGGAGCGCTCATCGGCTCCAGATAAACCGCGAAGCTGCGCCCGGCAAAGCCCGACAGCGGCATACGCGCGTAATTGTCGGTGCTGGTGATCATCTTTGCTACGGGCGCGTGATACTGCTCGATCAGTGCAATGTATTCCGGCTGATGCTTTAACCAGATGCTGTGCAGGTTCGCGGCGGTGTAATACAGCCGGAGCAGCGGAACGACGCCGAGAACGTAGTTGGCGTCAGGCGGCAGATCGGACTCGGCAACTTTCGGTGTGAACCCGGGCGGTGGTCCGAGATTCAACGCCAGGGAGACGTATTGCGCCAGGTCATGCGCCATGTCGCCCTGCTGGTGATCGCGATAGAAGCGGCACATCTCTTTGGCGGCCGAGGCTGCGGCCGCCGACTTGCTAGCCTCCACCAGGTCGGCGCGCACCTCGGCGCGAATGGGCGACGATTGGTCCAGCTCCTGGTCGTATCCGCAGACGTTCATAGCGGCGACCACGGTGAACATCGTCTCGTTGACATCGAGCGTGGCGCGCGATTGCGCCGCCGCGGCGCTGCCGAGTACCAGCAGCAAAGCGGCACAAAGAATGCGAGGAGAAAACTTCAGTCGAACCTCCACGAGACAGACGCCGGTGCATAGAGCCGGGCAATCGCCCAGGCCGGCGATGGCAGCACTGGCAGGGAACAGTTCCTCCAGTTTACGGGCGCTGCCCGCGCCAGGCAAACACCGGCGGTGCGATGACACCCCTCTTTAATGACGGCACTCCTTAATAAGGGCGGATAACCGTTACAATCCCGCGCCGCTGTCGGCACGCTTCTGCGCGGCATTGCTCCCGGCGACGCTGTGCTCCTTGCCGGTTGCTGCGTCGCTCGCCGAACCGCTGCCGTCCGCGAACTGTCGCGCGAACTCCACCAGCGATCGTACGGCAATCCCCGACGGTCCCTTGGCGATCCACGGCTTGTTGTCTTCCATCCAGGCCACGCCCGCAATGTCGAGATGGATCCACGGGGTATCGCCCACGAACTCCTTTAGGAACATGGCCGCCGTCACCGCGCCGCCCCAGCGTCCGCCGGTGTTCTTGATGTCGGCGATATCGGACTTGATCATCTCGCGATAATCGTCCTCGGCGGGGAGGCGCCACATCTTCTCGCCGGACTTCGCCAGCGCCTGGTTGAAGGCGTTGTAGAAAGCGTCGTCGTTGGCGAAGACGCCGGCATTCACCATACCCAGCGCCACGACGCAGGCGCCGGTAAGCGTGGCAGCGTCGATCAGATGGGTACAGCCGAGTTGGCGCGCGTAGTGCAGCCCGTCGGCCAGTACCAGGCGGCCTTCGGCATCGGTGTTGATGATCTCGATTGACTTGCCTGACATGGCAATCTGCACGTCGCCCGGCTTCTGCGCCTTGCCGGAAGGCATATTCTCGCTGGCGCACACGATGCCGATGACGCGCAGGTTCGGCTTGAGCTGCGCGATGGCTCGCATGGCGCCGATCATCGCTGCGCCGCCTGCCATGTCATACTTCATCTTTTCCATGCCGTCGGCCGGTTTGATCGAGATGCCGCCGCTGTCGAAGGTAATGCCCTTGCCCACCAGGCCGAGCACCGGCTTCTCCGGCGCGTCTCCCGGTTCGTAACGCATAATGATCATCTTCGGATCTTCGTCGGAGCCCTGCGCCACGCTCCAGAAGGCGCCCATCTTCAGCTCGCGAATTTTTTCGCCTCCGTAGATGTCGCACTTCAGGCCGACTTCGGCGCACATCTTCTGCGCGCGTTCAGCGAGGATCGTCGGCGTCATGCGATTGCCAGGCTCGTTGACCAGGTCGCGGGTGAAGTTTTGCGCCTCGCCGATAATGCGTCCTTGGTCGGCCGCCTGTTTCAGAGCCTTCTCGTCGCCCTTAGCGACAATGACCAGCTTGTCGATTTTCTTATCATCGCGATCGCTTTGGTAGTAGTTCGGCTCGAAGTTGCCGACATAGGTACCTTCGACGATCGCCTTGACCGCGTCGGCCACACCGCTTGGCGCGATGATGGCGAATGACTTAACGCCTTTCGCCTTCAACGTGCGCACCGCCGCGCCAGCGAGCTTACGCACTTCCGCCGACGAGAAGCTCTTGGCCTTGCCGCCGCCGAGCAGCAGCAGGCGCTTGGCCTTTAGCCTCGCCGGCTTGTGCAGAAGCGTCGTTTCCAGGACTTTTCCCGTGACCTCGCCGGAGGCAATCAGGTCCGCCGCGGCATTGATCACGTTCTTGTCATCGGTCAGCAGTTTAGGTTTGGGCTTGGCGGCCTTGCCGTCGTTCTTGGGTTCTGCCGCGTTGTCCACGATGGCGACGACGAGGCATTCGGTTTCAAGCTGGGAGGGCGAGGAGCTAATAAGAGTTGTTTTCATCGTTCGGATTCCATCTTTCTATCGTAACGCGAGAATGGGGCCACGGAAACACGACGCGACAAGGGACTTCGAACCGGCCGCCACATGGGGGATGAACTACGGGGTGCCGTTAGGCCCGGCGCCTTCGGAAGGCGGTAAGCCGCGGCAGAAGTTTCGGTGCCGATCCGCTGAAGCACCCGCCGGACGCTGAAGCCTTGCGGCAATCACATTTCCCCGTGAGGTAGATCACAGCAGGCCTGTGCGTCTTCAGACCACAATTACGGTCGAGAGCGGGTAGGTCCCCCTTAACCCAAGGAGTTGATCATGTCGGAAGACAAGCGTGATGTGCTGGAAGTGTTGCGGTACGAGTTGAATTTTCTCGAGCAGGGCGGCTATGGAAACTGGTACAGCACGCCATGGGGACCGGCTTCGATCTTTCAGGACTCGCTCACTTGCCCTAACCATGGCGACCCGACACGGCCCCATGCCTGCCGCGAGTGCCTGCTCTACGACTTCGTTCCGGAGAAGTACCGCACAGACGATGTGCCCTGCCATCACATTCCGCTGAATCGTCGCGGCGTGACGATCGCGACTCCCAATCAAACGGAGGAGGAGCTGCGCGAGAACGTCAAACACTGGCTGAAGCGCACGATTGCGAAGATCGAAGCCGATCGGGCCAAAGCAAATATCGATACAACGAGTGTCACGGCCGTCGCGGGCTGATTCCGTTTCTGGAACATGGGGCCCGAACCGCTGCTTCCTTTGCTGCTATTGCGTTGCCTTCCGGGTACAATTCCCCGATACGATCCGCGCGGAGTAGCCCATGCAACGCAGCTTTGCCTCACTCACCCCGCAAGAGGTCTTGCAGGTCGCCATCTCCATCGAAGACCGCAATGCGGAGCTCTACCACCGCTTTGCCGAGATGTTCACCGAGTTCGCCGACTCGGAATCTCTGGAAATCGCATCGGTCTTCTGGGAGATGGCTATCGAGGAGCGGCACCACTCCTGGCAGCTGCGGCAGCGCTATGAGGAGCTCTATGGCGATCGCACCGGCTCCATCAGCGAGCGGGAGCTTTCGGAGATCGTCGAGGTACCGAAGCTCGACGACGGCGACATCTTTGGCGCAAGCAACCGCACTTTGCCTGCGCGCCTGCGGGCGCTAAATGTGGCCTTGGGCGCTGAGCTGGCCGCGCAACAGTTCTACGCCAAACTGGTGGAGCAGACGGCGAGGGGAGCGCTGCAGGACATCTTTCGATACCTCTCCCAAGTAGAGGATGGCCACGTCGCCTACCTGGAAGAGAAGCTTGCGCAGAACGAGATCCGCCAGCCAAGCGTTCAATAGGCGGCGGTTCCGATCGTCAGCGCCGCGGCAGCACTATGGCCGCGGCTGCCGGACACCTCTAGGCCGACCTAGCCAGCCGCGATACCCGTTCCTTCAGCTCCAGCGCATTGCGAGGTGCGTAACCGGAGTCGTCATTGTCGAAGTACACGTACACCGCCTTGAGTTCGCGGCTCCAGCCCAAGATGCGATCGGCCCACTCGCGCAGCTTCTCATCGGTGTAGCAGCCCTGATACTTGCCGCCGGGCCCATGCAGCCGCACGTAGGCGAAATCGGCGGTGACCAGGATTGGGGTATGAAATCCCGCCAGCTCGTGAATGCAATACGCAGCGTTATGGCGGCGCAACGTGTCGTACACCGCCTGCGTGTTCCAGGTCGGCTCGCGAAATTCGAAGGCATAACGGTGCTTTGCCGGCAGCGCCCGCAAGAAATCCTCCAGCCGTTCGACGTTAACCTTCCATTTAGGCGGCAACTGAAAGAGGATCGGGCCGAGCTTGCTGCCGAGCAGCTCTGCGCGTGGCAGCAGGTTCTGCAACGCCTGCTCGGGCTCCTTCAGCTTCTTATTGTGCGTCAGGAAGCGGCTGCCCTTGACGGCGAACCGGAATCCGCGCGGGGCAGCGTCTCGCCAGGCCAGGAAGGCCTCCGGTGTCGGCAGGCGATAAAAGCTGTTATTCAACTCGACCGTGTCGAAGTGGCGCCGATAGTACTCGAACATGCGGGTCGCGGGCAGATCCTCGGGATAGAAGGTTCCCAGCCAATGGCGGTAGTGCCATCCCGAGGTGCCGATGCGGAGCTCGCCCGTCACGCTAGGCCGCTCGCAAGCCGCGGCGCGCTGCTTCGGCGGTAACGCCGTACACCAGATGTGCGCCAAGCCCGCTGAGGTGCTGAGCGAGCGGATATTCGCGCGGCGGCTTGCTGAGCTTCAGGGCCGGCACCGCCGCTTCGTCGGCACCCAGCCACAGGCCGGTGGCGAAGACGGTTCCAAAGCCGGCATGGGCCGCAGGCGTCGCTTCGCACATGAGTCCGTATAAGCCTCCCATCAGGGCTCCGAAGGCGTAATGCACGACCCAGCCTGCCCTCGTCTTTTCGTCCTTCGTCAGCTCGCGTCCCAGCAATGGGCGTGTGATCGCCTGCGCCACTTTCACCGTGGGATTCTCCGACTCCGACTCGCGCTCCTGCTGCTGCTCCTGATGGTGCTCACCCTCGGGCTGGTTCTGCTGCTGCAACTTGGCCTTCACCGCCCAGAACTGGTTCATCGTCCACGATGCCGCCACGCCGGCAATCATCCCGGTCAGAAATCCCCTCGTCATGGATCGTTGTTTGCGCACTCGCTTGACCTCGCTTCCTGTCTTCCGTAGTTTTCCCGCCCCGGTGAGGAACAAATCAGCAATATCCCTAACGGATACGCCGGGGCGTCCGGAAGTTGCCACCAGGGCTGCGAGAGAGCTGGCAACCTGCAGCAGGAGCGTTTCCTCCAATTGGGTTGCGCGTATTGCGGACGGCAGTGGTGTTCGCCTGAAATCAGCGCGCCGCGAATCGTGAATCTAGAGAGGTGGGGAGCTGCCATGAAGCGCCGGAATTTTTGGATTGGATTTGCCTGGGGAGCGGCCGCTGTTGCCGGAGGAGCGTGGGCAACGGCACGAATGCGCCGCGGGGGAACTAGCCGCATTCTTCGCCTGGAGAAAAGCATTCAGATCGCGAGTCCGCTCGTCGAGGTATGGGAGACTTGGAGCGACCTTGACGCCCTCGCTGCTATGACCGGCAGCATCGAACATGTGCGCACTTTTGGCGATCGTTCGCGTTGGCGAGTCAATGTCAACGGTGTCCCGATCGAGTGGGAGGCGGAGATCACGCAGGTGGTGCCCTATCAGGCGATCGGATGGAAATCGGTAAGCGGTCCCCAGCACAGCGGTCGCGTCACCTTCAGCTCAATCGCCAACGATACTCTGGTGCACGTGCACATGAACTACGCACCGCCCCTGCGCTTCCTCCGCCCGATGCTCTCCCCCTTCACAGGCGAACTGGAGGGGCACATCGAGCGCGCACTTCGGCAGTTCAAGGACAGTATGGAGAAGAAGCACGATGGCACCGTCCGAAGCAAAGGCGCCACTGGCACTTATGGACCGGAGCTGCTCACCTCAACACAACAAACACGCTTCGGAGGGCCCTCAACACCGGTCGAATCCGTGCGACCGCCGGAGGCGAAGAGCTAGAAGCGGTGGCCAGCTGGCTAGTGGCCAGTTCAATCCTGTGACGTTGCGAGGAAATCAGCGACATTTTCACTGACCACTGACCACTATCTATTCACGTCCGCGGGAAACGACTTGAACTCAACCTGCCGCTGCATCGTCTTCTTTTTGTCTTTCTCGTCCGTTGTGTTCTCAATTAATTTCCCGCGGATTACGCGGTAGCCCTCTTCCGCTGGCGATTTGCCCGGAGCGGTTGAGATCACCCCGATGAAGTCGTAAGAGACGCCGTGCACCGTCTTGGTATTGAAGCTGAGGCGCTTGTCGTCGAGAGTGGTCTTGTCGAAGAACTGATTGATGAACTGGCCCTTGTCGCTGTCAGAATCGCCGTAGCGCGAGATGTAGCCGGAGAGCTTGCCATCCTCGACGGTGATCTGCAGGTATTCACCTTCCTTCAGAAAGCTGTAGGTACCGGAGATGTCGTTCGCCGCATCCACGCGGTCAGCAGTTTCTTGCGCGACAGCCGCGGGATAAGCTCCGAACGCAACCAATACGACATTAAGACAGAGCAGGGCATAGAAGAGGTTCTTGGTCATCGTTACTCCGCGGTGAAGGCGCAGCAGCATCATTGCATGGCGGATTGGGATCGCGAAAGCGCGAATGTAAACGCACGCAGCCTGTGGCGCCCGGCTCACTGCCTGCAACGCGAAGCTCCTATAATCGGAGTTTATGGCCTCGTTCCCCGAAGTCGACCAGCAGCTAGCTTACCTGCGCAAAGGAGCTGCCGAGATCATCCGCGAGAGCGATCTGCGCGAGCGGCTGGCGAAATCGCGGCAGTCAGGCAAACCGATGCGGGTGAAGGCGGGCTTCGATCCAACCGCGCCAGACCTGCATCTTGGACACACCGTGTTGATGCGCAAGCTCAAACATTTTCAGGACATGGGCCACACGGTCATCTTTCTGATCGGCGACTTTACTGGCCTCATCGGCGATCCGTCGGGTCGCTCCACCACTCGCCCGGCGCTTACCCGCGAGCAGATCGACCAGAACGCCGAAACCTACAAAACGCAGGTGTTCAAGATCCTTGACCGCGAAAAAACCGAGGTGCGTTTCAACAGCGAATGGTTGGACAAGCTGGGCTATGAGGGCTTCATCCGCCTGGCGGCGAAGTTTACGGTCTCGCAGATGCTGGAGCGCGAGGACTTCCACAAGCGCTTTATGGAAGAGAGGCCGATCGCCATGCACGAGCTGCTCTATCCCATCGCCCAGGGCTATGACTCGGTCGCACTGGAAGCCGATGTCGAACTCGGTGGCACCGACCAGAAGTTCAATCTGCTGATGGGCCGCGAGCTGCAGCGCCATTACGGACAGCCGCCGCAGATCGTCCTCACCACGCCGCTTCTTGAGGGCACCGACGGCGTGCAGAAGATGTCGAAATCCTACGGCAACTACATTGGGATCACCGAAGCGCCCCAGGAGATGTTCGGCAAGGTGATGTCAATCTCGGACGAGCTGATGTGGCGTTATTACGAGCTGGTAACCGACGTCAGCATGGAAGAAATCGCGCGCATGAAGAGCGAAGCTGCCGCCGGCACGGCGCATCCCATGAAGTTGAAGCAGGAGCTGGGCAGGCGCATCGTCGCCGACTTTCACTCGCCCGCCGCAGCCGAGCAGGCGGCGCTGGACTGGTCGCGCATGTTTCAGAAAGACGAAGCGCCGGAAGACTTAGCCCTGCTCGCGATTGCACTGCCCGAAATCGCTGCTCCCAACGCCGCCATCAACGATGCCCATGCCCAAATCAAATTCGATAAGCTGCTCGCACGAGCCGGGCTGGCCACCTCGGTCACCGATGGGGTCCGCAAGTTAAAGCAGAATGCGGTGAAGGTTAATGGGGAGCTGCAGTCCGACATCGTCGGCAGCGTCCGGTTAGACGCCGAGTTCACCCTGCGGGCGGGTAAGAAGATGGTGAAGATCATTGTCCACAATTGAACAGCCGCGGGTGAGACCCTTTTCACTGCCGGGTATAGTCACAGGACATTCTGGCGTTTCTTCCGATCATAGATAGAAATGTCCAATTCCAGCTCTGCTATGAAGCAGGCCTATTTTTTGCGGCAAGGATAAACTATTGCTCTCCGTAGTTTTCGTTTCTGCAAGAGGTTGCAGTTGTCCGATCGAGTCTTGTTCACAATGTCAAAGATTTTTGTGTACCAAGCGCTCTGAATTCCTGTATTCACAGTTGGATCTCGTTTACTTAATACGGGGAAGTAAGATAAAAAAGAGCGCCTGAATGGCCGACAAACTGCTAACATTGCACATATCGTCATCCTGACCTCTGCATTCCCGTTGGCAACGTTACAGTTGTCCCGCGTTGCGCAAGCAGCTGAATGAGTGGTTTCTCTGCCTGGGATGATTTAGCCAGCCGATAGACCAACCAATTGAGGAGAATTGATTAATGAAGACACGTTTGACTGGCGTGTGCCAATTTCTGGCGCTCGCGCTCGTAGCAGCATGTGGCCTGGCGACGTTCGCCGTTGCAGAAGACACGATGCCCGCTCACCCACGCTTTGTCGTCATTCCTCCGAAGCCGGCGCTTCCGGGCCACGAAAATCCGACCGGCACACTGCAGGAGTGGAATGGTTCGTTTACATCCAATGGCACCAACTATCCCTTCGTGATGGTGGGTGCGGATCCCTCGACCAATCAGGGCGCCCTGATCACGACTTGGATCATCCCTGTAAAGCTGATCCTGTCGGACGGCTCGGTATGGGATCCTCTAGCCGGCGGTGCGTTCAGCCCTCTGGGTAGAACGATTCTGTCGCCAATCTTCGATAGCACCACGACCTATACGCAGGGCGGCGTAAATGTGGGCACCACGCAGTACATCGATGCCTTCCAGCGCGCCAATTTCTGGAGCACGGTGCAGAACAATCCGAACTCGCACTTGCTGCTGGGCGGCCCCACGTCACACATCACGGTACTGCCTGAGCTGGTGCTGAACGTTCCGGCAGCCGATGGCCATCAGGGCAGCGAGTTCGGCATAACCGTTGCGCTGGTCGACATCAACTACCTCGACAACCAATTCAATAATTACATCGCGCAGAACAACATCATCAACCCGACCGGTTTTCCCATCTTCGAGACGGCCAATACATACCTGACCGAGGGTGGCTGCTGCATCGGCGGCTACCATAGCGCAACTGGTGCGCAGACGTACGCGCATTTCACCTACATCACCACGCCCGGCGTCTTTTCGCAGGATGTTTCGGCGTTGTCGCATGAAGTAGGCGAGTGGGCGGATGATCCGCTGTATCCGCGGCAGAACAGCACCCCCTGCGGGATCCTGGAGGACGGCGATCCGCTGGAGAACGGCCAGCCCGGCCATCCCTTTGGCACCTGGGCCTATCAGCTGCACAACTTCACCTATCACCTGCAGGACCTTGTTACGCTGCGGTATTTCGGCGGCGACCCGAACGGGCCTGTGAATATGTTCTGGACATTCCAGGGCTACACAGGCATTACGAGAATTTGCCAGAACGGTTCTTAGTTCGAAGTGCCGGTTTGCTGGGCCCGCCTCGCCTGAGGCGGGCTTTTTTCTTGAGGCTTGAAATAAGCGCGGGTGCGGCCCTGCCCGCGGGTTGAAGGCAAGAAAATTGGCCGCCCTGCACGGCGGCCAATCCTTAGTCCAATCAGAAGAGACGAAAGGACATTCCAATTAATCCATTGGTAACGGAAATCGCGGTTGAATTCAACGCCACTGAGGTGCTGGGAGCTTGGCAGGTCAGTGTCCAATCGGCTGCGCTCCCGGACGCCTGACCGCCTTCTTCAACAGGAACACCACCGGAATGCAGGCGAAGCACACCAGCGCCATGTAGCGGAAGTCGTCCACGTAGGACCACAGCCGTGCCTGTGCGGTAAGCTCGCCACCGATTAGCGCGTAGGCCTTCTGCATCGCCTCCACCGGGCCGAATCCCTGGGTATACAGGTACTGCTCCAGCGCATGCACCTGGCTTTGGAAGGTCGTGCTGCTGGACGATAGCGAGTGCACCAGTTCGTTCTGGTGCAGCTGCTGGTGACGAGACACAATCGTATTCACAACCGAGATCCCAATACTGCCGCCCACGTTGCGGAACAGGTTATACAGGCCGCTGGCATTGCCGATCTCCTCGTTCTTCAGGCCGGCCACGGTGACCGCCGACAGGGGAACGAAGACCGACCCCGAGCCAAATCCGCTGAGAATGATGGCCCACAAGAACGACCACTGCGAGATGGCCAGGTTCACCTGGCCAAACCACAGGCCGGAGATGGCGAACATCAGGAAACCACTGGCAATGAGGAAGCGGTTGTCGATTTTGGCGGTAAGGATGCCAATGATCGGCATGGCCAGAATAGCGCCGATGCCGCGCGGGCTCACCGCCCATCCGGCGGCGTAGGCGGTGTAGCCCAGCAGCTCCTGATAGAAAAGCGGCAACAAGGTGATCAGCCCATAAAGGGCAGCTCCAAAGATAGCAATCAGCACACAGCCGAGCGCGAAGTTACGGTGTCGAAAGACGCGCAGGTCGACCAGTGGTTTATCGTGGGTGAGTTGGCGGATGATGAACGCGACAAACGTGATCACCAGCAATACAGAGGTCCAGCGAATCCAGTTAGCACCGAACCAGTCGTCTTCCTGGCCCTTGTCGAGGATGATCTGCAGCGAGCCCAGCCATACCGCCAGCAATCCCAAGCCGATGCCATCGATCCTGCCGGGCTTTGCATTCGCAATGTATGGCGGATCCTCTACGAAGCGCATGATCAGCAATATCGCGAGGATGCCGATTGGGATGTTGATGTAGAAGGCCCAGCGCCAGGAATACGTATCGGTGAGGTAGCCGCCGAGCGTGGGACCGAGTACGGGCGCCACCACCACGCCGAGCGCGAAGACCGCCAGGGCCGCGCCGCGCTTTTCCGGCGGAAAGCTCTCCAGCAGGATGGCCTGGGACAATGGCTGCAGCGCGCCTCCTCCCGCTCCCTGGACGGCGCGCGCGATCAGGATCATGCCCAGGCTCCAGGCTGCGCCGCAGGCAAACGAAGAGACGGTGAAGATGATGATGCAGGTAACCAGAAATCGCTTGCGGCCGAACTTCAGTGAAAACCATGTGCTGGCCGGCAAGACCACCGCATTCGCAACCAGGTAACTGGTCAGCACCCAAGTGGCTTCGTCATTGGTGGCTGACAGGCTGCCGGCGATGTAGGGAAGTGCAACCGAAGCGATGGAGGTGTCCAGCACCTCCATAAACGTGGCCAGCATCACGGAGACGGCAATCAGCCACGGGCTGGAGACCGGCCGGCTCAACGACATGCCGCCGGCGCCGGCCATGGTTGTGCTCGCCATTCGTCTTCCTTAGCGGGTGCCTTGGCCGATCGCAAGTACCAACCGGCGAATGCATACAAGATGCTTCAAACGCAGGGAACGATTCCTTCGGACATGACGGGACGCGACGCTTTTCTCTGTCACCTTTTGTCGTACTTCCCTACGGGCGCAAGGCGCACTATTATGCCGAGAGAGTGGCTTGCGGCAACAGCGGAGGAATGCTGCCCGTTCCGCCGCCGTCGCGCAACCCATGGGTACTCTGAGCCAGGACTTCCGTTACGGACTGCGAATGCTGCGCAAGAGTCCGGGCTTCACGGCTGCTGCGATTGTCACGCTTGCGCTGGCCATCGGCGCCAATACAGCCATCTTCTCGGTGGTTTATCCCGTGCTTCTGCGGCCGCTGCCTTTCCGCGACGCAGACCGGCTTGTCACCATCGGAGAGAGCCGCCACAAAACGGTCTGCTGCTCCTATAGCGCTTCCTATCCCGATTTCCAGGACTGGCGCCGCAACGCGAAAAGCTTCGAATCGTTGGCGGGATATTCTCCCGACACGTTTACCGTGACCGGCAATGGCGAGCCTAAGACCATGTTCTGCGCCATGGCCACCATCAATTTCTTCTCGACCCTTGGCGTCTCGCCTATGCTGGGACGCGACTTCGCGCCGGGCGAGGAGTTACCCGAAGGCTCCGGACCTGCAGTTGCCATACTGAGTTACCGATACTGGAAGAGCGACTTTGGCGGCGATACCAACGTGATCGGACGCGTCGTTCATATGGACGATAAGCCGGTCACCATCATCGGCGTGCTGCCGCGCGATTTTGAGTTCACCCCGGCGGGGATCGTTCCCTTCTGGGTGCCGCTGCACCTGAACCCGTATGAAACCACGGCACGCAACGCCCGCTGGCTGAATG
>Ga0070741_10013292_pt1 | contig 14597 bp, 10 predicted proteins | sample Coa_R1_4_FD_66440 | JGI IMG/M metagenome (GOLD analysis project Ga0070741, IMG submission 66440) | Surface soil microbial communities from Centralia Pennsylvania, which are recovering from an underground coalmine fire - Coalmine... | ecosystem: Environmental > Terrestrial > Soil > Unclassified ...
TCGGCCTCGCCTCTCAACGGCAGCTCGAGCATCGACGCCAAGGGCCTCGTCGTGGCCCCGGGATTCATCGATCTCCATTCACACGGCCAAGACGCCGAGAACTATCGCTACAAAGCCATGGACGGCGTGACGACGGCGCTCGAGCTCGAAATCGGCGTGGGCGATATCGACGGCTGGTACCGCGAGCGTCAAGGCAAAGCGCTGGTCAACTACGGCGCGAGCGCCGGCCACATCGCCGCGCGGGTGGCCGTGATGCACGAAAGCAGCAACGCACTGGTGCCGATCAAGGACGCGGCGCATCGCGCCGCCACGGAAGAGGAAATCACGGGGATGAAGCAGCGCCTCGAGGCCGGCCTGAAAAGCGGCTCGCTCGGCGCCGGCTTCGGCATCAGCTACACGCCGGCCGCCTCTGCCTGGGAGATCCTGGAGATGTTTCGCGTCGCCGCCCGCTTCGGCGCGCCCTGCTTCGTGCACATCCGCAGCACCGGCGGCAGGAACGTCGAGGCGCTCGAAGAAGTGCTGGCCGCCAGCGCGGTCACCGGCGCGCCGCTGCACGTCGTCCACATCACCAGCGTCGGCCTCAAGCAGACTCCGCACCTTCTGCAAATGATGGCGGAGGCGCGCAGCCACGGCATCGACGTCACCACCGAGATGTACCCCTACACAGCCGCCATGACGGAACTCGAATCGGCCATCTTCGACGGCAACTGGCAAAAGGACCTCGGCATCGGCTACGGCGATATCCAGTGGATCGCAACCGGCGAACGGCTGACCGCCGGGACGTACGATCGCTACCGTAAGCAGGGCGGCAGGGTGATCATGCACATGATTCCGGCCGCCGTAGTGGAAGACGCCATCCGCAACCCGCTGACGATGATCGCAAGCGACGGCATTATCACCAACGGCAAGGGCCACCCTCGCGGATCCGGCGCCTACGCACACGTGCTCGGCTCTTATGTGCGCGATACGGGCACGCTGCCGCTCATGACCGCAATCGAGAAGATGTCCCTGATGCCGGCGCAGCGCCTGGAGAAATACGTCCCAGAAATGCGCAACAAAGGCCGAATTCGCGTGGGCTCCGACGCCGACCTGGTGGTCTTCGATACAGCCAAAGTCCGCGACCGGTCGACGTACGAGAACGCCGCACAGTATTCTGAGGGAATGCGGTTCGTACTGGTGAACGGCGTGGCCGTGGTGAAAGACGGCGCGCTCGATGAGGGAACGATGCCCGGACGGGCCGTGCGGAGACATCAGAAATGACCGCTGCCATCGCGGCGGACCCGATCGCGCCGCCCCGGGTGCGCTGGATCATCAGCCGCAACGTGGACCTGACGCTGGTGATCTTCAGCGCCTTGGCCGGATACGCATACCTTGGGCTGTATCTGCTGTTGCACATCCCGATCACATACCTGTGGTGGTTCTGGTCCGTGGGCCTGGACGGAACGCACGTCTTCGCCACGGCGTCGCGCACATTTTTCGATCGCGAGGCGCGCCGGCAGCATCGCAAGCTCTTCTTCGGCAGCCTGGCTTTCTTCTTCAGCCTGGGCCCGGCGCTGGTGCTGCTCGGCTGGATGCCTGTGCTGGTCGGCATCGTGGCGATCTGGGCCTACTATCACGTCGTGCGCCAGCACTACGGATTCATGGTCCTGTACAAGGTGAAAAACAAGGATCTGCGCCCGCTCGACAACAAGCTCGATCGCCTGTGGCTGGGCTCGATGCTCGTCTTTCCGCCGTTCCACCGCTTCTTCATTCACCATCCCGAGGATCTGGGCGCGCCGAAAACGGCCGCGCTGGCGGTGGTCGCACCCGCGGTCGAACCGATCGCGTGGGCGTTCGTCGGCATCGTCGCCGCAATCTGGATCGGACGCCAGATCATCCGCTGGCGTGCGCACCAGCCGTTCAACATCCCCAAGCTGCTGTTGTTCGCGGCCGTATTTCCGCTGCACTGGGTTACTTTCGCGTACATGGGCTGGCAGGCCGCCGTTCCGACTGTCACCATCGTGCATAACCTCCAGTACCACGCGCTCATTTGGTTCTACAATCGCAACAGGTACACGGGCCGGGAAGCGGAGTCACGTTTCGGCCGGATCCCCGCTGCGGTCGCGAAGAGCTTCGCCGGATATGCGGTCATGGCGCTGGCCTTCAGCGCGCTTTATCGCGTGCCCGGATTCCACCTCGGCCACATCTCGCAACTCGCCTTCGGCTTCTTCTGCGGCTTCGGCCTGACGCACTATTATCTCGACAGCCGCATCTGGCGCGTCCGCCACGATCCGTCGCTGCGCCAGGCCTTGCAGATGGCGTAGGGAGAAATGCCGGTCCGTCTCGACACCTCTGCGTCCATTTTTGCAGTTAAACCTCTTGTGCCCTTGCGCGAGAGTGCGCTTTTCGCGAGGGCCGCCGATCCGGGGCGGATCGCATCGGTTTTCCAGCCGGCCACGTGCAACGGCCGCAACAAGACGTTACCGGCAAAGGATCTCTATACTGAAAGCGGCCGCTGATTGATTTTCACGGCGGCCTGCCGAGCGTAAACAGGAAACCCGCAATGGCACAAACCGAGGGCGACCATATCAATGGAGACGCCCACCCCGATCCGGAACTCGCGACGGAAACCGATTACAGCCCGCCCCGCGGGAATCCGTTCCCGATTGTGGGAGTCGGCGCATCGGCGGGAGGCCTTGAAGCGTTTGCGCAGTTGCTGGCGGCCATTCCCGAGAAGACCGGTATGGCCTTTGTCCTGGTGCAACACCTCGATCCCGAGCATGCGAGTCTGCTGGCGGAGATCCTGACTCCCGCAAGCAAGCTGCCCGTCCTAACGGTGCACGATGGAATCGCAGTCGAGCCGGACCGCGTTTACGTCATCCCGCCGAATACGACCATGGAATTGCAGGACGGACATCTCCGGCTTGCGGCACGGGAACCTGGTCTGCACCTGCCGATCGACATCTTTTTCCGCTCCCTGGCCGAAGTGCAGGGGAGCCGCGCGATCGGTGTGGTCCTGTCGGGAAACGCTTCGGACGGCAGCCTTGGCGTGCGCGCCATCAAGGCCGAATGTGGTCTTACCTTCGCGCAGGACGAGGAGACGGCCCGATTCGGCGGGATGCCGCGGAACGCCGTAGCCACGGGGGCGATCGATTACGTGCTGCCTCCGGCTGAAATTGGTCGCGAACTCGCCCGCGTCGGCCAGCATCGTTTCCTCGTCACTCCTACCCCGGGCGTCGCCCAATCCGAGACGCTGCCGGTTGGCGATGGCGACCTGAAGCGCATTCTGGCTATCCTGCAGGTCAATACCAAAGTCGATTTCCTGCAGTACAAGCCCACGACCATACAGCGTCGCCTGGGCCGCCGCATGATGATCCTGCGCATCGAGACACTAGCTGATTACGCCCGTTATTTGCAGCAAAAACCATCCGAGATTGCGGAGCTCTATAAAGACCTGTTGGTCAGCGTCACGAGTTTCTTCCGCGATCCCGAAACATTTGAAGCGCTGCTCTTCCACCTGGCGCCGACTATCGAAGAACGTGTGCGGCAGCGCGAAGCGCTGCGGATCTGGGTCCCCGGGTGCGCGACGGGAGAGGAGGTGTATTCCCTTGCGATACGGCTGCACGAGTCTATCGCGGAGCAGCAGTATTCTTTAGCCCTGCAGATTTTTGGAACCGACATCAGCGAGCCGGCCCTCGAGCGCGCTCGCCAGGGTGTATATAGCAGCGTCATCGCCGAAAGTGTTTCCGAAGAACGCTTGCGGCGGTTCTTCACCAAGAGCGACGGCGGGTACCAGATCTCGAAACAGATCCGCGAATCCTGCGTTTTTGCGCGCCACGACGTGACCAGGGATCCTCCCTTTTCCCGCCTGGACCTCGTCAGTTGCCGAAACGTGCTCATTTATCTCGACGCGAAAGCGCAGCGCAAAGTGCTGCCGACTTTTCACTACGCCCTGAATGCTACAGGGCTGCTGATACTGGGCAGCGCGGAGACAACCGGCGCTGCATCGGACCTGTTCACGGTGGTGGACAAGCCCCACCAGATCTATACCCGAAAAGCGGTTCCCACGCGGCTGATACTCGATTTTTCAGGGGGCGCACCGCCTCCGGATTTCGCTGGACTGCGGGCGGAGCCGCCCAGCGCGACCGATTTTCAAAAGAAACTCGAACGCATCATTCAGGCCAGGTACTCGCCTGATGGCGTGGTGGTCACGGGAGACCTGCAGATCATTCAGTTCCGGGGGCACACCGCTCCCTACCTGGACCCAAGTCCGGGAGAAGCGAGCTTCAACCTGCTCCGGATGGTGAAGGCGGACCTGGTCGTGGCATTGCGGCGCGCCGTTCAGAAGGCGGCCGAAAGCGACATGCTGGTGCGGGACGAGGGAGCCGCGGTCGAAGTGAACGGGCAGCAGGAACAGGTTGTACTCGAAGTAACGCCAATCGTGGTTGGTGACAGCCCCGAACGATATTTCCTGATCGTCTTCGGCCGCCCCGGGGCTTCTGCCGTCTCGGCGCGTCCGGTAACGTATCCTCCCCCTACGGAAAACGACGCAGCGGCCCTGCAAAGGGAGCTTGGCGAAACGCGCGAATACCTGCGGCATATGCGGGAGGAGTACGAGGCGCATGCCGAAGAGCTGCGTGCGGCAAATGAAGAGGCGCGTAGCGCGAACGAAGAGCTCCAATCGACGAACGAAGAACTGCGTACCACCAAAGAAGAACTGCAGTCGGCGAACGAAGAGCTGACCACTGTCAATGAGGAACTGCAGCACCGCAACCAGGAACTGGCCGCTATCAACGGCGATCTCAAGAATTTTCTCTCGGCTGTCACGGTAGCCGTCGTGATGGTCGACCAGGATCTGCGCGTGCGCCGCTTCAATACCGCGGCCGAAAAGCTCCTGGAGCTGGGTTCTATCGATATCGGCCGGCCGATCGGTCACGTTCGCGGACAGATCGAGGCGCCCCGCCTGGAGCACCAGGTCAAAACTGTGATCGAGTCGCTGAATGCAAGCTCCGAGGAAGTGGAGGACGTAAACGGGCGCTGGTATTCCGTGGGAGTTCGCCCGTACCGGACGATAGATGAGCGGATCGCCGGCGCCGTCATTACGTTCCAGGACATCGACCCGCTCAAACGCGGCCTGGAGGCCTCCGAGGAGGCGCGGCAATACGCCGAGTCCCTCATCGAAACCGTGCGGGAACCACTGGTGGTTCTCGACGCCGATCTGCGGGTCCAACGAGCGACGGCCGCATTTTACTCGACGTTCCTGGTTTCGCGCGAAGAAACCGAAGGGCGGTTCCTTTATGACCTCGGCAATGGCCAATGGAACCGGCCGCGGCTGCGGGAACTCCTCGGGTCGGCCCTGTTCAAGTCCGAGCCCTTTCACGATTTCGAAGTGGAACACGAGTTTCCGCACATCGGCCGTCGTACCATGCGCTTGAACGCCCGGCGTATTCCGCGGCGCGATCCACGGCAGCGCACGGTTCTGCTCGCCATCGAAGACGTTACCGAGCGCCGCGAAATCGCTGAGATCCGGTATCAGCGGCTATTCGAGGCGGCTAAAGACGGCATCATGGTCATCGATGCCGAAACGGAAATGATAGAGGACGTGAATGCGTTTGTCTTAGAGCTGACGGGGTTTGCGCGCGAGGATTTTGTCGGAAAGAGCCTAACGGAGGCCGGCGCTTTGCTGCATCTTGAACACGCAGCCGACGTGATGCCGGAAACGCGGGACTCGAAGATCGTTCGCTACGACAATATGAAACTCACCACCCGCCCCGGCTTCGTGGTCACGGTCGAAACTGTTGCCAACCGGTACCTGGTGGGAACGCAGCCCGTGGTCCAGTTGAACATCCGCGATATTTCCGCCCGTGAGGAAGCGGCAAAGGCGCTCCGGGAAAGCGACGAGCGTTTCCGCCTGGTGGTGGAGAGCGTCCGGGATTATGCCATTTTCCAGATGGATCGCCAAGGCAAGATCATCACCTGGAACGCCGGCACCCAGCGACTGCTCGGTTGGGAAGAAAGCGAAGTATTAGGCCGGAACGCCGCCATCGTGTTCACCCCCGAGGACGTGACAAACGGGGAGCACCAGCACGAAATCGAGAAAGCAGCCGTGGAAGGCCGCTCCGAAGACGAACGCTGGCACATTCGCAAAGACGGAAGCCGGTTTTACGCGAGTAGCGTGCTGACGCGCTCGCCGGAACCGGAACGCGCCGGGGGGGGGTGACATTCACCGAGGTGATGCAGGACATCACGTCGCGCCAGGAGCAGCAGGACCAACTGCGGCGCTCTTTAGAAGAGAAAAGCATGCTGGTGCGGGAAATTCATCACCGGGTGAAGAACAATCTGCAGATGATTGTCAGTCTGTTGAGCCTGCAGTCGAGCCACACGGTCGATCCGCGTGTCGTGGCGGCATTTGAAGAGACGGAAAGCCGCGTGCGAGCGGTAGCTCACATACACGAGCAGTTGTACGCCTCGGATGATCTCAGTATGGTGGAAATTGGCAGCTATCTCGCGGCGCTCGCGCGCGAACTGGTGGCCATCCACGAAAGGACAGCGGATGGCATTCAACTCCATATCGATGTCGGGGAGCTCAGTTTGCATATCGAAAGAGCGATTCCGGTAGGATTGATTGCCAATGAGTTGATTCTCAACAGCCTGAAACATGGCCTTCGCTCGGGCGGTAATTTAAGACTGAGCTTTACGGCGGCAGGTCCAAATCCCGAAAACACGTGGGCAGTGCTCGTCATCGAAGACAGCGGACCGGGGTTGCCGGCCGGAGTGGATGTATGCTCACAGCCGCAGTCTATGGGCTATCAGCTAATTCATCTATTGGTACGGCAATTGCGTGCTCGTTTAGAGATCGGACCGGGACCCGGGGCAAGGATCACCGTCTCATTCCCGATTTAGAATCAGGGGAAGGAATCGCACCATGGCACGCATTCTAATCGTTGAAGATGACCGGATTATTGCGGCCGACCTTGGCTTGAAGGTTCAGCGGCTGGGGCATCTAGTGGTCGGAACGGCCAGTGCCGGCGAGGAGGCCATCAGCATGGCCGAGCAATCGAAGCCCGAGATCGTGTTGATGGATATTCAACTTGAGACGCGGATGAAGGGGACCGAGGCCGCCCACATAATTCAGAAGAGCACGGGAGCTTCGATTATTTTCGTCACGGCGTTTTCGGGCGCCGCCGTTCGCGACGAGTCCGCCCGGCTATCGGCACGCGAAATCTACGTAGGAAAACCGTTCTCGCGCATCCAACTCGAGGCTGCGCTGGATGCGGCTCTTGCTCAACGCTTACGACGTGTCGCCGCGCCTTTGTAGTGTTTGGGCAACGAGGGGGGAGCGGTACACGCCGCCTGCGAGGACCTCACGAATCGCCATTGGCAACTCGGTCCACATGGTTCCTTTCAAGAGATAGCCCTTGGCGCCGATCTCAAAGGCGCGCTCGACGTAGGTGCGATCGCAGTACGCGGTCAGGAAGATGATCTTGACCGGCGAATTTGCAAGCAACCTTTCGGCCACGGTAAACCCGCTCATGTCCGGCAGCGACACGTCCAGTAACAGAATGTCGGGTTGGTGGGTGGCGGCCAAGTCCAGCGCGGCAGCACCGTCTTCGACCGCGGCAATGATTTCACATTCGCACGGCAGCGAACGGCGGATGTTTTCCTGGATCAGGACGAAATCCTCAGCGATGATGATGCGTGGTCGTTTAGGTTCCTCGGACATATCCCCGCCAAAAAAATATACTCCCATTAGAATTTGTGTCACCCGAGACGACAACTGGGAATTGTACGAGGCTACCGTTGATTCGTATGGGTTGCAACATTTCTTGATGTTCACGCATTTACGGTCGGCGAGGAGGAGACGCGGAGTTCATATGAACGCGATCTCCCACCCCTCAGTGCGGCAATCCTGAAAACGCTCTCGAACGAGACCGGGGCGGAGGGTTACGCGGTTGGCTCAGCTCAGCTGAGCGGCGCTCGCCACCTCCAGCCTGCTTGCGGGCGATTTCTGGGATGCTGTCTGCGCGGCAAGGGGCCGGGAAGGATTCGGAGCTTTACTTGCGCGATGCGGGAGGTAACGGAATCCGCTGGTGCAGGGAGACTTCGGCGACGGAGAATGCCTGGACCCATATGAACCTGTCCAGTGGAAATGGAATATGCGTGCCTTCGGTAATGCGGATCGCTCCGGTTCCCGGCGGCAACGGTGGGGGACGGGTTCCGGGGCTGCAGGGGAAACCGTCCGCGCCACCTCGGGCGGGCATGGCGGTTGAGCTAAGCCGCGGTCCAGCCGCCGTCGATCGAGAACACCGCACCCTGCACGAATTGTGCTTCGTCCGATGCCAGGTAAAGCGCGAGATGTGCGATTTCCTCGGGCCGGCCCAGCCTGCCGATCGGCTGCCGCAGGTTTAGTTCGGCCCGCACTTTCTCCTTCTCGTGTTTGTGGAACTTCTCCAGGTAACCCTCGACAAACGGCGTGTCGACCGTCCCCGGACAGATGCAGTTCACGCGCACCTGAGTAGCGTAATCGACCGCGAGTTGCCGCGTCATCGCTACCACCGCCCCCTTGGTAGCGCAATAGGCGAAACGCTTCTTGATGCCCACCAACCCGGCCACCGAGCCTATGTTGACGATGCAGCCCTTCGACGCGATCAACAGCGGCATGGCTGCGCGCGTCAGCAGATACGTCCCTTCCACGTTTACCCGGAAAAGGCGTTGAAAGTCCGGCAGTTCGGTCTCCTGAATGCCGCCTACCAAGCCTATGCCGGCGTTGTTCACCAGCACGTCGAGCTTGGCGATATCGGCGAACGCCAGGTTCACGGCGACATCATCGGTGATATCGAGCTGAAGCGCTTGCGCGCTCGGCAGGGTTCGCGCCAACGCGTCCGCTCTCGCGCCGTCGACATCGACGATAATGACGGTAGCACCGGCCATTGCGAGCGTCCGGCAGGTGGCCTCGCCGATACCGCTTGCTCCGCCAGTCACTAACGCGGTGCGGCCGTCCAAACGAAAAGGAGCATTCATCGTTTGAATTGTAACGCCCTCGAAGTTTTGCGCGGTGAAGTTGTTGCCTGCACGCGCTGCCCGCGCCTGGTGGAGTATCGCGAGCGTGTGGCGCGGGAGAAGCGCCGCGCTTATCGCGAGTGGGAGTACTGGGGAAAGCCCGTGCCGCCGTTCGGGGAGGCTGACGCGAAATTATTCGTGCTGGGGCTGGCGCCGGCCGCGCACGGGGGAAATCGCACTGGGCGTATGTTCACCGGCGATCGCTCCGGTGATTTCCTTTATCGCGCACTGTATACGACCGGGTTTGCCTCTCAGCCGCAAAGCGTTTCGCGCGATGACGGCATGCGGTTGATCGGCGCTTATATTTCCGCCACGGCGCGCTGCGCTCCTCCCGATAACAAGCCGCTGCCGGAGGAATTGCGCAACTGTCGGCCGTACCTCGAGCGCGAACTGGATCTGCTCAAGGACGTGCGCGTGGTGCTGGCACTCGGGCGCATTGCGTTCGACGCTTATCTCACCATACTGCGCGACAGGGGCGTCATTAAGAGCCGGACCGCGTACCCGTTCGGACACGGCGTGGAGCACCGGATCGCACCGGGACAGCCGGTGCTGCTCGCGTCGTATCACCCGAGCCAGCAGAACACGTCCACGGGAAAGCTCACCGACACGATGCTGACGGCGGTGTTCCGCCGCGCGCGGACGATTATCGGACAGGCGAAAACGGCTGGCCCACCAAAGCCGCGGAAGAAGATCTGAACGAGAACCGGCGATTCGGTGGGTTATTGGTCGTCCTTGGGTGCGGCGCCGAGCAGTTCCTTGCGCTCCTTATCCGAGATGAACGCGTAGGCCGGAGTCGCCATACCGGGAACCTTGATCGGCTCGGGCTTATCGGCCAGCCAGCGCTTCAGTTGACCGGCGTAGTCGGCGACCATGTCCTTGTGCTTCGGATGGGCCGCCAGGTTCCGCTCTTCGTGCGGATCGTTCCGCATGTCGTACAGCTCGTAATCGCCGCTGCCGTCGCCGCCGTTGTCGATCAGCTTCCACTGGGACGTACGCAGCATACCGGCGCGAAGATGCGAGAAGCACCGATCCTTCCACTCCGGATCTTTGCCACGCGCCAGCTTCAGAAAGCTGCGTCCCTGCACTCCCTGCGGAATCGGGATGCCCACGGCGTCCAGCAGCGTCGGCGTCAGGTCGGTGTTCTCGATGACCTTCGTCTCCACCCGACCTTTATTGGATGCCGCCGCCTTTGGTTCGCGCCACAGCAGCGGGATGCGCGCTGAGCCTTCGTACTGCACGCCTTTGAACCACTTCGCCTTCTCGCCCAGCATGTTTCCGTGGTCGGCACTGAAGAGGATGATGGTGTTGTCCATCATTCCAAGCTTGTCCAGCTCGTCCAGGATCCGGCCGACGTTGTCGTCCACGTTGGTGACGTTGCCGAAATACTTCGCGGTCATTACCCGTTCCATCTCGGGATCGTCGATGACGTGCCGCTTCTGGCGGTTGCGTGCGGCGGCTCGCATCTCGTGCGCGTTGGCAGGCAGCGGATAGACCGGCACCTTTGCCGGATCGTACATGTCAAAGTATTTCTTCGGCAGCACCGACGGCGAATGCGGGCGCAGGAAGCTGGTGTAGAGGAACCACGGCTGCGCGTTGCCCTTGCGGCTGCGCAGATAATCGAGCGCGCGGTCGGCGATCCATTCGGTCTCGAAATCCTTCGGATCGTGCTTGAACACGCCCACATCGCGGCCCAGTTCGTCGTCCGGCCAGGGGCACGTGCCTTTCACGATCGGGAACTTAGCCGGCGATCCGTACTTGTTCTTCAGGAAGGCCATGTAGCCGATCTCCGGCGTTGGACCCTCGGCGCTGAAGCTCCAGAACTGATCGAAGCCGAAATCGAAGCGCCGGGGGACGAAATGCAGCTTGCCGGAGATCGCGGTGTGATAGCCGTAATGCTTCAGGATGCTGGGCAGGAAGATCTCGCCATTGTGCGCCGGAACCTGATTCGTGGTGACGCCGTGCACGTGCGCGTAGCGTCCGCTGAAGGCCGACGCGCGCGACGGCGAGCACACCGGCGAGACCGTATAAGTAGTCGCAAATCGCACGCCCTCCTTCGCCAGCCGGTCGAGGTTCGGCGTCCGCACCATCGGATGCCCGGCGCAGTGCATCACGTCATAACGGTATTCGTCAGCCATCAGCCAGAGAATGTTCGGACGGGGACGGTCGGCGGCCTGGACGGCTCCCAGACCGGCGGCGCCCCACATGAGTTGACGGCGGGAGATCGGAGTGCTCATAAGAAGCTCGATTCTACCGCGTTCCGGAGAGTGGGGTAGCCTGAGAGGGTGCCGCCCGACGCCATCCTGCGGACCCTGCTCCGGCGCGGGTTCCCCGAACTCGCCGGCCGCGAATTTGAAATTCGCTTCGGCAACTTTGACGACTGGATGTGGTACGACATTTCCGGCAGCGTGTTCGTGATCGGCGTCGACAACTCGCTGCGTCCTGCACCGCGGCGCGTGGTGGAAGGCGGCTTCGCACACGAGCTGGCGCATATCGCTCGCGACCTTCGTATGGGACCGTGGCAGCGGACGCTGGCCTACGAGCGTTATCGGCGCAGTTGCGCGTACCGGATCCGCGATGAAGCGCAGACAGATCGCGAGGCGATCCGGCGCGGATATGGCCGCCAGTTGCTCGCCTTGATGCTCTGGGGACGCGCACGCGGCTACACGTCGGGCCGCGAACACGGACTCTTGCTTCACCAGGTGATCAGGCTCGTCAAACGTGCCGGCGGTTAGAATGAAGTTTCTCGCCCTATGCCGAGCCAGCCGGAGTTGTTCGAGGATTTCCGCACGGCGGAACCATCCTACGCGGTTTTCTGCCACCAGGATTTTTTGCAGAAAATCGAGGAGAACCGAAGGAGTCCGGTCGGCAAGCGCGCCGCGCTTTTGCTCGAGCGGCTGGTGGTCGATCCGCGCCGCGAGTTTTACAAGAGTACGTTGGGCATTAATAAAGGATGGCGGCGCTCGCGTCTCGGCGGACACGGCGGCAGCCATTTCTATGCGTGGTGGGCGCCCAAGGGAGCGCCGCCGCTGCGGGGCTTCGACGATTTCGATACCGCCCCCGACGGCGCCGTTTTCCTGCGCGACATCCGCCATCACGACGATCACTCGGAGCTGAACCCGCAGTCCCTCGCCGACAACTACCTGCCCATCTCGCCCCGCGAGATTCGGGCCGAAGAGTACTCACCCTCGCCGCTCACTCCCATCCAGCACCAGTTCACCGCCGCGCGCGGCAAGGTGCGGATCATTAAAGGCTATCCCGGGTCGGGTAAGACCACCGCGCTGTGGCACGCCGCCGATCAGAACAGTCAGGGGTCCACCCTGTACGTCACCTACTCGAAGGATTTGGCGGGGCTGGCCCGCACGCATTTCGACCGGTTTGCTTCGGCGCACAAACGCTTCCACGTGTTCACGTTTTCCCGTCTGGTACGCGAACTGGCCGGTGTCAACGTCCCGGTCGCGCCCGAGAGCGCGGCCCGCGAACGCTTCCTGAAGGAGCTCGGTTCCCTTCCCCCGCGCGTTCTCGGTCCCTGGCTCGACGATCGCAAAGCACTCTATGACGAGATCCATGCCAACGTGATCGGCGCGGCACTCCCGATCTTCATGGGACGGTTCGTCGCCTGCGATAAACCCCGCATGCCCGATCGGGCCTATCGCGAACAGCGGCGGAGATATATCGGCGGCGCCGCGGCCGATGTGGTGATCGAAGTCGTGAACACGATCGCCCGCCGCCAGCCCGACTTCTACGACCAGTTCTTTCCCGAGTTACTCCTCGCCTGGAAAGCGGTCGAGCGGTTGCGTCAGTCGCGGCAGGACGGCATCCCGAGCAGCCTGCTCGCCTTTGATTGCATCGCGGTGGACGAAGTGCAGGACCTCACGCCCATTGAGGCCATGGTGATCGCGCAGCTCTCCTCGACAACCCGTGATCGTACGAGCGCTATCACGCTAGAGGTGGCGGGTGACGAAGCCCAGACGGTGCGTGCCACCGATTTCGATTGGGGCTGGTTCCACGATATGCTGCACCACCAGGTGGGCAGCCCGCAGGAATTCAAGCTGGGCGTCAACCTGCGCAGCCCGCGGCGAATCGCCCGGCTGATCAATTCCGTCTGGGGACTCTACTCCACCATCGGCAAACAGGACCGTCCCAGCGGCTGGAAGGAGGCCGAAATCGAAGACGAGGCCAGCGACCAGCTTTTGTATTGCGCGGCGACGCCCGGCCCGGAACTCGATCAACTTCTGCGCACGTTCGCGGATCGCGAGGGCCTGGCGATCATCACCCTGACTGATCGGCCGCCGTCATACGTTCCGGCGGAGTTGCAATCGCGCATCCTGACGGTCTCTGAAGCCAAAGGGATGGACTTCCAGGCGGTCTGCATTCTGGACGCCGGCGACCGGCTCAGCAGGATTGTGACTGCCAATGATCGCGTGCGCCGCGATACCAATGTCGAGCCTCTCAGCCGCCGCCTCGCCATCGATCAGTTGCGCGTGGCGGTCAGCCGTCCGACCGAGCGCATTTATTTTCTGGACGTGGCGACAAACGCGCGTGGGCGAGACCAGCTGCTCGAATTTCTGAGCTGGGCCATTGAGACGAATAGTGTCGCGCGCGCCATTCCCGCGACTGTTCTAAAGACACTCGAAGAGGAACTGCTGGAACCCGAAGAACGCGTGCGGCTGTGTGAAGCGGACGCGATTCAATACCTGAACGTCAAACCGGAGATGGCTTGGGCCCGCGCCAAACAGGCGGTGGCGCTGCTCGGCCCGGTTGCGGAAAAAGGATCGGTGGAGGATGAGACTGTGCGCGATTCGGCGCACCTGACGCTGGCGCAGGTGTCTTTCTCCCTGGCTATGCGCGGCACGCACCTGGCGGCGGAACTCGGGCAACCCGATTTCTTCGAGGAGGCGAACGTAAACGCCACTTTGGCACATCGGCCGATGCTTGCCGTAGCCATCACGGACGTCATGCTGCTGCAACAGACGTTCGCTCCGTCGGTGGCGGTTACTCTGATGAAAGCGGTGCGCAGCGCGCCGGAGCAGTTCGAGCCGTGGTTCGCCATCGAGATCTCGACCCACGCCCCGGAGGTCCTGCAAAAGATCGAGGAGCGCGCCGCGAGCCCGACCTACGCGTCCGAGATTATCCCGATCCTGCCGGATTTGTATAAGCTTTACGGCGTCGTCGATGCCGGGGAGCGACTGTCGAAGCATCGGCAGCAGGCCATCCAGGGGCTGATCGGCGCCGGATTGTATGCCTCGGCACTGCCTCTGATCGAGCAGGATCCGAATGCGCCGCCCGCACTGAAGGCGGAATGCTACGAAGGCATGGGCAAGTATGCGGAAGCTGCCGAGATCTTTCGCTCGCTGGGTAAGGCAAAGGATACGTTGCGAAACTATCGCTCGATTCCCGATTTCGACAAGGCGCTAGAATTGATGCGCGAGATGGGTGGCGAATCGGCGGCAGCCGAGTCGCTGGAGTGGATCGCCGACTTGCGGCAGGTGCTGCAAAAACGGCCGCAGAACCTGCTGCGGGTCGCCACCCCCGCCGAGAAGAAATACCTGACAGCGCTG
>Ga0070741_10013293_pt1 | contig 14595 bp, 11 predicted proteins | sample Coa_R1_4_FD_66440 | JGI IMG/M metagenome (GOLD analysis project Ga0070741, IMG submission 66440) | Surface soil microbial communities from Centralia Pennsylvania, which are recovering from an underground coalmine fire - Coalmine... | ecosystem: Environmental > Terrestrial > Soil > Unclassified ...
ATCGTCACCCGGTTGGATGAAAAACGGATTTTCCCGCTCCGGCGCATAGAGCCGCTCCGGCGTGCAACCGAGCACATACCAGCCCGTCGGCATGACGAACGGCGCGATGACGCCAAGTCCGCCACCGATCAAGACCGAACCGGCCGGATGCGGCAAGCGCGGCTCCAGCCGTCGCGAGATGACGAGCTTATCCGGCAAACCGCCAAGATAGAGCTGTCCCGGCGCAAAGCCATACATATAGACCCGCAAGCTCACCCCCGTGTGCAGGGCGACGATCTCGTCCGGTGCAAGTTTCAGAATTTGCGCTGCTTCCGCGATATCTTCGGAAAACGGCGGCTCGTAACAGCACGGCAGAATCCAGGTCGCTGGCTTTGCTCTCGGCGCCGATGCCGCGATCGCCGCTTCGCGCGCGATCCGCATCAGCCTGCCGCGATCGAGCTGCAAGGGATCGTAGTGAATCATCAGCGAGCGGTAGGTCGGAACGCATTCGCGCAGCCCCGCCGGCGGATCGACCCGAAGCGCCGCATCCAGCGCGAGCACCCGCGCGTTGATCACGGGATCGACGGTATCGCCGAACTCGACCACCAGGGCGGTCTCGCCGGCGCTGAGAAATCGCGGAAAGGACGCCGCCGAAGAAGGATCGGCGCTGGCCGCTGGCTTCATGCGTGGCCGGTTCCGAACTGCTTCAGGACGATTCCGGCCTGCTCCAGTCGCGTTCGGATCAGGCGGGCGGTTTCGACCGCATGGATGGAATCCCCGTGCACGCAGATCGAATGCACCGGCGTCGCCAGATGCGTGCCCTGCGCCGTGATGATCGCCCCCGCCTTGATCATCTCGATCACTCGCTTGGCCGCCTGCTCCGGATCGAGGATCATGGCGCCCGGCTGGCCGCGCGGAATCAACTGCCCGGCTTCGGTATAGCCGCGGTCGGCATAGATTTCCTGAAATGACGCAATGCCGATGGCCTCGCTCGCGACGATCAATTCACTCAGCGCGGGCGCCAGACACGCAAGGTTGCGATCGACCGCTCGCGAAGCACGCGCGACCGCGTCCGCCACGGCCCGGTCCTCGCAGGCGATGTTGCCAAGCGCGCCGTGAGTCTTGACGTAGGTGATGCGGTGGCCGGCATAGGCCGCGAGCGCCGCGGCCGCGCCGATCTGATAGGCGACCAGCCGCTCGATCTCACCGACGGAAAATGGCAGGCGGCGCCGGCCGAATCCCCACAGGTCGGGAAATCCGGGATGCGCGCCCACATTGACTCCGCGCTGACGGGCCGTCGCGAACGTCTGCGCCATCACCTCGGGATCACCGGCGTGGAAGCCGCACGCCACGTTCGCGGATGTGACGATCGACAGCATCGCCTCGTCGTCGCCGCAGCGATAGGTGCCGAAGCCCTCGCCAAGATCGGAATTCAGATCGATAGACGGCATCTTGTTTTTCTCGTTGATTGGCGCTTGTCAGCTCTTCATCGGCCAGCGCGGCTCCGCAACCGCGACCGCCTCGGGAAAGATGGTCGCGAATTTGTCGCCGCCAACATACTGGATCAACACTGGATCGGCGTCGGGATTTTGTCCATCGGGGCCGAAATGGACCCGCTTCCACGGCATGATGGTCCGCGTTCCCGGAATATCTGTCGCGGCAAGCGCGTCACGGATCTTGGTGCCGTCCACCGATCCGGCGCGGTCGATGGCGTCGGCGAGCACAAGCAAGCCCATCAGCTCGCGCGAGGTGGCGTCGTTGAGGTCGCGCTTGGCGCGCGCCTTGAACATGTCGTTGACTTTGTAGATCATCGGCCGCCTTTCAGCCATGTCGATCGAAAAGCTGGCGCGCGTGATCACGCCGACGGCCTTGTCGCCGACGGCATTGTAGAATGCCGGGTCGACGAATCCGCTGGCTTGCGCGATGATGTTCTTCGGCTTGTAGCCCAGTTCTTCCATCGTCTTCACCAGCAGAATTGAATCGCTGGTATAGCTCGAGGGCAACAGCACGTCGGCGTCCGCAGCCTTGAGCTGCTGCACTTCGACGCTCAAGGACGTCGCATTGGCGCGATACTTGATGTCGGCGGCAATCTTGTAGCCGCGCTCGGCCGCCAGCTTGCGCTGGACGTTCGATGAATCGGTGCCGAAGATGGTGTCTTCACAGAACAGGCTGATGGTTTCGATCTTCTTGCCCTTGGCGCGCTGGGAATCGAGGAAATCGAACATCGCCGCTGAAAACATCTCGTCCTGGGCCGCCGGGCGAAAGAAGAACTTGTAACCGCGCCGCGCCAGACTCGGCGAGGACGAGTCCGCGCACAGGAACGGAAGGCCGTAACGCTCTGCGACGCCGCTGACGGTGGACGAAACCGAGGAGAAATAACAGCCGATCAGGGCACAAACGTTTTCCTGGGTGATCAGCCGTTCGGCCTCGGCGCGGCCCTTTTGCGGATCGAGCTGGTGATCGGCGAAGATCAGCTTGATCTTGGCGTTGCCGAGCGAAGCCAGGCCCGCATTCTTCGCGGTCGGCAGATCGAGATCATAGGAATTGTTGACGATGTCGGCCGCGGTCTCCATGGCGTGGCGTGCATCGATGCCGGTCTGGGCGTTGGCGCCCGACATCGCAAACAGCACGCCGATGGGGATCTCCTTGGCGCCCTGCGCCATGGCACGGCCGGACAATCCCGGCACACTGGCGAACGACAGGGCGGACGCGCCACCGCTCACGAGAAATTCCCTGCGATTCATGTCCCCACTCCTGCAATCAAGGAAAATTCATTATGGAAGAGTTTCAGCCGGTGGCCAATCCGCCTCCGCCGAGATAGGCGTCACGCACCCGTGTGTCGTTCTTCAGCATACGCGCCGGACCGGAAAGGACGATCCTGCCCGTCTGCAGAACGTAGGCCTCGTGAGCGATTTCGAGGGCGAGAGAGGCATTCTGCTCGACCATGAAGATCGAGACACCGTCCTTGTTGATGGTCCTGATCAGATCCAGCACGCGATCGACGTAAAGCGGCGAAAGCCCCATGGTCGGTTCGTCCATGACGATCATCCGCGGCCGGCTCATCAGCGCCCGCGCCATCGCGACCATCTGCTGCTCTCCGCCTGACAGCGAGCCGGCGCGCTGCGAAAGCCGCTGGCCGAGTTTGGGAAACAGCGTGAGCACTCGCTCGAGGTCTCGCGCCACCTCGGCGCTATCGCTGCGAACGAACGCGCCCATCAGGATGTTTTCCCTGACGCTCATGTCGGCAAACAGCCGGCGCGCCTCCGGCACCGACGCAATGCCGCGACGAACGATCTGCGGCGTCGTCAGGCCCAGCATCGAGGCGCCGTCAAACGTCACCTCGCCCGAACGCGGCCGCACCAGGCCGAGAATGATTTTCATCGTGGTCGATTTGCCACTGGCATTGCCGCCAAGCAGGCAGACGATATGGCCACGCGGCACCTCGACCGAGAGATCAAAATGCACCTGCGCCTGGCCGTAGAAGGTGTTGATCCCGGTCAGTTGCAGGAGGGGCGTTGCGGAGGACATGACATTCATGTTGCCGGCTCCCGCTGATCCGCCGACGCGCGCGACAGTCCATGGCCGAGATAGGCCTCGATCACCTTGGGATCGTTCCGCACCTCTTCACCCGCCCCTTCGGCGATCTTCCTGCCTTCATCCATGACGACGATGCGGTCGGACAAACGCATGACCATGTCGAGCTTGTGCTCGATCAGGAGGATCGTCAGGCCCTCGGCCTTGAGTTCGGCAACGAGCGCCTGCATTTCCTCAGTCTCGCTCGGGTTCATGCCGGCCGTGGGCTCGTCGAGCAATAGCAGCCGCGGTTTGAGCGCCAGCGCCCGCGCGATCTCGACGCGGCGGCGATTGGCGTATGACAAGCTGTAGGCCGGTTGATCGATGCGCGGCAGCAGGCGGTCGCCAAACCGCGCCAGGATCGCCCTCACCTCTTCGCGGAGCTGCTCCTCTTCTGACGTGACCGAGGCAGGCCGCAGCAGCGCCAGTCCAAGCTCGAGCAGCGGCCCGATCAACGGTACGTCAGGTTTCACGGCGGATAGCCGCGCATGCGCGCCGATCAGGACATTGTCCATCACGCTGAGATTGCCGAACACACGGCCAAGCTGGAAGGTGCGCGCAACGGCCTTTCCGGCGAGCTTCTCCGGCGAAAGACCGGTGATGGGGTGTCCGTCGAGATGCACCTCGCCGGCGTCGGGCCGGTCGAGACCGGTCACGAGATTGAACAGGGTTGTCTTGCCGGCGCCGTTCGGCCCGATGATGCTGACAAGCTCGCCAGCCGCGAGATCGAGATCGATCGCATCGACGGCGGTCAGCCCGCCAAACCGGCGGGTCAAGCCGCGCAGAGAAAGGAGCTGTGCGGGTTGGGCCATCAGATCGTTCCCAACAGGCCCTGCGGCCTGAACCGCACCAGCAGCAAAAGCACGATGCCATAGATCAGGATACGGTACTCGGCGGCGATGCGGAAAACCTCTGGCAGGCCGACCAGGGCTACGGACCCTACGATCGCACCGAGCACGTTGCCGAGCCCGCCAAGGATGACAATCGTCAATGCGAGAATCGATTGTTGCGTATTGAACGTCTCGTGATTGATGTAGGAATAAAGATGCGCGGCGATGCCGCCGCTGACGCCGGCCGCAAACCCGCCGAAGATGAACGCCAGCGCCTTGTAGCGGTTCAGACTGAGGCCGTAGGCGCGCGCCGCCACATCGTCGTCACGGATTGCGCGAAAACTGCGGCCGATATGCGAGCCCAGCAACCTCACTTGCACAAGCGCCAACAAGACCATGACGACAAAGCAGAACCAGTAGATCGACGCCGCGCCGATGAGGTCATAGCCAAACAGCGACAGTGGCGGGATGCCGGAAATCCCGATCGGCCCGCGCGTCACCGGCTCCCAGTTCAGAATGACCAGCGACACAATTTCGCCGATGGCAAGCGTCGCGATGGACACATAATGCCCACGCAGCCGAAACGACGGCGAGATCAGAAGCGTGCCGAGCGCAGCGCTCATCAGCCCGCCGCAGATGATTGCGACGCTTACCGGAAACGCAAGATTCACCGATAGCAGCGCCGAGGTATAGGCGCCGATCGCAAGCAGCGCGGCATGTCCGAGCGACACCTGCCCTACCGTGCCGGCGACAAGCGTCAGGCTGAGCGCCAGCATGCCGAACAGCCAGGCGTTGGTCAGGGTCTGGAGCACGTAGGACGAAACCGGAAACAGCGGCAACAGCACGAAGACGGCGAATGCCATCAGCAAGGCCCAAAGCGGAAGACGGACAGGACGACTGGGCGCGACGAAGGTGCCGGTTAACGGCTCCGGCGGGAGTTGTCTGGCGCTCGCGAACAGGCCGTTCGGCCGCAGCACCAGGACGCCGATCAACAAGAGGAACGCGAACAGATTGCGATAGCTGGTGCCGAACAGCGCGACGCCGTAACTTTCCACGAGGCCAAGCAGGAGGCCGCCGGCGACCGCGCCCGGCACATTGCCGGCGCCGCCGACGACCTCCGCGACAACACCCTTGAGCGTCGCCTGAAGGCTCATCGCGGTGTCGATCTGGTTGTAATACATGCCGACCAGCGTGCCGGAGAGCCCACCAAGTGCGGCGGCGATCGCGAACACGACCTGGTTCACGCGGTTGACGTCGACACCCATTTGCATCGCGGCATCGCGATCCTGTGCGGCAGCCCGCACGGCCCATCCGAGCTTGCTGAAGCGCAGGAACACGAACAGCAGCAGCGCGCTGGAGATGCCGACGCCGGCGATCAGGAGGTCGAGCAGTCCAATCGTTCCGCCGCCGACCTGGAAACGGATGTCGGGCAACTGGCTCGGCAGCGCGCGCGGGTTGGGCGAAAAGATCAGCATGACGATCTGATCGAGCACGAAGCTGATGCCGATCGTAGCCAAGAGCGGCGCGATACGCGCCGAGTTCTGCAGTGGCCGCAGGCCGAACCGCTCGATGATCAGTCCGACCAAAGCGCTCGCCACCGTGACCAGCACAATCGTCACGGCCAGCGGCGTGCGCAGCTGCACCACCGCGACCCAGCCGATATAGGCTCCTACGACATAGATCGAGCCCTGTGCGAAGTTGATCAGCCGGCTGACGCCGAAGATCAGCGCGAGCCCGACGGCAACGAGCGCATACAGATTGCCGACGATCAATCCGTTGATCGTGTAATCGAGCCAGGAAGACACGCTAGGTTTCCAATACGAGATGCGGGATCACGCTCCCGGCTGCCGCGAGTTTAAGTCGGCTTGCCATCCCAAAGCGTGAACTGGCCTTTCTGGACGACGAGTTCGGCATTCATGGCGCCCTTGATGCGGCGGGTTGCGACGTCGAAGGTCGCCGGTCCGAAAATGACCGTCGAGACGTCGTGCACCTTTCCGAAGCCGTCGCGGATCGCCTTGCGGTCAGTACCACCGATCCGCAGCACAGCCGCCGCCATGTTCATCGCGTCGTAGGCATAGGCGTTGAAGGAATCTGGTTCCTGGCCGCCATATTTGGCCTTGAACCCGTCGACGAACTTGCGAACCTCCGGCCGCGGGTCGCCTGGGAAGTACCGCGTGCCGAGATGAACACCTTCGACTGCTTCACCGCCAAGCTCGAGAAATTTCGGCGAATAGACCGAGCTTGCGGCGCAGATTACCTGCTTCAAGCCGACCTGACGCGCCTGACGGGCAATCAGCGCACCGTCTGAATAATAGGAGATCAGTATCAACCCGTCCGGATTGGCGTCGCGCACGCGCACCAGCGTGGAACGAAAATCGCGCTCCTCCGCGATGTAGCCTTCGGTCACCACCACCTCCGCGCCATAGCCCTTGGCAGCGTTGACGAAAAAATCGCGGCTGGTGCGGCCCCAATCCGTATTGAGATGCAGCACAGCGAGCTTCTTCAGGCCGAGATGGCGCACCGCGTAAAGGGCCAGCAGAGGCTGCTCCTCGGCCTGGCTGACCGATGTGCTCCACATGAAGTCGCCACCCTTGGTAAAGTCGGGATGCGAGTTGGTGAAACCGAATTGCACCAGCCCTGCGCGCTGGTAGATCGGCGAGGCCGCCATCGATGCGGGACTTGAAAAATCGCCGAGCTCCATGACGACCTTCGGATCCGAGACGAACTTCTGCGCGATCGCAACCGACTGGCGCGGATCGCTCTGGCTGTCCTGGAAATCATAAACAAGCTTGCGCCCGTTGATGTCGCCGGCCGCGTGGATCTCGTCCAGCGCCAGGTCAAAACCCTGCTTCCATTGCGCGCCGTATTGCGCGTTCGGTCCGGTCAAAGGACCGCTGACACCGAGCAGGATAGGCTCGGAGGATTGGGCAAAAGCGCCGCGCGGCAGCGCTCCCGCCATTGCGGCCGCAAGCGATGCCTTGATCAGGTTACGACGGTCGATATTGCGCACGATGTTGCTCATGGCGTTACTCATAGTTGTCTAGGATTTCTTCGTCGAGGGCTCGCCGAGGGAAAGCATCAATCGGTTTGCCCAGTTGAAGAATGCAGCACTGTTGATCACGTCGACGATTTCGGCATCATCGAGACCAACTCCACGAAGCTCCTCGATGTTGTCCGGGCCGAACGCGATCGGGGTCGAGGCCAGTGCAACGGCGGCGCGGACGACGGCGTTCCAGCGCGCGCCGATGTCAGCACCGACCCCTTCATCGAGCAGGCGTTGAACATCCTCGCCGCGCTTGGAATAGGTGGTGGCAAAGCGCGCATGCACGGATGCGCAATAGATGCAGCCGTTGTAGCGAGACGTCGCGGCCGCTGCGAGCTCGCGCTCGGCACGCGGCAGGCCGTCCGCGGTGTTGTAGAAGATGTCTTTGTCGGTCTTGGTCCGGGCTTCGAGGACTTCCGGATCGCGCACCAGCAAGCGAAAGTAGTCTGACTTGGCGCGGGAACGATCGACGAGGCCGGCCCAATGCCGCTCGTTCAGTTCGGCCTCCGGCAGCGGCTCGATCCACGGCAACCAACCGAGTTCGGCTTGTGTGAAAACGACAGGCTCGTTTTCGCTGTTCTGAACCACGATTGTGTCAGGCATGATTGACAAACTCCTTAGCGGGCCGGACTGGGCTGATGCTCGATCGAGGCAGCAAGCGTGCGAAGACCCGAGACGCTCCGAACCTGAAACGACAGGAAGGCGACGAGCTGGGACAGGGTGACGATGCCAGTTGCCGTCCAGCTCGCATCAAGCAGTGCTTGCATATCGGCGGGAGCCGCATCGCGCGGCCGAAACACCAGCAGATGGGCGTGCTCCAGCGCCGCAGCGAGCTTCGTCCCAAGGATGCGCTGATGGTCCGGGGCAACGCGATAGATCAGGCCGGGTTTGTTTTCAACCGAAAGTGGCCCGGCGGGAAAGGCGCCATACGGGCCGGTGGTTTTTCCTCGACCGATTTCGGTCTTCAAGGCTGCGACGAATTCCGGGCGCGCAATATCTCCAAGCTTGTTGAAATAAAAGGCGGTCACGTGAGGCTCGCCATGAACGCCGGCGACGAACGCAGCAACCGCATAGCGCTCGAGCGCCGAGACATCGCCAAAATCAGCCGGCTCAAACAAAGTGAGGTAGCTTACTTGCGCGTTTTCGCGCGCCTGCACGCGCTTGCCGCGGATGCCGTCCAGCGGCGAGCCAGCTTCGATGCCGGCAAGGAGATCGATGATGTCTGTCTCTGTGCTCATCACTTGATGTCTTTCAGTTGATTAGCCAGCCAGCGCCACGTCAGCCGCCGCTCTTTTCCAACCGAGCGCGGGCGCAACCTTTGTCGCGATCAATTCGATCGACCGCAGAACGAGCGGATGCGGCGGATCGACCGAATGCACCTGAAACACAAGATCGGTGACCCGCTCCAGCGTCCGGTCGGCGCTGAGCGAGGCAATGATGTCGTCGGGCGTTCCCACATGCGTATCGAATGCGGCGATCATTTCGGTGGTCGTATCACCGGGCGGCAAGTGACCACCGGCGAGGAAGTGACCGAGCGCCTTGCGCAATCCGATGTCGGCAAGGCGAAGCGCGTCCTCGCGACTATCGGCAGCGAAGATGCTGCGCGATGCCATGATCCGCGGCTCGCGGCTCTTTGGCAGAGCCTCGAAATAGGCATCGATGATCGGGAGCTGAATCTCGGCCAGCGTCGCCTTTGGGACATCCTTGGAGCGCGGCTGCGTGCGCGACAACAGCAAGCCATCGCCTGCTTTGCCTGCTCTCGTGCCGCCATAGGTGGAAAAGGTCGCCTGCCAGATCCGGTCGCACAATTGCGGCCTTGACGGATAGAGCGTGTCGCCGCCGTCAAGCGGCCGGCCCGCGAGCGCCTTGCGCACGGTGTCGAGATTGCGCGCAAAGATTTCGTTGCGTTGTGTGCTGTCGAAGCCGAATGCCGCAAAGGCCGAAGGATTTCCGCCGGTCCCGACGCCGAGCTCAAACCTGCCGCTGCAAAGGAGGTCCAGAACCGCAGCGTCCTCCGCCACCCGCACGGCATTTTCCAGGGGAAGCGTGACGATGCCGGTGCCGAGACGAATGCGCGAGGTCCTTGCCGCAACGAAACCGAGAAAAGGGAACGGCGCCGGAAGCCCGCCTTCACGCTCATGGAAGTGGTGTTGCGCGATCCACGCAGAATCCAGGCCGCACTTCTCCGCCTGCACGATTTGCTCGGTCGCTATCCGATACCGCTCTGCCGCCGTCGTTTCGTCGAGAAGCCGCGTGAAGAAGCCGAGCCGCTTCAAGTTTGCAAACCGTGTCATGAAAGCCTTTTGTAACCCGCCCATCAGCAATAGGCCCGCCAGCCGCCGCCTCTTGTCGAGTTACGGCCTGCCTCGGGCGAAATGAGCTGCCAGATTGCGCGGAGATGACGAGCTAGTCAAATGAGGGGATGCTTTGGCTTAAGCTTCTGACTTTTTGACAAAAAATTTCATATTTGGCGTCGACCTGGCGACGCGTTCCTCAATCTCTACGAGGCTTACTTGGCCGGCCAGGCACGCATGGCGAGCCGGCCTATTTCGGAGAGCTTCTCGCGCGAGGCCCCGTCGCGGGCCTGCACCGCAAGTCCGCGCGCAACCGCGCTGTAATAGGCAGCCAGCATTTCGCAGTCGGTGTGTTCAGCCAGATCGCCGCTGATGACGCCCTTTCGCATGCGATCGGCCATCGCGCTCTCGGAGAAAGCCCGATGCTCGGCCATCATCTCGCGAATGTTCTTCATTCCGGGCGAGCAATGCGTGCCTGCAAGCGAGATCATGCAGCCGAGCGGATGGTCGCCGCGCGTGAATTCTTCTGCCGTCGCCTCGAACAGCCGCGCAAACGCCGTCTTGGTATCGATGGAGGGATCGTTGAGAATGGCGAAGAACCATTGACCGGCCCATTCCCGGTAGGAGCGCGTCGCCTCGCAGTAAAGCGCCTCCTTGCTTTCGAACGAATTGTAGAAACTGGACGCACTGATCCCCATCGCGCCGATCAGGTCATCGAACGAGGTGCCCTCATAGCCGCGTTCCCAGAACAGCTTCATCGCGGCGTTCAGCGCAGCTCCGCGATCGAACACCGCAGGCCGTCCTCTGCCGCGTTTGTGCTCCTCGAGTTTCGTCCCTTGATTTATTTTTGATGCCATCGCTCCAAAAATCCTTGAACGGCGCCTCCCCGCGTCTATATGCCGAGCTCCATATTGGAGCGTCTCCTCCAAATATCAACGGGTCGTGAACGAAAAATATCGGGGCAACCTCATGGACCAGATCAGCGATCATTCGAACATTGAACGGGAACCGCTCGACGCGCCGGCGCGGCCGCTGCGGCGGACGTGGCGAACACCTGCGATCGCCGTAGTGACGGTGATTGCGGCGCTGCTCGTCTATTTTGGCCTTGCGCCCCATCGCGGCAATCAGGCGGCGGCCGTGCCGACCCCGGTCCCGCAGGTCACGGTCAGCCAGCCCTTGCAGCGCGAGGTCGATAGCAGAGCCGGCTTCCTCGGGCAGTTCTCGGCGATCGACAGGGTCGAGTTGCGCGCCCAGGTCGGCGGAACGCTGACCGAAATCCATTTCAAGGACGGCCAAATCGTTCACAAAGGCGACCTGCTCTTCGTGATCGACCCGCGCCCCTATGAGATCAAGCTTGAGCAAGCCAAAGCCGCGCTGCAGACGGCGGCGGCCCGCGTCGAACTTGCGAACGCTCAACTCACCCGCGCGCAGTCGCTTCGGCGCAACGAATTCGCAACCCAGGAGACGGTCGACCAGCGCACCTCCGACCAGGATTCGTCGAAGGCCGCGGTCGAGGACGCCAAGGCGCGAATCCGCGACGCCGAACTCGACCTCGAATATTGCAACGTTCGCGCGCCCTTCACCGGGCGCATCGGCGCGCGCCAGGTTTCGATCGGAAGCCTGGTCGCGGGTAGCCGCGCCGCAACCAGCCCGACCACCCTGCTCACGACCCTGGTCTCGCTCGATCCGCTCTATCTCGACTTCGACATGAGCGAAGCCGACTTCCTGACCTTCTCGCGCGAGCGCGCGCGTGTCGGCGGCCCGCTCGCCAACAAGGTCATGATTGGCCTCAGCGACGAAAACAACTTCTCGCACGAGGGTACGCTCGACTTCATCGACAACGCGCTCGATCGTTCGAGCGGCACGATCCATGCGCGGGCCACGGTGCCCAACCCCGACCTGTTCCTGGCGCCCGGCCAATTCGCGCGGCTTCGCGTCGCGATCGCGCCGCCCACCCCGGTTTATCTGCTGCCGGACTCCGCCGTCGTGCTCGACCAGTCACAGCACCTGGTGATGACGGTCGGCTCCGACGCAACGGTCAAGCCCAAGATCGTGACGACAGGCGATCTTCGCGGCGGATTGCGCGTGATCCAGTCGGGTCTCGCGCCAACCGACCGTGTCGTCATCGACGGTCTGGTGCGCGCCATTCCCGGCACCAAGGTCGCGCCGCAGGACGGCGCCATTCATTACGACACAGCGGCCGACGAGCGGGGCTGAAAAGCCGCGTCAACGGACCCTCGCAAAAATCGACGCCGGAGCTTTCCATGACACACAGCTTCATCGACAGGCCGATCTTCGCCACCGTGCTCAGCGTCTTCGTGACGCTGATCGGGCTCGGGGCGCTCGCGATCCTGCCCATTGCGCAATATCCGCAGATCGTGCCGCCGACGGTCCAGATCACCACCGCCTACCCAGGCGCCTCCGCGGACGTCGTTTCGCGGACCGTAGCGACGCCGCTCGAACAGCAGGTCAACGGCGTCGAGAACATGATCTACATGAACAGCCAGTCGACCGGCGACGGCAAGCTCACCATCACGGTCACGTTCCGGATCGGGACCGATCTCAACGTCGCGCAGATGCTGACGCAGAACCGCGTGCAGGACGCCCTGCCCCGGCTGCCGGAGGACGTGCAGCGCCAAGGCGTGCAGGTGAGAAAGGCAACGCCTGACATCCTGCTTGCCATTCACCTCTATTCGCCAGACTCATCCCGCGATCTGCTTTACATCTCGAACTACGCAACATTGCACGTGAAGGACGTGCTGGCGCGGCTGCCGGGCGTCGGCGACGTCACGATGCAGGGCGGGCGCGAATACGCCATGCGCATCTGGCTCGATCCGGACAAGGTCGCGGCGCATAATCTGAACGCGAACGAAGTTCTGACCGCGCTGCGCGCCCAGAACGTCCAGGTCTCGGCGGGCATCCTGAACCAGCCCCCGATCGCCTCCAAGCAGGCCTATCAGATCAACGTGCAGACGCTTGGACGGCTGTCAACGCCCGAGGAGTTTGCCTCGATCGTGCTGAAGGCCGATAGCGAGGGGCGCGTCACACGGCTGCGCGACGTTGGCCGCGTCGAGATCGGAGCGTCCGATTACGGCTCGACCGCCTTCATGGACCGCGAACCGGGTCTACCGCTCCTGATCTTCGCCCAGCCGGGCGCCAATTCGCTCGCCGTCGATCGCGAAGTGAAAGACGCGATACAGAAGCTGAGCAAGGACTTCCCTCCCGGCCTCGAATACACGATCATCTATGATCCGACCATCTTCGTCAGCAAATCGATCGACGAGGTGATCAAGACGATCTTCGTCGCGGTTCTGCTCGTGGTCGGCGTCGTGTTCCTGTTCCTGCAGAGCTGGCGCGCCGCGATCATTCCGGTCATCGCTATCCCGGTCTCGCTGGTCGGCACATTCACCTTCCTGTACGCGCTCGGGATCTCGCTGAACAACCTGTCGCTGTTCGGCCTCGTGCTCGCGGTCGGCATTGTCGTCGACGACGCCATCGTCGTGGTTGAGAATGTCGAACGCAACCTCGAGCGGGGGATGAAACCGAGGGAGGCCGCTCATGTCACCATGAACGAGGTCGGCGGCGCGCTGATCTCGATTGCGCTGACGCTGTGCGCGGTGTTCGTGCCTTCGGCGTTTCTCTCCGGCATCACCGGCGAGTTCTTCCGGCAATTCGCGATCACGATCGCGGCCTCGACGCTGATCTCTTGCTTCATCTCGCTGACCCTCAGCCCTGCCCTTTGCGCCGTTTTGTTCAAGGCCCACGAGCCTGGCCACGCCGCGCGCCGTTCATGGATCGCGCGTCTGGTGCAGGCGGGATTCGACCGCTTCAACTTCGGCTTCAATTGGCTCTCGACGGGCTATGGACGGTTGACGCGGCGGCTTCTGCAGATCGCAGGCGTGGTGCTCGCCGTCTACGTTGGGCTCATCGGCATCGCCGGCGTCCAGTTTGCACGCGCGCCCACCGGCTTCATCCCGGAACAAGACCAGGGCTATCTGATCACCGTGCTGCAATTGCCGCCCGGCGCGACACTCGATCGGACCGAAGCCGTGGTCAAGAAGGCGATCGACATCATGATGTCGACGCCAGGCGTCGAACACGTGGCCCCGTTTGCGGGGCTCGACGCGACCACCTTCACCATCGCCTCCAATGCCGGGACGATCTTTTCCGGCCTGCCGTCGCTCTACAATCACCAGGTTGAGGGCGTGACCGCGGCGAGCGTGCTGGCGGATTTGCGCAAGCGCCTTTCGGTGATCCAGGAAGCCCATGTGCTGACGATCCCGCCGCCACCGGTGCATGGCATCGGCAATGCCGGCGGCTTCAAGTTGATGGTGCAGGATCGCGCGGGTCTGGGATCAGAAGCGCTCGCGAAAGCGGCGCAGAAGCTGGTCGCCGCCGCCAACAAGGATCCGAGCTTCGCTGGCGTCTTCACGCTGTTCGGCACGCGCTCGCCGTCGATCTATGCCGATATTGACCGCGAGAAGGCCGAAAAGGTCGGCCTGACGCCGACCGACGTGTTCTCGACGCTGCAGCTCTATCTCGGCTCGCAATATGTCAACGACTTCAACTATCTCGGCCGCACTTATCAAGTGATCGCGCAAGCCGACGGCAGTTTCCGCCAGGACCCGCAGGACATTGCGCGGCTGAAGGCGCGTAACCGATCGGGCGAAATGGTCCCGATCGGCACGGTTGCGCGGATGAAGTCCGAGAACGCGGCCTACCGCGTGCCTCGCTACGATCTATTCCCGGCCGCTGAAGTCATGGGCGTCGCCGCCCCGGGCGTTGCGACCGGCACGGCGCTGAAGCGGATGGAAGAACTCGCCCATGATGTGCTGCCGCCGGGGATCGGCTTTGAGTGGACCGAGCTTGCCTTTCA
>Ga0070741_10013294_pt1 | contig 14593 bp, 15 predicted proteins | sample Coa_R1_4_FD_66440 | JGI IMG/M metagenome (GOLD analysis project Ga0070741, IMG submission 66440) | Surface soil microbial communities from Centralia Pennsylvania, which are recovering from an underground coalmine fire - Coalmine... | ecosystem: Environmental > Terrestrial > Soil > Unclassified ...
GGGGACGGCAACTTCATCGAGGACAAGCTGCTCGATTGTAGTGCCCCCGGCAGTGCGGAAGGCTTGCGAGGTGCGGCTGGAGGGGCGGACGGGTTGCGGCGCACTCATAACAAGTAAAGTTTATCGCAGAGAATCGCACGTGTTGAAATGGAGTTAACAGGAAGATTAATGAGGATGGCTTTTCGTGGAATTATTGCCGTCGCGGTTTTCTTGATCAGTGTAGGCCTTGCGCAGACGCGCGAAGACGCATTGAGGTCAATGATTACCGCGGTTCCATATCCTCCGCTTGCCAATCAGGCGCGAATTCAGGGGGATGTCCATGTGAAGGTTAGCAGCGGCAACGTGGCTCCTCCGAACGGCTTTAAGGATGTGTATGGAGGCGTCGAAGTTTGGATTTATGGATTAACGCATTGTCTTGAGACCGAGTCCACAAGTGTGGCGGCTCTAATGCCTTGGCGTCACGATAAATACTCGGCGCTCGTTTAGCTCGGCCATTCGGTCTTCTTTCTCGGGGAGCGCCACCTGGCCTTCAAGGCCTGCCAGAAGCGGACGCGAGTCGACTGTGAATCCATTGCCTTCGAAGAACGCGTGGGCGTGATCCAGATCGTCAAAATAGTTTGGATCCAAGTCGCGGCCCAGGGTTGCGCTTTCGGATTCACGATGAGCAGGAGTTTGCCGCGCGACCATCCATTTTCTGAGATGGATATCGGGCGTGATCCACCATCCGCCGTAGCGGCTTAGGATTTCATGGACGTTCGCCGCGAGTTGCGCCTTCTCGTCGAAAGTCAGATAGCGAAGCAGTCCTTCGGTGGCGATGGCCAGAGGGCGCGCGGCATCAAAAGGAGAACAGCAGGCGAGAAGTTGAGCCCGGTCGACGACGCTGGCGGGACAGAGATGCAGGTTCGCCGGAACCGAGCCGAGTATCGCGGTGACGATTTCGCGCTTCATCACCGTGGAGTCCGGGAGGTCGGCTTCCACGTAGACCATGCCGCGTTGCGCAAGATCCATGCCACGCGGCGAGAGCCCGGCGGCGAGCTCGAGCACTTGTGTGGCGTCTTTTTCCTGGATCAGACGGCTTACGGCGCGAAAACGAGCATCGACGAAAGGAGCGAATTCGCGCCCCTTCTGCTCCGACCAGGGGGTGCCGGACAATGTGGCGCCGCGGTCGCGGAGAACGGCAAACATCTCTTTGGCCAAAGGAATGTCGGTGTACAGGCCGCGAGCGTAGGCGACGACGAACGCGGTGACAGAGACTTGGCGGAAATCGTAGGCGGGCGCGGTCAATCTAACAAATGCCCCATCTTTTGTTTTTTGGTGCGCAGGTAGCCCACGGCGGATTCGTGCGGGGCGACGATGCAGGGGATGCGCTCAGCGACCTGAATGCCGGCGTTCTGGAGCGCGGCGATTTTTTCGGGATTGTTCGACAGAAGCCGCACGGATTTGATCTTGAAATAACGCAGAATATCGGCGGGCATGCGATAATCCCGCAGATCGGCTTCGAATCCGAGGCGCTCGTTGGCTTCCACGGTATCAGCGCCGCCGTCCTGCAGTTCATAGGCGCGCAGCTTATTGAGCAGACCGATGCCGCGCCCTTCCTGATGCTCGTAGATCAGCAGCCCGCGGCCTTCTTCGGCGATCAGGTTGAGCGACAGCTCCAGTTGCGAACGGCAGTCGCAACGCAGGCTATGAAATACGTCGCCGGTGAGGCACTGGGAGTGGATGCGGACTAAGGGAGGGTCGCCTGATGCGACCTCGCCCAGCCGTAAGACGACGCACTCTTCCACATCATTCCCGTACATCGCCTCGAAGCCGTAAATGCGGAAATGGCCGAATCGGCTGGGGAAATTGGCTTCGGCTACTTTATTGAGCATGGGTGCCGGGGAAGAAGTGCTGGAAAGCATTCATTATAATGGCTCAGGAAGCCCGATGGAATCCCAACAACTGTTGACGCTGCTGCTGCGAGTGGCGGTAGCGGCGTCGCTTGCGAGTATCTTGTCGCGGTTTGGGGCGTTCCAAAGGATGTTGATGCGAGAAGATCGCACTTTGGCGCAGCGATTCAAGCTGGCCTTGATGTTTTGGGCGGTCTACGGCGCGAGCGTTCTGTTCCGCGTCCTGAATCAAACAAAATATGACGCGGTGGACCTAGGCATGGAGGGAAGCCTACTGACTGGATTGGTGGGCGGCTACGTCACGGGACTGCTTTCGGGCATTTTGATATCCCTGCCGGCCGTATTTCGCGGTGAACTGCTGACCATGCTGTTGTTTGCGGGCGTCGGCGTATTGGGAGGATTATTGAGAGATCTGGCGCCGGAAAAAGAAGACGTCTGGCGCTTTTCGCCGATTTTCAGCCTGAATCCCCGCAGGATGCGGCAGCGGGCGTACCAGCTCCGGCTGATGTTTCAACTGGGCTGCCTGTTCAGTATCATTTTCAGCGGACTGCTGCGCATCGAAATACATGAGTTGGCGTTCAACAAGCCTGTATTCCTCGCGCCCATTTGGAACGAAACTCCTTGGGTGACTGTGGTGGCGGCTTATACCAGTTCCGTTTTCGCGGTGATGATCCCGATCAAGATCTGGAACAACACGCGCAACGAGAAGAAGCTCGAAGCGCAGCAACTGCGCTTGAACGAGGCGCGGCTGGCGGCACTGACCAGCCAAATCAATCCGCACTTCTTGTTCAATACCCTGAATTCCGTGTCGTCGCTGATTCGCACCAATCCTGATCAGGCGCGCAGCGTGGTCTACCGCTTGTCGAGCATTTTGCGCCGGCTGCTGCGCAAGACCGACAACCTGACGCCTCTGAGGGAAGAGCTGGCGTTTATCGACAATTACATGATGATCGAGATGGTACGGTTTGGAGAAAAGCTGCGGTTCATCAAGGAAATCGAACCTGACACGCTGGATCGGCTGGTGCCGAGCATGCTCTTGCAGCCCCTGATCGAGAACAGCATCCGGCACGGACTGGCGACGAAGGTGGACGGCGGAATGATTCGCGTGCGCAGCTATCTCGCCGAGGGCCGGCTGCATCTGGTGGTGGAGGACGACGGCGTCGGGATTCCGGAGACCAGGCTGGCGACGCTCTTCGAGCAGGGGATCGGCGTAAGTAACGTAAATGAACGTATGAAAGTGCTGTACGGGCCCGACTACAAGATGTGGATCGACAGCAAGCCAGGCGAGGGAACTCGTACCGGCATTGAGGTGCCGGACATGCCGCTCGGTGGCGAAGTGGGGCAGGAGATGCCCGCTGCGGGGTGAAGCTTGAAACCGCGCATAGCTACAAGGCGTCCCTTACGACGTACTCCTTCATTGAAACCTCAATTCAGGACGATTCTATTTGTTGTGGCCGCGGGCCTTGCGGCTTCGGCAATGGCGGCCCCGAATATCGTGGAACCCAGCGTAAACCCGGTTATTGATCGCGGGTATCGCCAGATGTATGACCTGAATTTCGAGGAAGCGCATCGAACGTTCACGGAGTGGGAACGCGAGCATCCCGAGGATCCGATGGGGCCGGTTTCCAACGCCGCCGCGTATCTTTTCGCCGAATTCGACCGGCTGAACATCCTGCATTCGGAGTTTTTCGTCGACAACAGCGTGTTTCACCGCCGGCCGAAGGTGACGCCGGACCCGGCTGTTCGAGTCTCCTTCAATGACGAGTTGCAGAAATCCGATAAGCTGGCGAGCGACATCCTGGGCCGCGCCCCCGATCAGGCCGATGCCCTGTTCGCCAAGATTCTGACGCTGGGCCTGCGCGCTGATTATGAAGCACTGATCGAACGCCGCGATTTCGATGCGCTGAAGGTGATCAAGGACAGCCGCGCTACAGCCGAGAAGCTGCTCACGCTGCGGCCGAACTACTATGATGCGTACCTCGCCGTGGGCGTGGAAAATTATTTGTTCAGCTTGAAGCCCGCGCCCATTCGCTGGATCTTGCAGGCCGGGGGCGCAGAGACGGATCGCGAGAAAGGCGTGGAAAACTTAAAGCTCACCGCGGAGAAAGGCCAATATCTTTCGCCCTATGCGCGGCTGTTGCTGGCCGTTGCGGCGCTGCGCTCGAAGGACATCGCGCGCGCCCGGGAACTGCTGATTGGCCTGAGTAGGGAATTCCCGCACAATCGCCTGTACGCGCAGGAGCTCGCGCACCTCCAGTAAAATAACCCGCAGGACCGGGAGGCCCCGAATGAAGATCGCCGGAGTGGCCAGCGCTCTGCCGGAGCACAAGTACGACCAGCGCGTTCTTTTGCAGGCGCTACAAAAGCATTGGGGACCGAAGGTCGATAATCCAGTCTTCCTGGAGCGACTCCAGGCACGGGTTGGCGTGGAGACGCGCTACCTGGCGCTGCCGATCCAAGAATATTATGGGCTGACGCGCTGGGGCGACGCGAATAACCGCTGGATCGATGTCGCGCTGGATCTGGGGCAGAAGGCGATGTGCTGTGCGCTGTCGCGGGCCGGGCTCTCCACAGCAGATCTGGGCGCGATTTTCTTTGTATCCGTGACCGGAATCGCGAGCCCATCGATTGACGCGCGCTTAGTCAATCGCATGAATTTGCCGGTGAATATAAAGCGCGTTCCGATCTTCGGCCTGGGTTGCGTGGCGGGCGCGGCGGGGATTTCGCGCGCTGCCGATTACGTGTTGGCGTATCCCAAGCAAGTGGCTGCCGTCTTGTCGGTGGAGTTGTGCTCGCTGACGTTACAGCAGGAAGACATTTCAATCGCGAATATCATTTCTTCGGGGCTCTTTGGCGATGGGGCCGCCGCAGTGTTGGTTTCGGGCAGCGAGCGCGTGTCCGACGGCCCTGAAATCCTGGCGACGAAATCGATTTTCTATCCGAATTCCGAGCACGTGATGGGATGGGATATTTCGGAGAAGGGCTTCAAAATCGTGCTGTCACGTGAGGTTCCGGAGGTGGTGGAGAGTCATCTCGCCAACGATGTGGACGCGTTCCTTGAAGAGCACGGGCTGTCGCGATCCGATATCGGCACGTGGGTGCTGCACACCGGCGGACCCCGCGTCCTGGAAGCTACGGCTACCGCGCTCGAATTGCCGGAAGGCGCGCTCGCCCCGTCATGGGATTGCCTAAAGAGGACGGGCAATCTCTCTTCGGCTTCCGTGCTGCTGGTTCTTGAAGAAGTGATGATGCGGCGGCGGCCGGCGGCGGGAACGTTCAGCATTCTGGCTGCGATGGGGCCGGGATTTTGTTCCGAGCTGGTGCTGCTGCGGTGGTAGCGGCGACGGATGTTTTCGTAGTGGGAGGCGGGCCGGCCGGATTGGCGGCGGCGATTGCGGTGAAGCTGAAGGGCTTCGACGTCACGGTGGCCGACCCCGCGCATCCACCCATCGATCAGGCGTGCGGCGAAGGCCTGATGCCGGATTCACTGGATGCCCTGCGCCATTTGGGCGTAAGGTTCGGCGACGAGCAGTCGTTCGTGTTTCGCGGGATTCGCTTCATCGGCGAGGGCGGTACGGTAGCAGCCGAGTTTCCGCGCGAGCCGGGGGTTGCGGTGCGGCGCACGCGATTGCATCAGCTGTTAATCGAGAGGGCAGAGGAGCTCGGAGTGAAGCTCCTTTGGCGCATGCCCGTGAAGAAATTGGGCGATATTCGCGCGCGGTGGATCATCGGCGCGGACGGAGCGAATTCGCAAGTGCGGCGCTGGGCGGGGTTAGATGGGGCGCGCCAATCGTTCCGCTATGGATTCCGCCGGCATTATGCCGTCTCCCCCTGGACCGACTTGATGGAGATTTACTGGGGACCCGGATGCCAGATGTACGTAAGTCCGGTGAGCGTCGACGAAACATGCGTGGCGCTGCTTACCAGGGATCCGACGGTGCGGGTGGAGGCGGCGCTGGCTCGCTTTCCCGAACTGGCGCGCAGACTCGCGGGAGCGCAGAGTATCGGGGAGGAGCGCGGGCGACTGACGGTGACACGGCGGTTGCGGCGTGTGTCTCGCGGCAATGTCGTCTTGATCGGAGACGCATCCGGATCGGTGGATGCGATTACGGGCGAGGGTATGAGCCTGGCTTTTCGACAGGCGCTCGTGCTTTCTACGGCCATAACAGTGGGCGAGCTGGAGCGCTATGAGCGCGCGCATCGGCGGATGCGGCGGCGGCCGGCGTTCATGGCGCAGCTGATGCTGCTGCTCGATCGTTTTCCACGCGCGAGGCCGCACGTCCTGCGGGCATTTGCAGCGCAGCCGCTGATCTTCGAGCGGTTGCTGGCGGTGCACGCCGGCGCATGATTTCGGAGCCTGAGGATGAGCGGTTTATGCGCGAAGCCATGGTGTGGGCGCGCGAGGCCGAAGTAAACGGCGAAGTGCCGGTGGGCGCGGTGCTGGTGGTGAATGGCGAAATCATCGGGCGCGGCGCCAACTCTCCGATCGCGAAATCCGACCCAACGGCGCACGCGGAAATCCTGGCGCTGCGAGAAGCCGGCGCGCAATTGCAGAATTATCGCCTGGAAGGCTCCACGCTTTACGCTACGCTGGAACCCTGCGTGATGTGCGCCGGGGCATTGGTGGCATCGCGCGTACGGCGGCTGGTGTTCGGGGCGCGCGATCTGCGCTTCGGTGGCGTCCGCAGCAAATTCCGGCTGGCCGATTCCGATTTGTTGAATCATCGAGTGGAAATCGTGGAGGGCGTATTGGCAGCCGAGTGCGTGGAGTTGGTGAAGAGTTTCTTTGATCGTCGGAGGTAGCGCATGGAAATTTCTGGAAAGGTGGCGGTGGTGACGGGCGGGGCGTCGGGGTTAGGGGCGGCCACGGCAAGAATGATCGTCGAAGAGGGCGGTCACGTGGTGATCGTGGATTTGAACGACGCAGCCGGGCAGGCGCTCGCGAAGGACCTGGGATCGCATGCGCGCTTCGTTCGCGCCGATGTGGCGGAGCCAGGCGAAGCGCAGGCCGCGGTTGAAACTGCCATGGATGCCTTCGGCGGGTTGCACATCTCCATTCAATGCGCCGGGATCGCGGATGCGCAACGCGTGATCGGCAAGACGGGGCCGGCGGATTTGGCACGCTTCCAGAAGGTAATTCGCGTAAACCTTATCGGGACGTTCAATATCGCGCGGCTTGCGGCGTGGCTGATGGCGACGAACGCCCAAAATGAGGAGGGCGAACGGGGCGTCATCATCAATACGGCGTCGGTGGCCGCTTACGACGGGCAGATCGGGCAGGCGGCGTATGCGGCTTCCAAGGGCGGGATTGCGGCGATGACTCTGCCGCTGGCGCGCGATCTTTCGGGCGTCGGAATTCGCGTAATGGCGATCGCGCCGGGAATCTTTGATACCCCGATGCTGGGCGCCATGCCGGAGGAGGTGCGTGCGTCGCTGGGCGCGATGGTCCCTTTTCCCAAACGCTTGGGCCGGCCGGCCGAATATGCGCAACTGGCGCGCGACATTATTGGGAATCCGATGCTGAACGGTGAAGTGATCCGCCTGGATGGGGGAATCCGGATGGCGCCGAAGTAGCGGCTTGCTAGCATTGCTATCATTGATTGCAGTGCTATCATTGATATATGGCAAGTATCACTATACGCAGGTTGGACGATAGCGTGAAGGCGAAGCTACGCATAAGGGCTGCTCAGAACGGCAGGTCAATGGAGGAAGAGGCGCGGCTCTTGCTGACCCAAACTCTTAAGGAGAAGGAATTGCCCAATTCGGGTAATCTGGCCGACGCGATACGGCGCCTTGTCGAGCCATTGGGAGGGATAGAACTGGAAATTCCGCCCCGCGAGCCCATGAATGAACCAATCAAGTTCGAATGATCGTCCTAGACACGAATGCCCTGTCAGAACTCATGAGGCCCGCTCCGTCGGAAGAAGTTGTGCATTGGCTGCGGTCTCAGGAGCGGTTGAATGTTTTCGTTACTGCAATTACCCGGGCGGAGCTTTTGTATGGGATTGAAGTATTGCCCGAGGGCAGACGCAAGCAAGGCTTTTCAGAAGTGGCACGGAGACTGTTCGAGGAGCATTTCCGTGATAGGATTCTGCCGTTTGACCAGGAGTCGGCGAAGGAATTCGCAGGGATTTCAGCATCACGCCGCGCCGCTGGCCGGCCTATAGCTAAGTTAGATGCAATGATTGCCGCTATCGCTCGATGCCATTCGGCGACGCTAGCTACTCGCAACTCTCCCGATTTTGAAGGCTGCGGCATTCGCGTGATCAATCCCTGGCTCGCGGATGTACACTAATAGCTAATTCGTTCGCGGTTGGACGAAAGGAGCGCACGTGAAAACCAAACTTTGGGCAGGGCTTGTATTGGCCATGGCGCCAGTTTTAGCGCAGGCACAGTCTGTGGCGGGGCTTTGGGATGCAACTATCAGCTTCAATGGCCAGGACATTCCGTTCCGGCTCGAAATCGCGGGCGAAGGCGCGAACCTGAAGGGATGGCTGTTCAACGGGAACGACAAGGTGGTGGCGGCGAGTTCGACCTTTCAGGACGGAACACTGGTGCTGAATTTCGCTTCCTATGCCGCGAAGCTCGAAGCCAAGCTCCAGGACGGAGCGCTGGTGGGCAGCTATGGGCCGATGCTGAAGAAGAGCTATCCGGTGATGGCTCATCGCCACAAAGCCGAGGCTGGTTCGACGGAAAGCGCTCCGTCGATCGATGGGCTCTGGGAAGTAGCTGTGCAGAGCGGAAAGGGCGAAAAGGCTTGGCGGCTGATCGTTCAGGAAAAGAACGCGTCCAATGTTGAAGCGGCCATTCTGCGCGTGGATGGCGATACCGGCGCGTTGACGGGCGGCTACAAAGACGGCAAGTTCGTATTGAGCCATTTTTCGGGCGGACGGCCGTCGCTCATGATCCTGACGCCTCAACCTGACGGAACGCTGGCGGTAGCTTTGACCGATCTGCACGGGAAGAGCGAACTCACCGCGGCGCGGCCCGACGTGGCGCGCGCTAAGGGCCTTCCGGCGCCGACGGATCCGGATCATCACACCACGGTCAAAGACGCTTCCGAGCCGTTCCGGTTCAGCTTTCCGGATCTGAACGGCAAGGTCGTGTCGAACACGGATGCGCAATTTCAGGGCAAAGTAGTGCTGGTGAACGTCACGGGGAGCTGGTGCCCCAATTGTCACGATGAGGCGCCGTTCCTGGCCGAGCTGTATCGCAAGTATCACGACAAGGGGTTAGAAGTGGTCGCGCTGTCATTCGAGGAAGACGACCAGCTCAAGAATCCGACCCGGCTGCGTGCCTTCATCAAGGAATACGGGATCGGATACACGGTGTTGCTCGGCGGCACGCCGGACGAGCGGGACGCCAAGTTGACGCAGCCGGTGAATCTCAACTCTTGGCCGACGACCTTTTTCTTGGGGCGTGACGGGAAGGTCCGATTCGTCCATGCGGGATTCCCGGGGCCGGCCAGCGGATCGCTGTATCATCAGGCCGTCAAGGAGTTTTACGCCCAGGTGGATCGATTGCTGGCCGAAAAGCCAACCAACTCCACAGCTAGCTTGCGCTAGAGCGGCGTTCGCCAGCGGAGACCCGGAAAGCGCGCGTAATCGCGATCATTGGTAATCCATTCACAGCCGGATTCGATGGCAAGGGCTGCGAACCAGGCGTCTTGAACGAGGTTTCCCTGAGCGTTCGCAGTACGACACAGGTCTGTGAATATTTCCCAATGCCGCGGACCGGGGTTGACGATTTGGCAGTGTAGGGGCGCGAGCAGTGTGCCAGTATAGTCGAGGGCTTCTTCCAAGCTGCTGGGGCTGCCGAAGGCGCCCCGTCGTGTGGAGATGCGGATTACGCTGGCCAAGACCTGGGGCGACATTCCGTATGAATGCCGCCCATTTACAACCTCTTCCAGCCACGCTTTATGGCGAGCGTGTTGCGGAAGATCGTGTCGAAATGCGTACAGGAGCACATTGGCATCAGGCAATATCAAGAGCGCTCGTCCTCGTCCATGAGATCCCATAAGGCGGCACTGTTGTCCAGGTCGACTCCGGGAAGCAACCCGCCAGTCGCCGTGGATACAGGCAATGTGATCCTCTTTCGGACAGATCCGGATTGTGAAAGAATTAGCCTTAGCCCCTGTTCTATCAACGCGGTAACTGTCTCCCCCCGACGCTGAGCTTCGCGTTTGGCTTGGTTCATAAGCGCGTCGGGCAACCGAACAGTGGTCCGCATATGTCTAGACATACCAGCTTGGCTCCCGGACTGTCAATGAGACTCGATGAGACTCATTTGACAAGCAAAGATCAGTTCCAGTATTCTTATTGAGGTCAAGCGAGTTGTGTCTTCTGCTCCCGTGCTACCGCTCTTTCGATAAGGAGTCCGGCCGGGGGCCGGCCCCGAGGTTCTGACGGTTTTTCAGCCGTTCGGGATATGGGCTAGTCCAGAGCAAGTACCTCGCAGGTTTTGTTTCGCGGCTGGTTTTTGGCGCCTGCCGTCATGTAGTAAACAGTTTTAGTAAACCAAGAAATTAACCATCCCAAGGGGAGATGCGTGCCGACGTTTAACCAACTGGTGCGAAAAGGCCGAAAACCGCCGCGTTACAAAACGGCGAGTCCGGCGTTACAGGCGTGTCCGCAAAAGCGCGGAGTTTGTACGCGTGTGTACACTACGACGCCCAAGAAGCCGAATTCGGCGCTGCGCAAGGTAGCGCGCGTACGGCTGACGAATGGAATCGAAGTCACGACTTATATTCCAGGTGTCGGCCACAATTTGCAGGAACACTCGATTGTTTTGATCCGCGGCGGCCGCGTGAAGGATTTGCCGGGCGTACGCTATCACGTCGTGCGCGGGACGTTAGATGCGGCTGGGGTGGCGGATCGTAAGCAGGGGCGCTCGAAGTATGGCGCAAAACGGCCCAAAGGCCCGAGTAAATGAGGACGCCGAGTAAATAGCATATGCCACGCAGACGCAGACCTGAGCCGCGCGAGATCCTGCCGGATCCGATTTATAACTCCACACTGGCCGAGAAGTTCATCAATTCGATGATGTGGGACGGAAAGAAGAGCACGTCCCAGCGGATTTTCTACGGTGCGATGGAGAAGATTAAAGAGCGGACCGCCGACGATCCTTTGAAGCTTTTCAAGAAGGCGGTGGAAAACGCCAAGCCGCTACTCGAAGTAAAGACGCGGCGCGTCGGCGGCGCCAACTACCAGGTGCCCGTGGAAGTTCCCCAGAACCGGCGCGTGAGTCTGGCGATTCGCTGGATCTTGCAGAACGCGCGCAGCCGCCCGGATAAAGGTATGCCCGAAAAGCTCGCCAACGAATTGAATGACGCCGCCAATATGCGGGGCGGCGCGATCAAGAAGAAAGACGATGTGCAACGCATGGCGGAGGCTAACCGCGCCTTCGCGCATTACCGCTGGTAAAAGTCTAGCGACGTAGGTTTTTTTATGGCACGTACTGTTGCGTTAGAAAAGATGAGAAACATCGGCATCATGGCCCACATCGATGCCGGTAAAACCACCACGACCGAGCGTGTGCTCTATTACACAGGCCGTACTCACAAGATCGGCGAAGTGCATGAAGGCACCGCCATCATGGACTGGATGGAGCAGGAGCAAGAGCGCGGGATTACCATTACCTCGGCGGCCACCACGTGCCAGTGGCGCGACATCACAATCAACATTATCGATACGCCGGGTCACGTGGATTTCACCGCGGAAGTGGAGCGCAGCCTCAGAGTGCTGGACGGGGCAGTGGCGGTGTTCGACGCGGTAGCAGGCGTTCAGCCGCAGTCGGAAACCGTGTGGCGGCAAGCCGACAAATATGGCGTTCCACGCATCTGCTTTATCAACAAGATGGATCGCGTGGGCGCCGACTTCTATCATTCGGTGGATACCATCATCGACCGGCTGAAGTGCCGCCCCGTTGCGATCCAGATTCCGGTGGGCGCCGAAGATCAGTTTAAAGGCGTCGTGGATCTGGTCACCATGAAGGCCCGCATCTGGCGCGACGAGACGCTGGGCGCCAAATTCGACGACGTCGAAATCCCGGCCGATTTGCTGGAGAAGGCCAAGTCTTATCGCGAGCAAATGATCGAAGCGGTGGCTGAATCCGACGACCACCTGTTTGCCAAGTTCGTGGAAGGCAGTCCCATCTCTGAAAAAGAGATCATGGAGGGTCTGCGCAAGGCGACGATCACGCAGAAGATCTTCCCGGTGATCTGCGGATCGTCCTTCAAGAACAAGGGCGTGCAGAACCTGCTGGACGCCGTGGTCGATTATCTGCCTTCGCCGGTTGATATCCCTCCGGTCCAGGGCGTGCTGCCCGATAATCCGGAGAAGACCGAAGAGCTTCCCACGTCCGACGAGGCACCGTTCTCTGCACTGGTGTTTAAAATCATGACCGACCCGTTTGTGGGCCAGCTCGCGTTTATCCGCGTGTATTCGGGCCGGCTGGGCGCGGGCGAGTCCGTGTTCAACGTCGCGAAGAATCGTAAAGAGCGCGTGGGCCGTTTGGTGAAGATGCACGCCAACAAGCGCGAGGACATTCAGGAAATCCTGGCGGGCGATATCTGCGCGGCGGTGCTGAAAAACGTCTCCACCGGCGACACCATCTGCGACGAAAAGCACCCCATTCTGCTCGAAAACATCGACTTCCCCGAGCCGGTCATTCAGCTGGCTATCGAGCCTAAGACCAAGGCCGATCAAGAGAAGCTCGGCATGGCGATCCAGAAGCTGGTGCAAGAGGATCCCACCTTGCGCGTGAACACGGATCCCGATACCGGTCAGACGATTCTGGCGGGCATGGGCGAACTGCACCTGGAAATCATCGTGGATCGCATGCAGCGCGAGTTCAATGTCGGCGCGAACGTCGGCAAGCCGCAGGTGGCATATCGCGAGACGATCCGAACGACCGCCGAGTACGATTACACCCACAAGAAGCAGACCGGCGGCAGCGGCCAATATGCGCGGACCAAGATCCGCGTCGAACCCGATCCCGGCAAGGGCTTCGAATTTGAGAACGACATCACGGGCGGCTCAATCCCGAAGGAATTCATCCCGGCGGTGGAGAAGGGTGTTCGTGAGGCTTTAGAAGGCGGCATCTTGGCCGGATATCCGATGGTGGACGTGAAAGCGACCGTGTTTGACGGCGCGTATCACGAAGTGGACTCGTCGGAAATGGCGTTCAAGATCTGTAGCTCCATTTGCTTCAAAGAAGCCTGCAAGAGGGCCAAGCCGGTACTGCTGGAGCCGGTAATGCGGGTTGAAGTGGTGGTTCCCGAGGAGTACATGGGCACCGTGAACGGCGATCTAAACTCGCGGCGCGGCCGATTGGAAGGCACTGAAATTCGCGGCACCACGCAGCTCATCAAGGCGATGGTTCCGTTGTCGGAGATGTTCGGATATGCCACCGAGCTGCGCTCCCGCACGCAGGGCCGCGGCAGTTTCACGATGCATTTCGGGCAATACGAGGAAGTCCCCAAGAACCTGTCGGAAGAGATTGTGGCGAAGGTGCAGGGAAGGGTTACGAGATAAGAATTCAGAATCCAGAATTCAGAATCCAGAAGGAATTAGGAGAGTTCATCATCCATGGCGAAGGAAAAATTTGACCGCAGCAAGCCGCATGTGAATATCGGGACGATCGGGCACATCGATCACGGCAAGACCACGCTGACGGCGGCCATCACCAAGGTATTGGCCAAGCACAATCCCAAGGTGAAGTTCCGCTCGTTCGATTCGATCGACAACGCGCCGGAAGAAAAGGCGCGCGGCATCACCATCGCGGTGGCGCATATCGAGTACGAAACGGCCAACCGGCACTACGCGCACGTGGATTGCCCGGGCCACGCCGACTACATCAAGAACATGATCACGGGCGCGGCGCAGATGGATGGCGCGATTCTGGTGGTCGCGGCCACCGATGGTCCCATGCCGCAGACCCGCGAGCACGTGTTGCTGGCCCGCCAGGTGGGAGTGCCCTACATCGTGGTGGCGCTGAATAAAGTGGATATGGTGGACGATCCCGAACTGCTCGAACTGGTGGAACTGGAAGTCCGCGAGCTGCTGTCGAAGTACAATTTCCCGGGCGACGATCTGCCGGTGGTGCGGGTGAGCGCGCTGGGCGCGTTGAACGGCGAAGAGAAGTGGGAAAAGACGGTAGACGAGCTGATGGCGAAAGTCGACGAGTACGTGCCGACTCCGGCGCGCGATGTCGAAAAGCCGTTCCTGATGCCGATTGAAGACATTTTCTCGATTCAGGGCCGCGGCACGGTGGTGACGGGGCGCATCGAGAAGGGGATCTGCAAGGTCGGCGAGGAAATGGAGATCGTGGGCTTCAAGGACACGCGCAAGACCGTTGTTACCGGCGTGGAAATGTTCAAGAAGCTGCTGGATGAAGGCCGTGCCGGCGACAACGTTGGATTGCTTTTGCGCGGTATCGAAAAAGACGACGTGGAGCGTGGGCAGGTAATCGCGAAGCCTGGCTCGATCACGCCGCACAAGAAGTTCAAAGGCGAGATTTACGTGTTGAGCAAGGAAGAGGGCGGGCGGCACACGCCATTCTTCAAGGGCTACCGGCCGCAATTCTATTTCCGGACCACGGACGTGACGGGCGTCGCGGAGCTGCCGGCGGGGACCGAGATGGTGATGCCGGGCGACAACATCAGCCTGGTGGTGGAGCTGATTACGCCGGTGGCTATGGACAAA
>Ga0070741_10013295_pt1 | contig 14593 bp, 18 predicted proteins | sample Coa_R1_4_FD_66440 | JGI IMG/M metagenome (GOLD analysis project Ga0070741, IMG submission 66440) | Surface soil microbial communities from Centralia Pennsylvania, which are recovering from an underground coalmine fire - Coalmine... | ecosystem: Environmental > Terrestrial > Soil > Unclassified ...
AGGCGCCCGTGCAGGCGCTCTTCGAGCCGCCGTCCCCGCTGAACGTGTAGACGGGGAAGCTCGCGTCGGCGAAGGCATCGGTGAAGCCGCCGTCCATCGTCGCCGCGAGAACCGTCTCGGCCGGCCCGGTGCCGCCGTTGGCCGACGCGCCCTCCACCAGCACCTGCGCCTGGCCGGGTGCGACGCGCCCCCTGCTCGGCTCGACGAGGTACCACGTGCCGACGGGATCGACCACGTTGTCGAACAGGTCGGCCCCCTGGAAGTCGCCGGGCGCGTCGTCGAAGACGAACCGGTAGAGCGGCTGCCCGGCATACGTCACCTGCTGGACAGGCGTCCCGCCCGCGAGCACGTCGGTGCGGGTGACCGTGCCGAGCAGCGTCGGGTTCACCCCCACCCCGGCGATCGGCGCCCCGTCCGTCAGGAGCGCCGGCCAGAGAACGGCATCGCACGACGGCCCGAGCGGGGAGCCGGCGCCGCACCCGTAGCCGATGCCCGGGTCGAGCGCGTGCCACTGGTCGGACGTGAGCATGTACAGCGAGCAGCCCGCGTAGGCGCCCGAGCCGACGACGAGCACCCTGCCGTAGGGCGTCGAGGCCGCCGAGACCGTCGCCGGGCCGCTGGGAGCAGCGGTAATCGAATCGCTGCAGCTGGAACTGCCGCCGGCCCTCGCGGCCGAGGCGAAGAGCGCGCCCCCGGCGGCGAGACCCACCACGAGGACGGCGGCGGCGGAGGCGGCGAAGGGCCGCCCGAGTTGCCGAATCACACGCATCGAATCCCTCCTGAGCTTGTGGAGAGCGGATCGACGACGCCTGGTTCCGCCGACCCGCCGCGAGACGACTCGACGCTAGAAGCCGCCGGGGGGACCGCGCATCGGCAGGACTGCCCGTCTTGCGGCCCGCCGGTACCTACACCGGGTCGCCGCCGCGCGGGCTACGCGGTGTTGAGCGCGACGGCCGCGCGGACGAGCGCCGTGAACGCGCCGGCGTCGACCGTCTCGCCCTCGCGGATGTCGATCGCCCGTCTGACCCTGCCCTCGAGGCTCGCGTTGAAGAGGCCCGACGGGTCGTCGAGCGACGCTCCCTTGAAGAACGTCAGCTTGACGATGCTCTTGTAGACCTCGCCGGTGCAGATGCCGCCGCCGTGCGACCAGACCGCCGTGCCGCCGCTCGACGGCTTCACCCACTTCCACTCCTCGACGACGCCCGGGTCGGCCTGCTTGATCAGCGTCCGCATCCGCTCGAGAGCCTCGCCGCGCCAGTCGTCGAGCTCCGCGATCCGCGCGTCGATCAGCTGCGCCGGTGTCCTCGCCTCCGCCACCCGGCGCGAACCTTAGCCCCCGGGCCGCGCCCGGCGTGAGATAGTCCGGCGGTTCTGGCGACCAGTCGAAAGGAGAGCGGCATGGCGTACGGCATCGTGCACCGGTTCCCCGGAGGGACGAAGGAGCAGTACGACGCGTCGATCGCGGCCGTGCATCCGAGCGACGGCAGCCTGCCCGACGGGCAGCTCTTCCACGCCGCCGGGCCGTCGGAGGACGGCTGGACGATCGTCGCGATCCACGAGTCGCAGCAGAGCTGGGAGCGCTTCCGCGACGAGATCCTGATGCCCGCGATGGGCGCCGGGATCGACGGCGGCTTCCCGACGCCGCCGCAGGAGACGGCGTTCGCGGTTCACAACCAGCAGACCGCGTAGGTGACGATCGACGACGTCCTCGCCGCCGACCTGCCCGACGGGCGGGAGGTCCCGACGGCGACGAGCGGCGAGCCGTACGAGCAATGGCTCGTCCTCCACGACGACGGGCGGGTCGAGCTCGGCATCTGGGAGGTGACGCCGGGCTCGTTCGCGAGCGAGAAGATCGGCGTCTACGAATCGATGCACGTCGTGGCGGGAGCCGGAACGATCACGTCGGCCGACGGGACAGTCACCGAGCTCCGCCCCGGCGTCGTCATGCTCTGCGAGGACGGCTGGGCAGGCGAGTGGGAGGTGCGCAAGACGATCCGCAAGACCTACACGGTCGTCAGGACGTCGCCGTAGTCAGCCGAGCAGACGGTCGAGCCCGCGCGTCAGCCCGACCCGGCCGACGACGGAGCGGACGGCGAGCAGCGTGCCGGCGACGTAGGGCGCGGGCGTCTCGCCTGCGTCGTGGCGGATCGAGAGCCGCTCGCCCTCGGCCGCGAACACGATCTCCGTCGAGACGACGAAGCTGGGAAGGCGGAGCGAGTGCACCTGGGTGCCGGCGATCGTCGCGCCGCGCGCCTCGGGCGATCCGACCGTCCGGTCGACGGGCACGCCGCCGGCCGGCGGGCGGATCTCGCCGAGCCGCTCGGCGAGCTCACGGGCCGTCCCGCTCGGCGCATCCGTCTTCCCCGCGCTCGCATAGTCGACGATCTCCCAGGCGGCGAGATGCCGCGCGGCGTCCGTCGCCGCGCGCAGAAGCACGGCGGCGGTCAGCGAGAAGTTCCCGGCCGCGATCACCCCCACGCCGCGTGCCCGTGCGCGCGCGTCGATCTCGGCGTAGTCGCCGGCCGAGAGCCCGCTCGAGCCGACGACGACGTTCACGCCGCGCTCGAGCGCCGCGAGCACGTTCGCCTTCACCGCCGAGGCGTGCGTGTAGTCGACGAGGACGTCGGCCGCCGCGGCGTCGAGCGCGTCCGCGACGGACGAGAAGCTGCCGGGATCGGAGCGCGAGACGCCGGCGACGAGCTCCAGGTCGGCGGCCGCCTGCACGGCGTCGGCGACGGGACGCCCGGTCCAGCCGGTGACGCCGGCGACGCAGACGCGGATCGGCACCGCGCGAGCATAGTCGCGCGGTCAGGCTCAGCGGAACGGGACGACGACCGGGCCGGGCAGGCGCCGGTACACGGCGAAGAAGTCGCGGTCGTCGGGAACGAGGTAGCGCGTCGACGGCTGCTGGTAGTTCGGGACGATCTTCATCGGGTCGAGGCCGCCGTGGTGCGCGTAGGCGATGAGCGTCGGCCATTCGGGGTTGATGTCCAGCTGCATCGCGCGGACCGCGCCGGCGTGCTGCAGGATCCGCGCGAGCGTGATCACGGTCTGGCCGTCGGCCGCCGCGTAGATCAGGTTGCCGCGCCGGTCGATCCCGGCGCCGGTCCGCCAGACGCGCACCGCGTTGCCGAGCGTGTAGCCCCACTGCGAGCTGTCGTTCAGCGCCGGGTTCAGGCGCCCGTGATCGACGATCAGCGGCAGGCTCTGCCGTGCGAACGCGACGCTCGGGCCGGCGACCGGGCCGCCCGTCCATGCCTTCACGTCCACCTTGCCGCTGCGATACGCGATCAGCGTCGCGAGGCCGGCCTTCAGCGGCTCGTACTCACGTCCGCCGATCGACGAGCCGTTCGAGCCGTCGCGGTAGATGAAGCCGCCGTTGAACGTCGCGAGCAGCCGCCACCGCTGGTCCTGCGGCACTTCCATCGGGCCGCGCACCGGCGCGTTCGGCGGCTCGTAGCGGCCGGGGTAGAACGCGAGCGAGGTGCGCGTGTGGTCGAACCACGCGACGTACGCGACGATGCGCGGGTAGTCCCGCTCCGTGCGGAACGTCGTGACGAGGACGGGCGGACGCCCGCGGACGAGCGGCCCCGTCTGTTCCCAGACGCCCTCGCCCGGCAGCGCCCGCGGGAAAACCGAGGCGATCCGCCGCGGCCAGACCGAGACGTGCCGGCGCGCGCGGCGCGCCGCCGGGTGATGGATCCCGACCACGGGCAGCGCCGCCAGCTGGGGGCCGCCCTTCTTCGGCGCCTTCCACGTGTAGTAGTAGTGCTCGACCTCGTCGACGAGCCAGTTGCCGTGGTGCAAGCGGAGCCACTCGACGCTGCGCGGCCAGAGGGGCAGGCTCGACGGCTGCAGCATCGTCGTCGTGTACGAGTAGGCGGCCGGGGTCAGCAGGGCGAGCAGACAGAGCGCAGCGACGCGCCTGACGTTTCGTCTGCGACGTTTCCGCTGGCGCCGTTCGACGAGCGCCGACTGCTTTGCCGAGGGTTCTGCTTGCAGGACGGGCAACGTACACGCCCGTCGTGAGAGACGAGTGAACGCTAGAGCGTGGTGTCGAGCGGCCGTGTGACGCGGCAGGCGGCGACATGCTCCTCGGCGAGCCGGAGCAGGAGCCGGTGCAGCACCTCGCGCTCCCCCTCGTCGAGCGGAGCGAGGAACTCCCGCTCGAGCTTCGCCGACAGGGTGCGCAGCCTCGCGAGCGCCTTGCGGCCGGCGGGCGTCATCTGCACGACGTGCCGCCGGCGGTCGCTCGGGTCGCGCCGCCGCTCGATCAGGCCGCCCTCCTCCAGCTCGTCCAGCAGGCCGACGAGCTGGCCGCGGTCGTAGCCGAGCGCATCCGCGATCGCCCCCTGGGTCTCCACGGAGCCTTCGTCGAGCACGAGCAGGATCGCGTGGTGGTACGGGCGCAGGCCGGTCGTCTCGTACTCCTCGAGCGAGCGCTCCTTCGCGCTCATGCCGAGGCGCTTCAGCAGGAAGACCGCCGAGGAGACGAGCTCCTCCGGCAGCCGCTGAATCACCGCTTTCTGCTTCGTCACCAATTCCACACCGAAAGTGTAGCTCCGCCTACCGTTGGTGTGTTAGATTGTTGATGTATTCAACGGTAAAGGGGTTCAATTGGTGTCTAGTCCTACAAACAGCTCGAGGCGCTGGAGCGCCCTCGCCCTGATCGTCACGGCCCAGTTCATGGTGATCCTCGATGTGGCGATCGTGAACGTTGCGCTGCCCTCGATCAAGTCCGACCTCGGGTTCTCGTCGTCGGGGCTGCAGTGGGTCGTCTCGGCCTACGCGATCCTGTTCGGCGGCACCCTGCTCCTGGGCGGCCGCCTGGCCGACCTGCTCGGCCGCCGGCGCCTCTTCGTCGGCGGGCTCCTGCTCTTCGCGGCCAGCTCGCTCCTCTGCGGGATCGCCTGGTCCGGCGCGTCGCTGATCGCGTTCCGCGGCCTGCAGGGCCTCGGCGGCGCGCTGCTCGCGCCCGCGGCGCTCTCGCTGCTCATGACCTCGTTCGCGGAGGGGCGCGAGCGCAACCTCGCGCTCGGCATCTACGGCGCAGCGTCGGGGAGCGGCGCCGCGGCGGGCGTGCTCCTCGGCGGGGTGCTGACGAGCTACCTCAACTGGTCGTGGATCTTCTTCATCAACGTCCCGGTGGGGATCGCCGCGGCGGCGCTCGCGCCGGTGCTCCTGCGCGAGAGCCGGGCCGACCTCGGCCACCGGCACTTCGACCTCGCCGGCGCCGCCACGGTGACGGCCGGGATGATGACCCTCGTCTACGCGCTCACCCGCGCGACCACGGACGGCTGGACGACCGGGACGACCGTCGGCCTGCTGGCCGCCGCGGCTGCGCTGATCGGCGCGTTCCTCGTGGTCGAGCTCCGCTCGCCGCACCCGCTCCTGCCGCTGCGGATCTTCCGCTCGCGGACGGTCGTCGGTGCGAACGGCGCGATGGCGATCATCGGAGCGGTGGCGTTCTCGGAGTTCTTCCTGCTCGCGCTGTACCTGCAGGACGTCCTCCACTACAGCGCCGTGCAAAGCGGCGTCGCGTTCACCGGCTTCGCGTTCACGGTCGTCGTGATCTCGAACGTCGCCCAGATCGTCGTCGGCCGTGCGGGCGTCACCGCCACCCTGACCGCGGGCCTGCTCGTCTCCGCGGCGTCGGTCGGCCTCCTGACGAGGCTGCCGGTGCACGGCCACTACTTCTGGGACCTGTTCCCCGCGTTCGTCCTCGGCGGCGCCGGGATGGGCCTCTCGTTCGTGCCGGTCACGATCGCGAGCCTTACCGGCATCGACCGCGCCGACGCGGGCGTCGCCTCCGGGCTCGTGAACACGAGCCGGCAGATCGGCGGCGCGATCGGCATCGCGGCCGCGACCGCCATCGCCTCCGCGTCGACCGGGCACCTGTCGGGGGCGGGCACCGCCGCCGGGCTCGACCACGGCTACCGGACGGCGCTCGAGGCGATGACCGGGCTGCTCCTGGTCGGGGCGGCGCTCAGCGCCGCGCTCGTCCGCCCGCCCCGCCCCGCCCCGGCGCGCGCGCCCGAGCGGCAGGCGGAGCCGGTGCTGCTCGAGGAGGCGGCCTGATGACCGCGATCGTCGAGCGGGAGCGCACGGAGCGGCAGCGCCGGGTCCGGCACGTCGCCGAGCTCCTCGACGAGCTCGAGGAGCAGCGGCGCCACCTCTATCGCCTGAAGGCCGGCGGGGCGAAGCCCGCCGGCCTGCGCGACCTGAAGCGCGACCACGAGGAGACCCGGCGCCGCCTCCAGGCGGCGCTCGGCTCTCACTCGCGCTGACGCAGCTCGCGCTCGACGCCCTCGAGATCAGGCGCCGGCCCGTAGAGCCGCCAGCCGTTCCGGACGAGCGGGATCACGGCGACGAGCGCGACCCAGATCGGCCAGAAGCCGCCGCTCGCGCCGGAGGAGATCCAGATCACGACGCAGACCGCGAACGGCACCAGGGCGGCGCCCGTCTGCTGGAGCAGCCGGCGCGAGAGCTCCGACCGGCGCGCGAGGTGCGCGGCGCGCGCCGGCGCCGGCAGCGCGGGCAGGTCGGCGCGCAAGGCGGCGAGCTCGTCCGTCGTCTGCGCCGAGTACGCGCGGCCGAGGCGGTCGGACAGCTCGTCGGAGGTCAGCCGCCCCTGCGCGAAGTGCTCGCGGATCTCCCCGGCGGCGCGCTCCCGCTCCTCGTCCGATGCACGAACGCCGGCCACCGCGAAATCGTACTCAGGAGCCCGCGAGCCGACGGAGGAGCGGCACCGCGGCGAGCAGCGCCCGCTGCTCCCTCTCGGTGAGCGTCGTCGCGATCGCCTCCGCGAGCCAGCCCTCGCGGCGGGCGCGGTCGTCGAGCAGCCGGCGCCGCCCGCGCTCGGTCACCTCGATCAGCACGCGCCGCCCGTCGGACGGGTCGTCGCTCCGCGCGATCAGCCCGTCCGCCTCCAGCTCGCCGAGCGTCTGCGCCATCGACTGCGGCCGCACCCGCTCCGCCGCGGCGAGCGCCGTCGTGGTCTGCGGGCCCTCGCGGTCGAGCCGGCTCAGGACCGACGCCTGGCCGATCGGGAAGGTGTTCTCGGCGCGCAGGCGGCGCACGAGCTGCCCCAGCACGAGGCGCAGCTCGCTCGCCGTCGCGGCGAGCTCGACGTCGGTCGGCACGCCGCAATTGTAGGCAGGTAAACTGCTCAGGTTGCCTGTCGATCCGGATCGTTACAAGTGGATCGCGCTCTCGAACACGACGCTCGGCGTCCTGCTCGCGACGATCGACGCCTCGATCGTCTTGATCGCGATGCCGGACATCTTCCGCGGGATCCGGCTCGACCCCCTCCAGCCGGGCAACAGCTTCTACCTGCTCTGGATGATCCTCGGCTTCCTCGTCGTCTCGAGCGTGCTCGTCGTCAGCCTCGGCCGGCTCGGCGACCTCTACGGGCGCGTGCGCATGTACAACCTCGGCTTCGTCGTCTACACGGTCGCGTCGCTCCTGCTGACGGTCGACTGGCTGCACGGGCGCGCCGGCGCGGACTTCCTGATCGTCTTCCGGGTCGTGCAGGGGATCGGCGCCGCGTTCCTGATCGCGAACTCGGTGGCGATCCTCACCGACGCGTTCCCGCCGAACCAGCGCGGCCTGGCGCTCGGCATCAACAACGTCGTCGGGATCAGCGGCATGTTCCTGGGGCTCGTGCTCGGCGGCGTGCTCGCGCCGAGCTCGTGGCGGCTCGTGTTCCTCGTCTCGGTGCCGTTCGGGATCCTCGGCACGATCTGGTCGTACCGCAGCCTGCGCGAGGTCGGCGTCCGCTCGCGGGCGCCGATCGACTGGGCCGGCAACCTCACCTTCGCCGCCGGCCTCGTGCTCGTGATGATCGGGATCACCTACGGGATCCGCCCGTACCACGACCACCCGATGGGCTGGCGCTCGCCGTTCGTCCTCGCCTGCCTCGCCGCCGGGCTCGTGCTGCTCGCCGCGTTCGTCGGCGTCGAGCTGCGCAGCCCCGCGCCGATGTTCCGGCTGCAGCTCTTCCGCATCCGCGCCTACACGGCGGGCGTGCTCTCGAGCTTCCTCTCCGCCGTCGCCCGCGGCGGCCTCATGTTCATGCTGATCATCTGGCTGCAGGGGATCTGGCTGCCGGAGCACGGCATCGACTTCGCGTCGACGCCGCTCTGGGCGGGGATCCGGATGCTCCCGCTGACGATCGGCTTCCTGCTCGCCGGGCCGTGCTCGGGGATCCTCTCCGACCGCTACGGCTCGCGGCCGTTCGCGACGGGCGGGATGCTGGTCTCGGCGGCGGCCTTCGTGCTGATCGCGCTGCTGCCGGTCGACTTCTCCTACACGGCGTTCGCGGGCGTGCTGTTCCTGATGGGGCTCTCGATGGGCGCGTTCGCGGCGCCCAACCGTGCCGGGGTGATGAACGCCCTCCCCGCCGAGCACCGCGGCGCCGGCGCCGGCATGAACCAGACGTTCCAGAACTCCGCGCAGGTGATCTCGATCGGCATCTTCTTCACGCTGATGATCGTGGGCCTGTCGGCGTCGCTGCCGCACGCCCTCGCCTCCGGGCTCACCGCACACCACGTGCCCGCGGCGACGGCGGCGCGCGTGAGCCATCTGCCGCCCGTGTCCGTGCTCTTCGCGGCGTTCCTCGGCTACAACCCGGCGCGGGAGCTGATCGGGCCGCACGTGCTCGCACGGATCCCGCCCCACGACGCCGCGACGATCAGCGGGCGCAGCTTCTTCCCGCACCTGATCGCGGGCCCGTTCCGCACCGGCCTGCACGAGGCGTTCGCGTTCGCGATCGTCGCGTGCCTGGTCGCCGCGGTCGCGTCGTGGACGCGCGGCGGCAGGGTCGACGCGGCTCGCGCGGCTCAGAGGTCGCGGCGCCAGAACGAGGCCAGCGCGGCGAGCAGCACGAGCACGAGGTAGACGGCCGACCAGACGAGGAGCGGTGCGCCGGCGTGGTGGGAGCCGCCGAACGGGCCGAGCTGCAGCACGAACTCGGCGAAGCCGGTCGTGTCGATCGTCAGGCGGTGGAGCGCGTCCTCGTACAGCGCGTCGAACGGGAACGCCCACCAGGCGATGTGCGCGATGTGCTGCAGCCGGGACGAGTGGATCGCGTGCCCGATCTCGCCGAGCAGGCCGGACATGAGACCCGCTCCGAAGAACATGAGCGTCCCGATGCCGTTCGCGATCGGCGAGAAGAACACCGAGCCGGCGAGCGCGAGCGCCGAGACGACGACGGCGGCGGCGGCGAGCTCGAGCGCGGGCGAGACGATCCGGTCCGGCGTCCAGCGGCCGGCCCACCACGTGAGCGCGACGGTCGCCGCGTACACGGCCACGACGTAGACCGCCGCGACTCCGGCGGCTCCGGCGAAGCGTGCGAGCAGGAGCTGCGCGCGGCCGACGGGCCGGACGACGAGCGGCTGCAGCAGACCGGCCTCGGCGTCGCCGCGCACCACGTTCAGCGTGAGGAACACCGACAGGACGGCGCCGAGGAAGAGCGTCGCGAACATCGCGAGCCCGAGCACGGTGGCTCCGGCGACCGCGTCCGGGTCGAGCTGCGACTGGTCGGGCGCGAGGAACTGGCGTGTGTCGCGGAACGCCGCGTGCACGCCCCAGGCGTACAGCGCGAGGAACGCCATCGTCAGGACGACCACGACCGCGAACATCTTCCGCCTGACGCTCTCGCGCAGGCCGTAGAGGACGATCGTGATCATTCGACGAGCTCGAGGTAGACGTCTTCGAGCGTCGCGGTCACCACGCGCACGCCGTAGATCTCCTCGCCGGCGGCGACGAGCTCGCGCACGAGCCTCGGCACGTCCTCGCGCCGTGCGTCGCGGAACGCGCGCACGCCCCCCGCGGTCTCGATCTCGACCCCGCCGGGATGCCGGAGCTCGTCGGGCGTCCCCGCCGCGACCACCGCGCCGTGGTCGACGATCACGACGCGGTCGCAGACCCGCTCGACCTCGGAGAGGAGGTGCGAGTTGAGCAGGACGCTGATCCCGCGCGCCCGCAGCTCCTCGAGCAGCTCGCGGACGATCCGCCGCCCGGAGGGGTCGAGCGCGCTCGTCGGCTCGTCGAGCAGCAGCAGCGCCGGGCCGCCGACGAGCGCCTGCGCGATCCCGAGGCGCTGCTGCATGCCCTTCGACATCGCGGCCACCCGCAGGCGGCGCGCGTCGGCGAGGGCGACGAGCTCGAGCAGCTCCACGCGCTCGGCCGCGCCGCCCGCCGACGAGGCGAGCCGCTGGTGGAGCGTCAGCACCTCGTCGGCCGTCATCCAGCCGGGGAAGCGGAAGAGCTCCGCCAGGTAGCCGAACGACCGGCGCGCCGCGGTCGAGCCGGCGGCGGCGCCGGCGACGCGCACCGTGCCGCCGCTCGGCCGCACGAGGCCGCAGGCGATCTTCACGAGCGTCGACTTGCCGGCGCCGTTCGGGCCGAGCAGGCCGACGAGCTCGCCGCTTCCCACCTCGAGGTCGACGCCCTTCAGCGCGTTGATGCGGCCGTACCGCTTGCGCAGGCCGGTCACCGAGAGGACAGGCGCCACGCTCTCCAGCCTAGATGCTTCAATCGCGGGGATGGCAGCCGCAGAGACGATCCCGTACCGCTGGTACGCCGACCCCGACGTGCTGCGGCGCGAGCGCGAGCTGATCTTCGCCCGCACCTGGCAGTACGCGGGGCGGGCCGAGCAGGTCGCCGCGCCCGGGTCGTACCTCGCAACCGACGCGGGCGGCGTGCCGGTGCTGGTGACGCGGGACGGGGAAGGCGTCCTGCGGGCGTTCGTCAACGTCTGCCGCCACCGCGGCGCCGTCCTCGTCGACGGCTGCGGCGAGCGGGCGACGATCCAGTGCCACTACCACGCGTGGACGTACGCGCTCGACGGGACCCTGCGCTCGGCGCCGCGCGCGGAGCGGGAGGCGGGCTTCGAGCCGGCGGCGCTGTCGCTGCTCCCCGCGAGCGTCGGAACCTGGGGGCCGTTCCTGTTCGTGAACCCCGACGCCGGCGCACCGCCGCTCGAGGAGCACCTCGGCGGCCTGCCGGATCTGCTCGCGCGCGACCTCGACCTCGACGGGCTCGTGTACCACTCGCGCGTCGAGTTCGGAGCGGACGCGAACTGGAAGATCGTCGTCGAGAACTTCCTCGAGTGCTACCACTGCCCGGTCGCGCACCCGTCGTTCAGCGAGGACGTCGACGTGCACCCGGACCGCTACCTGCTGGAGGCGCACCCGACGTTCGGGGCGCAGTTCGCAACGGCGAAGCGCACCGGGGAGCGCGGGCAGTTCCATCTCCTCTACCCGAACACCGGCATCAACGTGTTCCCCGGCCCGCCGAACCTGTCGATCGGCCCGATGCTGCCCGCCGGCCCGGCGCGCACCGAGCGCTACCTCGACTACTTCTTCGGCGCGGACGTCGACGAGGAGTGGATCCGCGGCTTCTTCGCGTTCGACGATCAGGTGGGGCGCGAGGATCGCGTGCTCGTCGAGTCGGTGCAGCGCGGAACCGCCTCGGGCCTCGTCGACCGCGGGCGGCTGCTCGTCTCGTCGGAGCCGCTGCTCGCGGCGTTCCAGGGCTGGGTCGAGTCGCAGCTACAGGCTGACGCGTAGCGTCTCGCCGTCGAGCTCGAGCGAGCCGCCGAGCGCCTCGATCACCTCACGCGCGACGAGCGAGCCGAGATCGCGGATCTCCTCGCCCGACACGACGGGCGCGGCCTCCGCGGTGACCGGCGCGAGCACGAGCGTGCGCCCGTCGACGCTCCACGACGGCTCGACGCGGCCGTAGGTGCGCGCGGCCCGGCCGAGCGAGCGCAGCGCCCGCTCGACCGCCTCGACCTCCGTCTCGACGGGCGCGCCGGCGCCGTCGGCGGGCACGGTCTCGTCGGCGCCGCGCGCCAGCTCCAGCGTGTCGGCCTCCCGGAGCGCCGGCTGCCACCGGTCGGCCTGGATGCGCGCGGCGGCGCCGAGATCGTCGAGCAGCTCGGTCATCTGCTGCGCCGCCTCGCCCATCATGGTGACGAACCGTGCGTTGCGCTCGTCGAGCTCGCCGGCCCGGGCGAGCGTCCGCGCGAACCCGTAGACGGTCGCGAGCGGCGTGCGCAGGTCGTGGCACGCGAGCGAGACGACCCGGGGGAAGCGGTCAGCGGTCATGGGCGCGCTACGGTTCTATCGCATGGCGAGCGTCCGGCACGCGAGAACGGTCGACCTCCAGGCGTCGGCGCCCGAGATCCGGCTCGGGCTGACGCGCGCCGGGGTGACCGGCGTCCAGAAGGCGATCCGGATCAGGCACGAGGGCCGGGAGAAGACCTTCGCCGCCCGGATCGACTGCACGGTCGACCTCGATCCGGCGCAGAAGGGCGTCCACATGTCGCGGTTCCCGGAGCTCTTCGGGGAGGCGATCGACGAGGTCGTGATCGGCGAGGCGTTCCTCGTCGAGACGCTGGCGGAGCACATCGCACGCCACATCGTCGAGCGGCAGCGGGCGCTGCGCGCCGAGGTGCGCATCGAGGCGCCGTATCCGCTGGAGCGGCGAACGCCGGTGACCGACCTGCGCACGCAGGAGGCGGCGACGCTGATCGGGATCGCCGCCGCGTCTCCGGAGCGCGTCCGCCGCGTCGTCGGCGTCGAGGCGTACGGGATCAACGCCTGCCCCTGCGCGCAGGGGCTCGTCCGCGACGCCGCCTCCGAGCGGCTCCTCGAGGCGGGCTTCGGCGACGGCGACGTCGACCGGATCCTGGAGCTCGTCCCGCTCGCCACGCACAACCAGCGCGGCAAGGGCACGCTGCTCGTCGGCACCGACTCGGCGGTGAACGCGGAGCATCTCGTCGAGATCGTCGAGAGCTCGATGAGCTCGCCCATCTACGAGCTCCTGAAGCGTCCCGACGAGCTCTACGTCGTCGAGCACGCGCATCTGCAGCCGCGGTTCGTCGAGGACTCGGTGCGCTACGCGCTCAAGGGCGTGCTCGACCGCCATCCCGAGCTCGCCGACGGCGACTACGTCTACGCGCAGCAGGTGAACTTCGAGACGATCCACCGCCACGACGTGGTGGCGGAGCGCACCGGCACCGTCGGCCAGCTGCGCGCCGAGCTGGCGGGCGCCGCCTCGCCGGCGCACACCGAGCTGCGCGACTGGCTCTAGTGCGGCCTCTCGAAACGTTCGACCTGGAACGCGTCGTGCGTGGAGGCCGCACTTATTGAAACGTTGGGAGACGCCGCACTAGATGAGCCCGCGCTCGAGCTCGGCGATCGCGGCCATCAGACGCTCGGTGGCGACCGAGGCGGCCGTGCGGCGGTCGGCCTGTGCGAGGTCGCTCACGTCGATCGGCGCGCCGTAGGCGACGCGGAGCGGGCGCAGCCGGGCGAGCGCGTCGGTGCCGCTGACGGCGGCGGGGATCAGCGGCACGCCCGCGCGCAGCGCGATCCGCGCGGCGCCGGTGTGCGGCGTCGCCACGAAGCGCTTGCGCAGGCCCTTCGCCCGCCGCGTCCCCTCCGGGAACATGAGCAGGAGCTCGCCGCGCCGGCAGAGGTCGACCGCGGTCTGCAGCGCGTCCCGGTCGGGCCGCGACCGGTCGACCGGGAACCCGCCGAGCAGGCGCATGACCGTGCCGAGCGGCGGCCGGAAGAGCTCGATCTTCGCCATGAACACGAGCTGGCGCCGCGGGAAGACGCCGAGCGCGAGCGGGAACGCGTCCGTGTTCGACAGGTGGTTCGACGCGATCACGCCGCCGCCGCTCGCGGGGACGTTGGCCGCCCCGGTCCACCGGCCCCGGAAGACGAGGCGGACGATCGGGTAGCTCAGGATCGCGGCGAGGCGGTACGGCAGCCGCATGCGGTCACGTGCGGTGCGCGCGCAGCCGCGTCACGAGCGCGATGCCGGAGCGCAGCTCCGTGCCGGCGCGGAGCCGCTCGAAGTTGCTCCGGTGCAGGTAGGCGGTGCCGAACGCGGCGAAGAACGAGAACAGCTTCGCCGAGAGCGGATAGTCGTAGAGCCACGCCTCGAGCGGGGCGAGGAGCGCGGCGGTCACCGAGGCGACCGACGCGAACCCGACCGTCCAGAACAGGATGCCCCAGATCAGGAGGCTCGTCGCCGCGACGAGCGGCGCGATCGCGAAGAAGACCCCGCCGCCGGTCGCGACCATCTTGCCGCCGCGCGCGAAGCGCAGGAAGAGCGGCCGCCAGTGACCGAGCATCGCGAGCGTGCCGGCGATCGCCCCCACCGGGTGCGAGACGAACAGCACACCGAGGATTGCCGGCACGAACCCCTTCAGGAAGTCGAGCGCGAGCACCGGCAGGCCGAACGACGCGCCGTAGCTCCGCCAGACGTTCGTGCCGCCGATGTTGCCGCTGCCCTCGCGCCGGATGTCGTCGCCGCGGAACGCCCGGACGAGCCAGTAACCCCAGGGGCACGAGCCGAGGATGTAGCCGCCGACGAGCAGCGCAGCGGTCGCCACGGCCGAAACGGTACTAGGTACTACGGGCGGATGCCCGAGCGCTGCACCCAGTCGTTCACCACGTCGTAGTCGAGGTTGTCGAAGAACTTGTCGATGTACGACGCGCGGTCGGTGCCGAAGTCGATGAAGTAGGCGTGCTCGTACACGTCGAGCGCGACGAGCGGCGTCGCGTTCCACACC
>Ga0070741_10013296_pt1 | contig 14593 bp, 11 predicted proteins | sample Coa_R1_4_FD_66440 | JGI IMG/M metagenome (GOLD analysis project Ga0070741, IMG submission 66440) | Surface soil microbial communities from Centralia Pennsylvania, which are recovering from an underground coalmine fire - Coalmine... | ecosystem: Environmental > Terrestrial > Soil > Unclassified ...
GGTCGCCTGCCGAGAAAGATACCGTCGTGCCGTCGGATGGGCGCAGCCAGTTTGTCGTAGCGGAATCCCATGCGCTACCGCTGCCTTTCCACGTAAGATCGCGAGGAAGGCCTGCATTCGTTACCACGATGCCGAAAGTCTGAGTCCATGAGCTGCCGGCCGCATCAGTCACGGCAAATTCAAAGCGTCCGCGCCCGGTATAGTTTAGTGTTGGAGTGAAGGTAGCGAGATAGCCGCCCGTTCCGCTCTGTGTGACAGTTCCTCCGATGACGTTCGCAATCGTGAAGACTGGCGATGAGGTAAAGCCGTTCGTATATTTCCGCAGATCAATCGTCAGCGAAGTAGGAGAGCCGCTCACGTTCTTCGGCACCGTGCCATGCGGAATCGATAGGTAATAGAGATATTCTTCAAGCCGCGTGTAGCCCGCAGGAGTGTTTGCGGGAAAGAAAGTCGTGCCGGTGAGGATCGTGCCGTTGTTTGCGAGCGCAGTCGCGTGATCATCTGCGCCTGCGTTCCAACCGAGCACAGTTTCATAGTAGTCCGGCATTCCATCGCGGTCGGTATCGGTAGGTGCAGCGGAACTCGACAACGTGCCGAAGCCGCTGTTACTCGCGCCGGTATCACTTTCTTTATGAATGCCGGTTTCGCCGCTATAGGACATGTGTGTTTGCGTGACGAGGCGGCTAAAAAGAATGGTATCCACTTCATCGCGCAATGTTCCAGTGTAACTCGTGTCCATTCGCAACGCGCCGGCGCTGGAGACTACCTTTTTGTAAGCGAGAAGGGGATCATCCGTCGTCACGGAGAGCGAGCCGGTATTCGCAAAGGGAGTCGTGTATTTGTAGTAACCCAGCGAGCCCGAGGCTGGCGCATCATTGCCGGCTGGATCGTAAGCCGTGCCTTCCACGATCGACCAGCCTTTGTCCGTGCCGTTAAGAATTCCATCGCCGTTGCTGTCGTGAAAGCAGTTGCTCAGGTAAAGCGAGAAGTTCGGTTTGTTATTCGTAGCCACAGTGCCTTTGACGAACGCCTTGGACTGCGTGTTGCCCGGTGGGGAAATGAAATACGAGCCGATGACATTCGCCTTGTAGTTCTCAACGCTGGTCGTGTCGCCCATGATGAAGCCGATGTCCCAGTCGTAGGTCACGTTGTTAATCCATTCCAGCAATCCTAACGGACGCGACTTCGGATTGCGCGTGTGATTGAAGGCCCAGAGATTGTGATGCGACGTAGCATGGCTTTGGTCCCACAAGCCGCCGCATGAATGAGTTTCCAGTCCCCACGCATTGAGAGACCATTGCAGTGTGAGGTTTTCCGGCGGACTGCTGAAGCTCGACATATTCTCATCGGTGCTGAACTCCATCGAGACGTGGTCGAGGATCGCATTCAGGCAGCCGCTATCGAGGTCCACGCAATCGCCGCCGGAGCCATAGTAACCCATGCGAAAACGAACATGGCGCACGACGACATCGTCGCCGGAAATGCGGAAGAAGTTGTTGTAAAAACCGATTCCGTCGCCCGGCGCGGTCTGGCCGGCGATGGTGACTTTCGATGCCGTCAAGCGCGTGCCATTTGAGCTGCTGGGAAAACGAATATAGCCGCTGACATCGAACACGATCGTGCGTCCTGCGCTCGGCACAGTGGCGATTGCGTCTGCGAAAGAGCCGGCGCCACTCGCATTGAGATTAGTGACGTGATAGACGTCGCCGTTGCGTCCGCCGACTGCGTAAGCGCCGTAACCTTCAGCGCCGGGAAAGGCCGGGATCGTTGCGGAATCGCCGGTGACGCAGAGGCTGATGAAAACAGCCAGCAGCAATAAAATCCGTGGCACGATCCTCGCGGACAAAAAGAAACCTGACAGGCTCGGGGGAGTCATCACTAATGAATCGTTTTTCGCAGACAAACTTAGCGAAAAAACTGCGGCAATATTGTGCAAGATACGCAATGCACTGTTACAGATACGGAAGCATCACTGCTCGCCCGTGCGTCCGTGCTCGTAAAGCTCTGCGATTTCCGCTGCATTCAAGGGCACCGAGAGAATCGCTAGTTCGTCGATGCGACCGAAAAAATTGCCGACGTTTGCACGGTCCGTTGGTTCATTATTTGCGAACGCACGCGTGCTGTTGCCGATCTCTAGCGGACCAAAGTGCAGCGGGGTTGGCAATCGCGCCAGTTCGCTGCCCGCATTTTTTCCGTCGAAATAATGCGTCACCGTCGAGCCATCGAACACCGTCGCCACGAGCCGCCACGAGCCGAGTGCGGAACGAAACAGCGGCGTCGAATGCACGTGGTGCCATTGTTCGCGCGCGCCACGAGCCGCGACGCGCGCACTCCAACCGAGCGAGCCATCGCGAAAGAGATACCAATTGGCTTCGCCGAGTTGCGCACGATCGTCCGCCATGACGAGGCTGTTTTCGCCGAACGGCAAACTGTCGGCGCGCACCCACGCAACTAACGTCATCGCGCGAAATTCGCCCGGCACCGCGAGCCGCACGCAATCGTCGCCGCGCTTAAACTCCAGCGCGCCTTTGCCCGGCCAGCGGCCCTGCGCCCATTCGCAACCAATGATCGAACCGTTTGTCTGCGACGCAGCGTTAACGGCACGGTTAACCAGCGTGTGATCTGCCTCGCCGTTATTTTCAAAGTCAAAATGCACGAGCATTCCCTTGTGACGGCTAAAAGCGGCGCTGCTTTCGCGCCACGCGGCGAGCCGAGCGCGAGCGTTGTCCTTGTCCAAAAGCGTGAGCTTTTCCTCCGTGAGAAACGCATCCGGATTCGCTGGAATTTGCTGTAATTGCGAACCATTCACGCGCACCGCATTGTTTTCTCGCAGCTCGGTTTTGACGCTTGCGGAAGTCTCAACGCCGACCGCGCCGCGAAAGACGTGCACCTCGGGCGAGCCGGTAAGGGGAATCGCGCAGCCGAATTGCGTGCCGTAGTCGATGACGGAAAAATCGCGCGCACGCACCTTGAAACCATGCGCCGGCTCCGGCACGGTTGCGACGAGTTTGCCGCTTTGCAGCGCGCAGGAATTGTCGGTGAGCAATTCAATTTCCGCCGGGCCTTCCACAACGACGCGTGCGCCGCGTGTGAACTCGATTTGCAACGCGCCGGCTTTTAATTTTAGCGAGCCGGCGTTGAGAACTTCGCCGTTTTGATGCGCAGGATTTTCATCGGCCCAAATCGCGCTCGATGCGTGGCTGAGCACGGCGATGCCTTTGGTTGGCGCTGGAAATTCAGCGGGCTCCAAATTGTTTTGCGACAAACGCAATCCGCCGATGAATCCGAGCATCACCAGCGCTGCGGCGGCGAGCGGTATCCACCAGCGCGCATTCGCGTGTGGAGTTGCTTGCGCATGCACCACGCGCGGCTTCGCGACGGCACGCGGTTGCGGCGCCGGCATCACGCGCAGATTCGGCGCGGTAGTCGCTGCCGCATCGCGGCGACCCCATTCCTCCTGTGCCAGCTGGCGCAGCGCGCCGTGCCAGCGCGCGAGTTCCCAAAACTGCTCACGCGCTGAAGCCGACTCGAGAAGCATTTGCTCGAGCTCCGCTTTTTCATCGGCGGAAAGGAGCTGATCGAAATAACGGTCGATCAAAATTTCCAGGCGTTCGCGGTTCATGTCGGCGATGCCTCCGCTGTGATTCGGCGAGTCACGCACTCGCGCAAAGCGACCCGCGCCCGCGCCAGCGCAACGTGAACGGCGTCGACCGTCCAGCCCATGACGCGCGCGATTTCCGGCGGACGATGCGCCTGCATGTAACGCAGCTCGATCGATTGCCGCGCTTTCGGCGCGAGTTGCTCGATGCATGTTTTCAAATAACGCAGCATCTCTTCGCCGTGCCACTCCTCGGCCGTTTCATGTGCGCAAAGCGCATTAATCACTTCCGGCACGAACCGTTCGTCGACCGGCGCGCTTTTATCCAAAAGCTGCAGTGTTTTATAGCGCGCTATGGTCCACGCCCACGCGCGAAAATTCGTCCCGCGCTCGAACGACTCCGCCTTCGCCGTCACCGTGAGGAACGTCTCCTGCACGACGTCATCGACGAGATTGAAGTTGCTCACGAGCGACAGCACAAAGCCGCGCAAAGCCGGCAGATACTGGACGAAAAGCGCCTGCACATGGGCGACGTGATCCTGGTCGGGCGAGGGCATTTTTCTAAAATCCGGCGGATACGACCAGACTTAGCATCGCCGCTGAAAAAACGAGGTTTTTCTATGCGTCCGGGATATCCGCCTCGACCAGCTTCGCCAAAAGCTCGAGCGATTCCTGCCAGCCGAGATAGCACGCCTCCGGCGGGATCATCGGCGGGATACCCGACTGCACGACGTGGAGTTCCGTCCCGCAAAAAACTTGCTTAAACGTGATCGTCGTCTCCATTTCGCCCTGCAAATTTGGATCGTCGAATTTGTCGGTGTGACGAATCCGCTCGTGCGGCGTTAACTCGAGATACTCCCCGCCAAAGCTCTCCGTTTTGCGCGTTCCAAAATTCGTGAACGACATACGAAAGCCCCCGCCGATCACTGCATTCATCTCGTGCACCTTACCCGTGAATCCGTGCGGCGGCAGCCATTTCGCCATCGCGTCGGGATCAAGAAACGCACGATAGACTTTCTCCGGCGCAGCGCGCAGGACACGGTGAAGCTGGATGGTGTTTGTGGACATGGTTTGGTTGTAATTACCCGAAACTGTATCGCGGTTCGTCAACTTTTTGTTTCTCGACCGTCCGTTTTGCTTGAAATGGTTAAGCAAAAGCCCTCTTGGATCGCACACCTTTGGTCACATGATCTCTTAACTCGAAAATGCTCTGCATACTTTTGCTCTTGGAGCTCGAGTGATGCCATCTAGTTTCGCGTCGCCTCCAACGCAGCGGCTTTAAGAATCGCCGTCCCGTTTTGATCGAGAGTTAAATGTCATCGCTGGACGCACCTTTTTTCGCGACGAGTCCGCGGAGTTTGCCCTGGATGAATGCGTCGATGTCTCCGTCCATCACAGCTTGCACGTTGCTGGTTTCGACGCCGGTGCGGTGGTCTTTGACCATCTGGTAAGGCTGGAAGACGTAGCTGCGGATCTGGTTGCCCCAGGCGATGTCGCCTTTCTCGCCGTATTGCCGCTCGATTTCGGCGCGCTTTTTGTCCTGCTCGAGCTGGTAAAGTTTCGCTTTGAGCATGCGCATCGCGAGGTCGCGGTTGCGGCCCTGGCTGCGCTCGGCCTGGCAGGCGACGACGATTCCGGTCGGCTTGTGGACGATGCGCACGGCGGTTTCGACTTTGTTCACGTTTTGTCCGCCTTTGCCGCCGCTGCGATAGGTGTCGAATTCGATGTCGGCGGGATTGATGTCGATCGGCTCGCTCTCGGGAATTTCCGGCACGACGTCGACGCTCGCAAAGCTGGTGTGGCGGCGCTTGTTTGCGTCGAACGGCGAGATACGCACGAGCCGGTGAACGCCGCGCTCGGTTTGGAGGTAGCCGTAGGCGTAGTCGCCTTGCACGAGAACGGTCGCCGACTTGATGCCGGCTTCGTCGCCGGTCTGAATGTCTATTGTTTGAATAGAGAAACCGCTGCGTTCCATCCAGCGCTGATACATGCGCAAGAGCATGTCGGCCCAATCGCACGACTCCGTGCCGCCCGCGCCGGAGTGGATGATTAAAAATGCGTTCGAGCGATCCTGCTCTCCGCCGAGCAGGCTCTGCATTTCGATATTCTCAAGCTGTTTAACGACTGCCGTGTGCTCTTTTTCCAGATCGGCAACAGCGGCCGTCTGCTGTGCCGGGTCGGTCTCCTCCTCGGCGAGCGATTTCAGCACTTCGAGATCCTCAATCGCGCGCTCGATCGCGAGCAGGGGATTGATTTTGCTTCGCAGTCTCGACACCTGCTCGACCTGCTGCTGCGCGCGATCTTTGTTCGACCAAAAATCGGGCGCGGCCATCGCCTCATCGAGTTCGCTTAGCTGCTGCTGGAGTTTCGGCAGGTCAAAGATACCTCCGCAGCTCGCCGACGCGGTTTTTCAACGCTTGTGTGTCGATGGCTTGGAGGTCGATGGACATGGCGGAAAAATATCGTTCGCTCGGAAAGCGTCAACGCGTTTACTCGTCGTCGGGCTTGCCGCGCGCGCCCTCGAGCAAGTCGCAGATGCCGCGCTTTTTTGCCGCTGCGACAAAATCGAAATAATCACGCGCTTCACTGCTCCATTCACGTTCGCGCGCGCGATCGAGCGCCTGCGCTACGTTCAGTCCGCTTTTGTATAACAGCTTGAACGCATCCTTGATTTCCTGCCGCTGCTCCGAGTTGAAGCCCGCGCGGCGCAAGCCGATCACATTTAAGCCTGCGACCGTATTTCGCTCGGCCGCGAGCATGAATGGCGGGATGTCTTTGCTGAACGCGCTGTTGCCTTGCACGATGGCGAGGCGGCCGACGCGGATGTGCTGGTGAAATGCCGAGCCGCCGCCGATGAAGACGCGATCCTGCACTTCGACGTGGCCGCCGAGCAGCGCGTTGTTGGCGATGATCACGTTATTCCCGACGCGAACTTCATGCGCGAGATGCGCGCCGGCCATGAGGAAATTGTCGTTGCCGATGCGCGTCTCGCCGCCGTCGGCGGTCGCGCGATGAATCGTGCAGTATTCGCGAATCGTGTTGTTGTCGCCGATCACAACCGCACTTTTGCGCTCCGGCTTGAAAGAAAGATCCTGCGGCCATCCTCCGATGATTGCGCCGTAACCGATGCGGTTATTTTTTCCGATGCGCACATCGCCGCTCAAAACCGCGTGCGCTTGAATCACACAGCCTTCGTCGATGAAAGCCGCGCTCTCGATGCAAACGTAAGGGCCGATCTGGACGCTTTCGGCGATTTGCGCGCCGGGATGGATGATGGCGGTGGGATGGATATTCACGCGAACCCGCACGATTAAAGCACGCCGGCTTCCTTGAACGAGAAATAAGGCGCGCGCTTCTCGTGCGGTGCGCCGATGATGATGTGGTCGAGCAGATTGATCTGCAAAAGCTGCGCGGCTTCCGCAAGGCGGCGCGTGAGGCGATGATCCGCTTCGCTCGGCGAGGGATCGCCTGACGGATGATTGTGCACGACGATGACCGCAAAAGCGGAGTAGATGATCGCAGGCCGAAAAATTTCGCGCGGGTGCGCGATGCTCTCGTTCATGCTGCCGACGGCGATTTCCTCGACGCGCAACAGGTGATAGCGCGTGTCCAGCAGAATGGCGCGGAGCGATTCGCGATGCAAAGCGCGCATTTCGTGCGCGAGCAAATCGTAAACGAGCTCCGGCGCGTCGATTTTCGATTTGCTCAAACTCTCGCGCGCAAGCCGCGCGCCGAGTCCGAATGCAGCAGCGAGCTGAACCGCTTTTGCAAAACCGACGCCTTTGATTTTTGCGAGTTCCTGCACGGTGCAACGCGCGAGTCCGCCGAGCGATTGATAACGCGCGAGCAATTCCCGCGCGACTTCGACGGCGTTCGCGCCGGGGACACCCGTGCGCAAAAGAATCGCGATCAATTCGCTGTCGGAAAGCGCGGATGCGCCGAGGCTGGCGAGTTTTTCGCGCGGCCTTTCCTGCGCGGGCATTTCACGAATCGTGAGCGGCATGGGCGCATTCCTTACGCGATCGCCGCGCCTTTCGGAAGTTTAAACTTACGCGAATCGCTCGATGAGCTGCTCGACCGTTTCGCAAACATCGCGCAAGCCGTCGCGATATTTGTTCGCGGACAGGACACCGAGCTGCCCGCGCGCCTCGGCGAGGAATTTTTTCGTTGTCCGAATCGCGGAAGCGAGCGCGCCGCTTTCGCGTGCGATTTTGGTGAGCGACTCGGCGTCCTCGGCTTCGCCGCGCAAAATTTGTTCGCTGAAAAAATGCCGCTCCGATGCGCTCGCGTTTTGCAGCAAATGCAATATTGGCAGCGTGAGTTTGCCTTTGCGAAAATCGGAGCCGAGCGTTTTGCCTGCGCTCGATTCGCTGCCGGCGATGTCGAGGCAATCGTCGTAAATTTGATACGCGATGCCGAGTTTCAGCCCGAACGTTTTCATCGCGGAAATCACTTCAGGCGACGCCTCGTTGATATATGCGCCGAGCTCCGCGGCCGCTGCGAAAAGCGCCGCGGTTTTCATTTCGATGATGCGGTAGTAATCGGCGATGCTCAGTTTCAGATCGAACCGGCGCTGCGTCTGGATGATTTCGCCCGAGCAAACATCGGATGCGGCGCTCGCGATGCGGCGCGAGACTTCGCCGTCGGGAAAACTCGTCGAAAGCTTCAGCGCGTGTGCGAACAGGCAATCGCCGAGCAGCACGGAAATCGAGTTGCCCCATTTTGCATTCGCGGTCGGCTGCCCGCGGCGCTTTTCCGCGCCGTCCATGATGTCGTCGTGAACAAGCGTCGCGGCGTGGATCAGTTCGAGGACAACGGCAAGATCGAGGTGGCTCGAGTTGATGTTGCCGGTGGCGCCGCCCGCGAGAAGCGCGAGCGCGGGCCGCAGGCGTTTGCCGCTGCTCTCGCACGCATACGCGATGTAGCCTTCGACCGCGGGATCGAATGCGCGCGCTTGCTGACGAATTCGCTCTTCAACACTATATAACTGGGTGTTGATGAGGTCGAACGCCGCCTTGATCGGCTGAGGAGCATTGGTGGCCTGGATTGCCAGCTTTGTGAAAAATTTCACGCGCCGCACGGTAGCAGCCGCTTTGCGCCCAAGTCAACAAACGCGCGGTCGAATTTGTCGTCGCATGCTTGACCGTTTGCGCGCCCGCATGTGCGATGGTTGCGGATGAAAACAATCGACCGCTATGTTTTGCGCGAAGTCACGCTGACGGCGGCTTTTGCCGTCGCAGTGCTGTGCGGTTTTTTGGTGTTCGGAAATATTTTGCGGCGCGTTTTCGATATCATTTTGAATCACGAAATCCCGCTGAAATACGTCGGCGCATTTGTGAGTTGTCTGATGCCGTTTTGCCTTACGTTTGCGGTGCCGTGGGGACTCATCACGGCGGTGCTCCTGGTGTTTGGACGGCTCGCATCGGATAATGAACTGACCGCGCTGCGCACAAATGGCATGAGCATTTTGCGCATCACCGCGCCGGTGCTGATTTTTGCGCTCGTGCTCAGCGCGGCTTGCCTGTGGCTCAACGCGACATTCGTGCCGCGCGCGCAACTCACGATGAAACGCACGCTGCGCGACATCGCCGCGACTCATCCGACCGCGCTGGTGACCGCAAATCAAGTGATCGACAGCTTTGCCGGACAACGCATTTTAGTCGGGCAAAAAAAAGGATCGCAGCTTCTCGATATTCATCTTTTCGAACTCGACGACGAGTTGCAGCCGCGTCGCGTGATTTTTGCGAAAAGCGGCGAGATCAATTCCGATCCAGTCACGCGCCAACTGCAACTACGGCTTTCCTCGGCGCGCGTCGAGGAATGGTCCGCGCCGTTCGATCCGCAGAAAATTCATGAGTCGCTGCGATTGCGCAGCGGCGAAACGGAGGTGCCGCTCGAGCAAATCTTCATGCGTGATTTGCGGCAGCCGCCGGTTAGGTCGGTGACGCTGACGCGGATTTTTCGTTATCGCGACCGGCTGCAGGAACCGCCCGCGATCATTGCCTATGAAATCAGCCGCCGTTTCGCTTTCGCCGTTTCCTGCATCGCGTTAACGCTCGTATCGCTTCCGCTCGCGGTTGGCGTTCATCGCAGCGAAACGTCCGTGGCATTTGGATTGAGCATCGTCACGGCGTTTTCTTATTTCCTGCTGATCTGCGTCGCGGACTCGCTGCGCGAGCATTCCGGCGCGCATCCGGAAATTCTCGTGTGGCTGCCAAACGCAGTATTCATCGGGCTCGGCGCGGTTTTGTTCCGCCGAATGTGCCGTCAATAAACGAAAAAAAGCCGCCATCCGAAAATGGCGGCTTTTTGATTCGAGTGCCCTTTTGGGCTGTTAGCGTTTGCCGGCAACCGGCTTTTTCTTGCCGATCGACTCAAGCGTCGGATCCGAAAGAACGTCTTTTTCGATCAGCGTAATAAGGTAGTTGCTGAGCGAACGACGATCTTTTTGGGCGCGCGCTTTGGCTTTTTCCAACAGGTCTTCAGGACAGCGGAAAGCAGTGTATTTACTCATAGCTGTGTGTGTTTAAACTTAGATCGCTCTGTTTGCAACAAAAGGATTCAATTTTTTTTTAGCTTTCTTTAAATCCTATTTTTCAACGTCGGTGGCGCGAATTTGGTAGTTTGAAACGAAGGATTTACGAAATTCGCCAAAAGAACCGTCTTCGATCGACGCGCGAATTTTTTCCATCAGGTGCAGGTAAAAATGCAGATTGTGCAGGGTAATCAGGCGCAATCCGAGGATCTCTTCCGCCTTGATCAAATGGCGAATGTAGCCGCGCGTGAATTGTGCGCACGCGGGGCAGGCGCAGCCCTCTTCAATCGGTTGTTTGTCGCGCGCATAAATCGCGTTTTTAAGGTTCAAAGTGCCTGCCGCAGTGAAGGCGGTGCCGTTTCGCGCGATGCGCGTTGGCAAAACACAATCGAACATGTCGATACCGCGTGCGACCATCTCGACGATTTGCGGCGGCGTCCCGAGGCCCATCGCGTAACGCGCCTTGTGCGCGGGCAGAAATGGCTCGCTGTTTTCGATCGCGCGAAACATTTCATCCTCCGGTTCGCCGACGCTCACGCCACCGACTGCGTAGCCGTCGAAATCGAGCGCGGTGAGTGCTTCCGCCGATTTGCGGCGCAGATCAGCGAAGGTCGAGCCTTGCACGATTCCAAAAACGGCGGGCCGTTTTGCATGCTCACCCGCCCAACGCCGGCAGCGTTCGGCCCAACGGAGTGTTAAATCCAAGCTCCGCGCCGCATAATCGTAATCGCACGGATAATGCGGGCATTCGTCGAAGGCCATCGCGATGTCGGAGCCGAGCGCGGCCTGGATTTCCATTGCGGTTTCCGGCCCGATAAAACAAGGCGAACCGTCGAGATGATTTTGAAAATGCACGCCCTCGTCGGTGATTTTGCGCAATTTCGCGAGCGAGAAAACTTGATAGCCGCCACTATCGGTGAGGATCGGCCCGTCCCACGCGATGAATCTGTGCAGTCCGCCAAAATGCTGCACGACATCGACGCCGGGCCGAACGAAAAGGTGATAGGTATTGCCCAAAATAATTTGCGCTTTGAGCTGGCGCAGTTCGTCGGGACTGACCGCTTTCACGCTGCCTTGCGTGCCGACCGGCATGAAGATCGGCGTCTCGATCACGCCGTGCGACGTGGTGAGTCGTCCGCGTCGCGCTTTGGAGGAACTGTCGTTGGCGAGAAGTTGAAACATGAGCGCGCAGACTGGTGCGTCGGCAGTGCGATGAAAACAACAAAAAACGCGAGGCTTTTGGCCTCGCGTTTTTGTTTAACCAACCAACCAATTCGTTAACGCGGACTAAACGGCACGTTCGGCGGGAACGGTGGAAGTCCCGGGATGAACGGCGTCTTCGGCGGGAGCACTTCGCCAACCGGCGGAAGCTCTTCCTTGCCGCCCATGTCTTTGCCGTCTTTCGAGGAATCGACGGCGAGATCTTCACCGACGGAATCAGGTGCGAGTTCGTGGTCATTCAAGGCGAGATCGCTGAACGAATTCACTTCGCGAACTGCGAGCGGCTGTCCGGCTGTTTCCGGCGTCCAACGAGCAACGAGCTGCGAGCCGCTTGCCGGCGTGAAATCGGCGCTGCCGCGCTGGCTCGAACCGTCGAAACTAATCGTCGCAACCGGCTTTGCGTTTGAGAGGGAGTCGCTCGTCGTCGGCATTGTCGGCGCGTTGTTAGGAATCGCGGCGATGACATTGCTCGCTTTGATGTATTGCGAAGAATCGTTGCTCGCGGTCTGTGCCGGTTTCGCGGCGTTTTCATTCAAAAGGAAGAACTCAAGTTTTCCTTTCGGAGTGCCGTCAGCGAGCACCGAGATGCGCTGGATCGAACGCTGGCTATCATAACGAATCACGAGACCCGGCTGGTCTTTGGAAGGCGCAATCGAAGCCTCTGTCTCCGGATTGTCATCGATCACTTTTTGCCATGCAGTCGCGTTGTCGGCGGTGTTCACGAACGCAACGCGGCTGTGTGCGTAAAGGCTCGAGAGGCTGAATGCGGTTTGTGGATTTGAATACGGGCCGAAGAGAGCGCGCGGGTCAACCGGCTGCGCGCGCTGTTGCAAATGATACGCGACCGCCGGTTTTTCGCCGTAAATATAAACGCTATACCAAGGACCCGACTCGCTGAGGTTTGTCTCGATGAGCAGATATTTGGCGAAGCGGCTGAACGCGTGATCCATCAACTTTTGATTGATCGAATCGACGTTCACGTCTTTTGCCAAAAGCGCCCATGATTTTGCACCGGGGCTCGCAGCTTCGTCGCCGGCGTAAATTGAGATGGTGCCTTTCGCGGTGCGTTCGGAGATGCAGAAATTGGTGAGCAACTGCGGTTCTGCGAGTGCGACAAGGTAATGCTGCTTTCCGGTCATTGCAGGCCAGCCGGTCGCAACATCGTCGTCGAGCCACGCGGCGGCGGCTTCGGTGGGAACGTAAGCTTGCTTGCTCTCGTTAAACACGAGCATATTGGCGCCGAGATGCTGGCGTGCCAGGTTTTTCGGATAAACCTGCAAAGGCTTGAATGCCGAATCCGTGTCGTTGTCGGATGCACCGTGCACGACGGAAGCCGCAAACAACGCCAGGAGAACTGCCGATTGGATCTTCATGAAACGCTTCATAGTGAATTGTTGGCTAATTGTGAATGAAAATCGTCGTAGCACCTTTGTTATAGCTGTTATGGCGATTCGAGAATTTATAGTAGCAAGCAGTTGCCTCTTGGCAAGAGATTTTTTGCGTAATTTTGCGTATGCCGAACAATTGGTGGTTTGGATCGCTTCGCGCAGATTTGAATTGGCAAGAATCATTCGCCTCTCTAGTTAATTTGCAAAATGTGCGAGTTGCGGATTGATTGCCAATGCTCGCCAAAGGGAACTAACTTTAAAAGCGCATCGTGCGTGAACTATAACTTCAGGGAAAAATTGTGATTACCAACGAACAAACTGCCAGCTCAGTAGCGCAGAACTTCAAGCCCGGTGACAAGCTCGCGGGCTGTTACACACTCAAGCAAATTTTGCCATTCGAGGGCGCCGGCGTGGTGTGGCTCGTCCACGACGAAGAGTTAAACAAAGACTTAACCCTCCATTTTTTGCCCGATACCGTCGTCGCCGATCAGCGGGCGATGAATGAGATCAAGCAGGAGACCAAACGCAATCGTCAGGTCGTGCATCCGCACATTTTGCGCGTGCATGATTTGATCGAGGAGGACAACTGGGCCGCGATCACGATGGATCACGTCGACGGCGAAACTGTCGCGGCTTTGAAAAAGAAAAAAGAGAAAGGCGTTTTCAATGTCGCGGAGATCGCGCCGTGGGTGACGCAACTTTGCCAAACGCTCGAAGACGCTCATAAAATCGATTTGCTCCACCGCGACCTCGCGCCGGAAAATCTGCTCGTCACGGGCAGCGGCGTTGTCGTGATGAACTTCGGCATCAGCCGCTCGGTTCTCGATTCGCTCAGCCGCAGCGGACAAAAAGTGCACGGTGACGGCAACCTCGCATACATGAGCCCGCAGCAGCTCGACGGCGAGCGCGCAAGCAAGTGGGACGACATTTATTCGTTCGGCGCGGTCGTTTACGAATTGCTCACGAGCAAGCCGCCGTTTTTTAAAGGGGAGCTCATTTCGCAAATTCGCAAAGCCGTGCCGCCGCCAATGTCTGAGCGCCGGCAGGAGCTTGGTCTCGGCGGCGAACCGATTCCGAAAAGCTGGGACAAAACGATCACGACGTGTCTCTCAAAACACACTGCTGAACGTCCGAAAAATGCGCTCGAAATCGTGTCGAAGCTTGGAGCAGAGAAAGCGACCGCGCCGGCGGCACCTGTTGTTGAAGAAACAAAAAAGGAAACGCCCGTTGCGGAAGTAAAACCGGAGCCGGCATCGCAGCCTGCGAAAAAATCCTGGGGACCGCCAAAAACGCCGATTATCACAGAGGCGACAGTTGTTTCTCAAACGACAGTTGAAAAAAAATCCGAGCCGGTATCCGAAAAAGAAGAGCCGGCGAAGGAAAGCGTCCTGAAGGCAGTCGGCGAAAAAGCCGCGCCTGCGGGAGATCGCAAAGCCGGGCCGACGACTCCAAGCGGATTTCCGCTGCGAGCTTTTGTCGGCGTTGATGAAAACGAAACAAAACCAAAATCGAAAGTGCCCGTATCGGTTTTCGCGATTGCGGCGGTGGTCGTCGTCATCGGAATTATCGCTTACATTTCGTCCGGCTCCGACAACAAAAAAGAAAGCGGATTTTCGCCGAGTGCGACACAGCTTGAGCCGGCGCAGAATGCTTCGACACAGCATGTGATCGATCAGCCGGTAAAACCATCCGCACCCGCTGCGACAGCGGCTCCGGCCGCCATTACGCAAAAACAGCCGTCGGCGGAAAAACCGCCAATAGTTGTGGCGAAAAACAATGCGACGCCCACGCCGATGCCCACGGCTCCGGCAAGACCGATGAATCTTGAGCCGGGTTCGAAAGCCGCGCAAG
>Ga0070741_10013297_pt1 | contig 14592 bp, 15 predicted proteins | sample Coa_R1_4_FD_66440 | JGI IMG/M metagenome (GOLD analysis project Ga0070741, IMG submission 66440) | Surface soil microbial communities from Centralia Pennsylvania, which are recovering from an underground coalmine fire - Coalmine... | ecosystem: Environmental > Terrestrial > Soil > Unclassified ...
CACCCGAGCACCATTGTATTGAGACGCTTCCCCGTCCAGTGCATGTATTCCTGACGATCCTGGGTAATAGCAAGAACGCGCAATTCGGACTCAGGCAGAGCTAACTTCTGCCAGTAATGCATCAGCCAGTGCCGAACTGTCGATCCATCTCCATGAATGATGGGTTCCGCCTCCAGTGGAGGCGGAGCAGGTGCCGTTGATCGTGTATGATGTGTCGATCTACTTGCGGTAGCCATAAAACGGCTCTTCTGCTCCTCCCTATTTATAGCAAAGTTGCGCTCCCAGTATATCAAGCAGAGAATAGGGATGCAAGAGGGTGAAAGAAGAACTTGATGAGTCTCTTGACACCTACCTTTAACAAGCGTAAGATGAGAGCCAGATATTTACACAAACCTCCTGTAACCGTAAGGAGCTGTTCTTATGTCATCTCAGGTCTGTATAAAGACAGATAAATCTCTACAGCAGCTCGCGACAGAGATACGCGAAGCCTTTTCGTTGCCGCAGTTCAAGCAAAACATGTTTGCCGGTGAACCCTATTGTCAGTTTGAGATGCTTGGTATGCTGGTACTTATTCACCTGGCGGAAGAAGAGGAGCGCGAGCCGGAGGTTATAGATTACCCTTATCGGTTCGATATACAGATGTCTTTCATCGATAGCGATCTTGACACCGATGCATTAGAATATCAACTCCAGCCCTATTATGCCCAGATGCTAGCGTTTCGGCTCGGGTTAGAGACAGCTTGCCAGGAGAGACAGAAAATAGGCCCACATTGGCAAATACGCTATCGTTACTACTCGAAGAATGCGAAATGGAATGGGTCTGTTTTGTATGGTGAGCCAGGCTGGGAACCTGCCGTCTGCATCACCCCTCCTAGCCCATGGCGGACTATGCGCCCCCCGCTCTAAAATTTAGAACGATTTTCCGTGATCAAAGCTCGCGCCTGCGGCGCTCACAAAATTTTTTCATCATCAATCATTTTTCCTGGCTGCGCCAGGAAAAATGATTGATGATGAAAAAATTTTGTGAGCGCCGCAGGCGCGAGTTATCTCTTGCCCCTTGCTGAAATTGATGTGGTCGTGATACATTGATGTTGCTGAAATCATTTCAGCTTTCGCTCGTTTTGTAGGTATGACTGGACAATCTGGGACGTGAAGCTGTGCCCGCTGCATAAAATAGCCGGGTTGTCCTTTAGAGAATGCTGTGTACGGTTAACCCAAGGATGGGCACCGCTTCAGCAGGAGGCCAAATAATGAGCATTTTCGACGCTGCTGTCGGTGATAATCTTCCTCCATTGGTGAAGCCCCCGATTACGCAGGAGCAACTTCAGCGCTACGCCAATGCTTCGGGCGACTTCAACCCTATTCACCTCGATATGGAGGCTGCACGCCGCGTCGGTCTCGATAGCGTGATCGCTCACGGTATGCTGAGTATGGCTTTTCTTGGACAGTTCATTACCCAACAACTCACCGATTTCCCTGAGGCATTTCTCGCACATTTACAGGTGCGCTTTGTTAGCATGGTACGCCTGGGCGATACACTCACCTGTCTGGGCAATGTAACGCAACGCACTCTTACCGAGCAGGGACGAGACATGATGACGGTTGATTGCTGGGTGCAGAACCAGAAAGGCGAGAAAGTAACCACTGGAGAAGCCATCATATCCCTTCCCCACGTTGAGTAACAGGAGCAAACCGACTATGATGCGGAATATACCAATGACGGATGCTGATTTGCGCGTGCTCTACGATCTGGCTATTTACAATTGTACCCACTTCGGTCCCTATACTCAGATCGTCTATGAAGATCCACAGCAGACGCGCGAGTATACTAACGTTGAGATTGCCAGGGAGGCAACACAGATGGCGGCAGGTCTGCGCAACCTGGGCATTGAGCAAGGTGATCGCGTGCTGGTGATGATGCCAAATTGCCCGGAAGTTGTCATCGCTTATCAGGCGATCGCACGTGCTGGTGCCGTAATCATTCCCGTGCTGCCGCTGCTCAAGCCCTTAGAAGTACACTACATCGCCGAGAACTCTGGCGCGAAAGCCATCATAACCAGTCCACTGCTCGTCCCCATGTTACAGGAAGCGCTGGCGAACCTGCCTGCCATGCGCTACATTATTGCAACGTATGCAAGCGGCACATACATACCTTCCGAGAATGTTGCGCCGGAGAATGCCCCGCTGGTGATCGCCTATCATGATGTGGTAGCACAGGCAGCGGATCAGGCTGAGTACTATCTGACGGATTTAGAGGGTGTTGCCCTCACGCCCGATGATACAGCCGTGATCCTCTATACTTCTGGCACGACAGGCCGGCCCAAGGGCGTCATGCTCTCGCACCGTAACCTCATCTCGAACGCGCTGAGCGGACGAGGGGAACCCGTGGAAACTATGGATGATGAGCGAGCCGGTCAGGTACAACTGGCTATTTTGCCATTGGCCCACGCCTACGGCATTCTCGTCTTGAATGTGGTCTACCTGTCGGGCGCGAAGGTCGTGATGCATCCCCGCTTCGACACCACAGCGGTTCTCTCGGCCATCGAGCGTCACCGCATCACCGCGTTCGCGGGTGTACCAGCCATGTTCGTCGCACTGTACTATACACCGGATGCCGAAAAATACGATACCAGTAGTTTGCAATACTGTGTCAGTGGATCGGCTCCCCTGCCAGTCCACATCTTAGAGGGCTTTGAGAAGAAATTCCAGTGCGAGATTCGTGAGGGCTATGGTCTCTCGGAAGCTAGCGCCGGACTCACGGGCCACGCTGCTAATATGCCGCGCAAGCCCGGTTCGGTGGGCAAGCCCATAGCCGGTGTGGAAATACGCATTGTGGATGAAAACGATCACGCTGTTCCCCCTGGTGAAGTTGGTGAGGTGATCGCGCGAGGCCCCAATATCATGCAGCGCTATTACAATATGCCAGAAGAGACGCAGGCAGCGCTACGCGACGGCTGGCTGCATACCGGCGATATGGGACGCTTCGACGAAGATGGTTACCTGTACATTGTTGAGCGAAAGAAAGATCTGATTATTCGCGGCGGCTTCAACGTCTATCCACGCGACGTGGAAGAGGTGCTCGCAACACATCCGTCAGTTATCGAAGCTGCGGTAGTCGGCGTGCCCTCGGAACGAATGGGAGAGGAGGTCAAAGCCTTTGTTGTCACCAGTAGGCCTATCGACGCAGAAAGCTTGATGGCCTACTGTCGCGAGAAGCTGGCAAACTATAAGACGCCAAGCCAGATTGAGTTTGTGGATGCCTTACCGCGCAATCTGGTTGGTAAGATCGATAAGAAGGAGCTTAGGAAACACCATGTCAATTGATATGCCCCTAGAAAGTGCACCACTGGCCCAGTTGCAACAGACGCCCATCGACCGCGTATTGAACATCATTGACGAAGGCCTTGTACACTTGCCGACTTACGCGGAACTCTATGATCGCTGGGAGCGCCAGCAATGGTTATCGCAAGAACTCGACTTCAGCGTTGACCGCAAGCAGTGGGAGGGAATGGGCGAGGATGAACGGCGTATGCGCATCAACGGCCTCTCCGCTTTTTTCAAGGGTGAGGAGTGCGTGACCAATACGCTGGCCCCCTACGTCACAGCGATGCCAGAAGACGATATGCGCATCTTCGTGACCACACAGCTGGTCGATGAGTCACGCCACACCGTCTTTTTCGCTCGCTTTTTCAAGGAAGCACTGGGCATTGATCAGGGCACTCTGGAGGGCACGCTCGATGTCGTTACCCCGAACCTGAACGCCGACCTGCGTTACATCCTGATCGACGCGCTCAACGAAGTTGCCGAGCGCATCCGCCAGCAACCGGGTGAGCTTTCGTATCTGGTAGAGGGTGTGACCCTCTATCATATCGTTGTCGAAGGCATGATGGCACTTGCCGGACAGCGCGGCATCCTGCAAGCCTACCGCGAACAGGACATCTTCCCAGCCTTCCGAGCCGGTTTCACTGCCGTTGCGCGTGACGAGTCACGACACGTCATCTTCGGCGTCAAGTTCTTGCGCGAGATGATCCAGAGGGATCGCAGCATGGCCGAGGTTGTGCACGACGCTATCCAAAAATACGCACAGACCGCACTGGATGCCATCTCGGTTCCTAAAGATCAGGAGCAGCGCCTCCTCGACATGGGCGAAGATCCCTGGATGACGCCGCGCTACGGAGTAGACTCGCTGCGCAAAAAAATCAAAGTCATCGGCCTGGAAATGCCGATGCCAAGCGTTCCGCCTCCCCCATTCTAGCCAGCTCCTCGTGCGAATAAATTTTTCTCGCGTGCGTCGCTCACAATAAGTCTGCTCGCGCTTCACGCGCGAGCAGACTGAACTATAGAGGTATCAACAAAAAGCGTTCGCGGTCCCGCGCAATTTGTGAAACCTGTTGCAGCAACCGCCGCAACTGCCCACTCCCCTCACTGTTCCACAACTCAGGCGTAAGCTGCGAGATGTATTGGTAAAGCTGTTCACTTGAGCGCACCAGCGCCAGATCAAAGTTTAGCAGTTGCATAAGCAAGGGCTGTTCCTGGCGGAAGCGCCACCATATACGATCTTGCGCAGGCACAGACATGCCGCGAATATGGGCATCGGCGTTGGAAACATCCTGCTGTATTGCCTCCATCTCACGTACCTGGGCCAATGCTTCCTGTGGAGGGTCCGGGTTCGCACGAGTTAGAGGCGGAATGAAGCGGCGTTGATATGCTCCACGCAGATTTGTCAGCAGGTCCACGACTTGAGACAGATAGTAACTGGCTCGTTCGCGTACCAGCAGATCATCGGTTCTGGCCTGATTTGTCGAATTGTAGAAATTGTAACCGTAGCCAGTGAGAAGCAGTTGCAACTGCTGTATAATTGGGTCCTGGGATGGTTGTGAACTCATGATTTTCTCCCATCACCGTTAGAATATTCTGATGATTAACGGCGTAGCTGGCCTGGTTGTACTGGCTGGGCAGGCTGAGCAGGTTGCGCTGGCTGGGCAGGGGTTACAGTGTAGCGATCCGTACTGGTTGTTGGCTGTGTGCCGTTGATATTGAAGGGCAGGCCAACCGCCATATTGGGGGCCGAGACGACGCCGCGTTCCGCCATGATCATCGCTGTGTAGTAGCGCACGGCATCCAGTTCGCTCAACCCAAAGGCTTTGAGCGCGATCAGCGACCTCATGCGTTCATCGCGCGGAAAGACGAGGACTTTGATCGTATCGAGTCCGATGCCATAGGCTGCCAGGAATTGCTGGAGATGCTGGTAGACGATCTGGGAGAGATCGTGGATTTTCTCGTTGACAGATTCCAGGGGTGTAATCTGCACCACCTGGTTGACAGCCTGCTCGATCACCGGGGACGCGTAGGCATTGACATCATGGATCGTCAGTGCATGCCCCTTGAATGGCATGTGCTGGACCAGACGGACAGCATTTTCGCGGGTATCTACATGAATATAGTAATCCACATTATAGGCCATTTCGGCCATCTCGCGCGAGAGAGCCAGACCGTTCGCCTTGAGCACCAGTTTGGCGCGATTAATATAAATCGCCTCGAATTGCCAGGGGCTCTGACCGCCATAGAACGCCTGCTGAATGGAACCAACGAGGGGATGATCAGTGGTTTGAATAGGATACTGACCTGTTTCGTACACATTCAGGATCGCGCCGCGTGACTTCAGCACGCAGAAGTGATTACTTTCTACCGTAAGCAAGGAACCATTCATAATACTGTTCTCGGGATAGTGCCACATGAGGATTTCGGGCCCCATAACCTCTTCACCATCCAGTGTGAGCGTTGAAATAACATTGCGTATACCTGGCATAACAAACTCCTTTGTGTGAAAATGGAGTGCACTGACTACAAGCCCACTCCTTCTCTCTTCGCTATAGAATGATACAAAATCTACATAGATTTGCTATACATTCTTCTCGTTGTTGTAGAGCTATGCTGTTACTGTACTTGCTTGAACATTGCTTTGCAAGCTATATAGGACCTCTATACAATTCCTACAAGGACCTCCACATACAACTCCTACAAAAGGAAAACGTAACAAACTATATTTTTTCCAACTGCGAAAACCGGGTTAGCGAGATCATAGGTCATTCCAAATTCTCTTGATCATCTGTCCAATTATGCTGAATTCCCGCCTGCGGCGGGGACTGACGGGAAAATACATTCATTCACCAACTGTCGGAGGCAGTTGGTGAATGAATGTATTTTCCCGTCAGTCCCCGCCGCAGGCGGAGCGGTGAGCATTTCCTTTTCACACAACGTCCTGGTTTCTGGCATTCGGCTTACGCTTATCCTCTGATTATGGTATATATATAATGAGTGGAGTCTCTACAAGGTTGTTGCAGACATGAAGCAAGAAAGGCGGCAGCAGATGGTAACTGCATTCGTACTAATCAATACACAACGTGGGGAAGTAAACGAGACGGCTCAGCGCTTGCTAGAAATCGATGGCGTGGCCGATGTTTATTCTGTGACAGGCGAATATGATCTGGTGGCTCTCCTACGCTTCCAGAACTACGAGGACCTGGCTGAAGTCGTGACTCGCCATATGCAGCAGATACCGAGCATCACCAAGACGCATACTTTAATGGCCTTCAAATGCTATTCGCGTGCTGATCTGCAACAGGCATGGGATATAGGAGTAGAATAAGAGAGCACGATGATTCTGACTACCGAACGCCTGCTGTTACGCGAATTTGAAGACAACGATTGGCGTGCAGTATTGCAGTATCAATCCAATCCAGAATATCTCCGCTATTATCATTGGTCGCGCAGGACGGAGCAGGATGTACGTGCATTTGTACGTATGTTCATCAATTGGAGCGAGGAGCAGCCACGTAAGAAATTTCAGCTCGCCATTATCCTGAAGGAGGAGAATAGGCTCATCGGCAATTGCGGTATCCGCAAGCAAACGGACCTGGCGCAGATCGCTGAGATCGGCTATGAACTCGACCCGCACTACTGGGGTCACGGCTATGCGACCGAGGCGGCATACGAGCTAGTAAAATTTGGCTTTGGACAACTGGCCCTGCATCGCATCTGGGCCTACTGTATCGCCGAGAATATTGCTTCGGCGCGCGTCATGGAAAGGCTCGGCATGACCTTCGAGGGGCGCCTGCGCGAAAGCGAGTGGATGAAGGGGCGCTGGTGGGATACACGACTGTACTCCATTCTTGATCGCGAGTGGTGGGGGAGAAACTGACTGCAATACTCATAGCGAAAAATCTGATGTGATGGCGTTTTTTTGATTGAGGTATAACCTCATATATTGATCGTTCCTCTCTTGAGGAATAAGCTACATTTGAGTTTTGCTATCATTCGAGAAGAGTCGTCCATCAGATTCATCGCAAAGGGGAACAAGATGAGCGCAGGAGCTATAGTACCACAATATACGACAGATCCCTGGATTTATCGTATGGTTGTTGGCGTGCTGGGATTGGCTGTGTTGGCAGTAGTTATTGGAGGCATAATCCTCGCGATCACCTCTGGAAAGGATGTGCCTCAAGGTATCCTCGCTATTGGCTCTGCCGCCGTAGGAGGTCTCGTGGGGTTGCTAGTTCCCTCCCCCCTGGCCAAACCGCAATAATGACCCACAGATATGTAGTCGCTATTCACCACGCAGAAGAGGCATCAAGGTACCTCTTCTCTTTATTATTGGTCCTTCCGCTCTTTATCCTTAATCAAAAGGGGTGGGGAAGAGCTGAGTACTTATCAGCTTATCCTTGATCTCGGGTGGAATGAGAACCCGTAACCCTGGTAAAGATAATCGTTCGAGATTTTTCAATCTTACTAAAGGAATAAGGCTGCGAATTCCCCCACAGCCTGATAGGTCAAGGACTCGAAGGTTCACCAATGTTTCCAGAGGAGTAAGATCGTCTACAAGTTTGCATCCAGATAACCAGAGATAAGTGAGATTAGTCAGGCTAGAGAGAGGCGTCAGATCCCTGACTTCTGAACAGCCTGACAAGTCAAGCGAGGTCAAATTGCTCAGATGAGAGAGAGGAGTCAGGTCTCTGACTTGCGAACACTGTAATAGATTAAGCGAGGTCAAATTGTTCAGATGAGAGAGAGGCGTCAGATCCTCGACTTGTGAACAGCGTGATAGATAGAGCAAATTCAGGTTAGTAAGAGGAGAAAGAGGGGTCAGATTGCTGACTTGCGAACACTGTGATAAGTTGAGTGAAATCAAGTTAGTCAGGCCAGAGAGAGGAGTCAAGTCACTAACAAGCTTACTTCCATACAGGTCAAGTGAGGTTAAGTTAGTCAGGCTAGAGAGAGGAGTCAAATCGGTGACTAGCTCACACTCCGTTAGGTTGAGCAAGGTCAATTGTGTAAAGTATTGGAAGCCATCTAACGAAGGGAGATGGCTAAAAGAAAAACTGGTTTCATTATTTAATAATTGTAATATTATACGTTGTGCATATATCTCTCTATCGAAAGAATCCCATGCCTTGAGCAATTCGTTAATCACTATTTCTCGTGTATCTTTAGTATATGCCTCAAGCATATCTAATGCAGTATCACTACCAATTAGTGCTAAAGCATGGATACAGGCGGCAGTAATCTCGCCAGATAACTCTTCCTTTCTAGCAAGATGTTTCACAGCCATCTCACCGGCTGCCGCTAGAGCTTGAGCATCTATCGTATTCTTTGGTGGTACCAGTTGGCTAAGTCGTCTCTCTACTTTTACACGTATCTCCTGTCCTAGCTCGATAGCTGTTTCTAGACAGGACACTGCTATGAGATGCAATAGATGCTGCTGCCCTTTCTTCTGCGCATTATCACCTTGCCTGATGAGACCATTGATAAGTCGCTCGCATAAGGGCCTTGATGCGAGACCAGCAGCTAGAATAATCATCTCTCGCCATTGATCATTGTGGGCATTTGCAACCATTACTTCAATGTCTCCGGCATCCAGAGCAGCCTGAGCAGCAAAGAACTCCTGGAATGTGCGATGGGTGAAATCAATCTGCCCCGCTACAGGTTCACGAATAATCCCTGCCCGCTCCACAAAAAGCCGACGTACTAGCGCACCAGTAGTATCTAGCGGAACATTTGGCATATTGGCAAGCTTGCTGGAAAAATGTTTATCTGCAACAGATGATGCTACTTCTGAAATGTTCTCTTTTAACATCCAATAGGCAAGATTCTCCAATAAACGCTCCTTCTGATTGTAGTGCAGGGGTGGATAGTCGCTAAGATCGATGTGGCTTTCTAAGTCGCGCCGCTCCAATAACAGAGAACAACATGCTTTGTATAGTTCGAGACGATTGACTGGTAATTGTTGCCTACGCTCACGATTCAATGCACACAACATAGCACACAGTAATGGATTGGTTGCCAGGTTGCGTATAGGACGAACACGCTTCACCTGTTCTTTGAGATGTTCGGCAAGAGGGCTGAGTTCTTCTTTATCTTCGTTCGTATGTAGCTCTTCGCGTACCGCATCATGCCAGTGATCGATAAAAGAGTAGATATCTTTCAATCCCATTGGCTGTAGTTCTGCATCACCAAACCTTTCATGATCAAGCCAATCATCTTCTATTGCATGAGGACGAGAGGTAACGATAAAATGTACTTTTTGATAGCTTTTCACTAAATCTCTTAGCCAGATATACACGTTCTCGCGTTGTGAAGCTGGGACTTCATCCACGCCATCAACAAGCACGAGAGCACGTCCCTCTTTGAGTACATCATGCACCCATCGATTTGGCATCATTCCAGCAATAGCTGGAGCCACTAATCCAGGAAAATCTTCGGGCCTGGGTAATCGTGGATGTATGCATTGACGCAGGCGAATATAGAAAGGAATTTTGCTATTCCAGTCTGTCAGTCCACCGCTAAATGACGTATCAAATGACCTGGTTGCCGCTTTCACGGCAACACATTGTAGTAATGTAGTTTTTCCTGAACCTGCTGCTCCTCGAATAAGTAATCGTCTTGAGCTTGCCAAGGCAGTATTTACTGAAACGATATTTCTACTTTTTTCGATTTGTATTTCTTCTAATACCCTGGCTGCTGTGGCAAGCGTATTTTGCATATTTTTGGAGAGGGAGGGTGATTTTTGTTCAACCGAGAGCATGATGTACGCCACACTCAGGCGGTGGCGGCGGTTGGCGAGCGCGACATTGGCACCGATGAGTTGCAGCACATCAAGATTGCGAGCGACGGCTTGTCGGTATTCGATTTCAAAGCGCCCTGCATCCTCCCTTGGGTCAAGTCGCTTGCGAATCTGGCTCAGTTCGCGCAGGACTTGTTCGGTGCGAGCAAGGATCTGGTCTTCGCGCTTGAGCACTTCGGCAAAGGTGCGTTCGGTGAAAGAAGGCAGTTGTGAGGCGATATCGACGATGTAGCCGCATGATTCGTGAATGATGCGCTTATAAAATTCCTGTTCGGCTATACTGAAATCTTGCTTGTTGATGTGGTGAGTCGCCAGGATATGCTGTGCCAGTTTTGTCGGCTCCAGATTACGTTCCAGTAGCAATTCGGCAGAGAGCTTCGATGTGTTGAAGGCAGCAGCGACTTCTCTGGCGACTGCCGCACGGCTGCCCTCGTCGAGATTCGCGCCCTCGATCTGGAAAAGGGGCAGGAAGCTTTCCCCGACTCTTTCGCCGATGGCATCGAATTGTCGCTGCCCCCGGCGTTGGGCCAGTGCGTCTGAAGTTTTTGATTTGAACAGATCGATCAGGCTTGAGGAGATGTCTTCGCCAAGCGGTACATCCTTGAGCCAAAGTTTGCAGATGGATTTTGCTATGGCTGCGCCAAGCTCGATGGTGACGACGGTTTCTATCAGTGGCATAGCAGCCCCCTCCTACATCGCTTGTATGCTTTTAAGCTATATGTTTATCGCTGAGATTATGTTAGGTCACTTATATAGACGCGTCAATAGCCCTGAGTTTCAATTCCAGAGAAAAAGGGCTAGTGTGGAGAGAAGGAATGCAAAACTCACGCATTGCGCAATGTGCGATCGGGCATTTCTCCTGGTTCTGACCAAAACCCAGAGCTACCTTAGAGAAAGCGCGCAAGCGTTGAGGTGTTAGGTTCTGACCAAAGAAAGAGAGATTGGTTCACGCAATCGCTGATAGTTTACATATTTCGTAATGTGAAGCGTGTTGTATGTGCGATAAATCGGCGGACGCGATAAATCTGGTCCCTATGCATTTCTCGCGTTTTGAATAGTATTGCCCCTTGATGGTAATCGGATCTGAAGAGTTATCTGGGATTGAAAGCTTTGCCTACAATAGCTTGGGGTTTTTGGCGGAACCCCGAGAAATAGGAAGGGAGTTATCCTGTATTCAGGGTAGAATTGAAAAAGGATTCCATAATTGAAATATTGGAAAGGCAGGGAGGTGTCGATGTCTAAACGGCCTGTGATCTATTATGCAGTGACGCGAGAGCAGGGCAACAATTGGGATGCTAGACGATCGCTGCGTGAGCAGGAGAAATGGGATGAGCATGCCAGGTTCATGGATGCACTTGTCGAGGATGGCTTCATCCTCCTCGGTGGTCCACTTGACGATGGGAAGAATGTCCTGCTGATCGTCAATGCAGAAAGCAGACAAGCCATCAAGGCTCGACTCGCAAAAGATCCCTGGGAGCCTATGGGGTTGCTGCGTACCGTAAAAATCGAGCGCTGGGAAATCCTCCTGGACTCTAGCCAGTAAATTGAAATAGGATGTCATGGTTGGAATATTGGGAAAAGAAGGAGATGGCGATGCCTAAACAGCCCGTGGTTTATTATGCCGTAACTCAAGAATGGGGGGATAACTGGGACCCCAGCCGTTCGATGCGTGAGCAGGAGAAATGGGATGAGCACGCCGAGCTTATGGATGCATTTGTCGATGACGGCTTCATCATCCTCGGCGGCCCACTCGACGATGCAAAGAATGTCCTGTTGATCATCAACTCCGAAAGCAGGCAGGCCATCGAGGCGCGCTTCGCCGACGATCCCTGGATTGTAATGGGGATACGGCGCATCACAAAGGTTGAGCGATGGGAGATCCTTCTGGATGCTCGAAAGTAACGAGCATGTTTAGAGGAGAACAAAGGGTTTATGCAAGTATCCCCCTCTGAGCAAAATGCGCGTTTTGCTCAGAGAGGTACACTTTTCCCCAAAGCTGTCAAGAAATGGATTCTGGTAGTCGCTAATCATGTAAGTCAACAGTATTCTCACTGAGTGGATGATGTTATATCATTTACACAGATGTATCGATAGCCCCGAACTTCACCTCTGGAGAGCGGGCTATGGTAACGAGCTAAAGAGGAGGCTGCATGCTTACAGGACAAATCCTACTTCAGCTGATAGTTATTTTGATTGTTGTGCAGATTTTTGGCTATCTGTGCAGGCGCATAGGCCAGCAATGGGTCATCGGGGAGATTCTGGCAGGACTGGCGCTTGGCCCCTCGCTTTTGGGAGCGCTCTTGCCCGGCGTCAAGAACCTGATCTTTCCGGCTGCAACCCTGTCAACGTTGCAAACTCTGGGCGATATTGGTCTTGTGCTCTACATGTTCTCACTGGGAGCGCGCCTGGATACTCACCTCATGCTCCGTCAGAGTCGTATGGCGCTCATCACATCGATCAGTTGTACCCTTCTCCCACTCATCATCGGTGCAACGCTCGCTTTTTTCCTCTTCCCTTCCCTCGGTGGACCAAAAGCTAACTCAGGCTCATTCATGCTCCTGGTTGGTACCGCGATGGCAATCACGGCATTTCCTGTGCTGGCACGCTTCCTGACCGAAAAAAATATGCTGAGCACGAAGGTTGGGACGCTCGCATTGACATGTGCTGCTGTAGGTGATGTCATCGCCTGGTGTTTACTTGCGCTGGTCATTGCCGTTGTACACGCTCAAGGTTGGCCATCGGTAGCGCTCACGGTTGGGCTTACTCTGCTCTTTATCGTGTGTATGCTGACTGGTGTACGACCCTTATTCGCCTATGCTGATCACCATATCCCTGCAAAGCAGGTGCTGGTGGCCCTCAGCATCGTCCTACTGCTGCTCTCAGCATACATCACCAACGCGATTGGCATTCACCCGATCTTTGGGGCTTTCCTGATGGGCATCATCCTGCCACGCAAGGTGCTCTATCTCGAACTCGTGCGCGCTATAGACCAGGTAAATGCGGTGCTCTTCCTCCCGCTGTACTTCGTCTACAGTGGATTACATACCCAGATCGGGTTGATCAGTACGCCCTGGTTGTGGCTCATCTGCCTGCTCGTCCTGGTAATTGCCTGTGCAGGCAAAATCGGCGGGGGAACGTTCACCGTGCGCTTCATGGGGGAATCCTGGCGGGACTCGCTCAGCCTCGGTATTTTAATGAACACACGCGGGTTGGTAGAATTGATCGTTCTCAATATCGGCCTTGAATTGGGCGTCCTCTCATCCACACTCTTTGCTATGCTCGTGATCATGGCCCTCGTGACAACGATGATGGCCCCACCACTGCTCCCACTGCTGGGCTACAAACAAAACATACCCCAGGATACAAACAACCAGATCCAGGGTCTCGGCTCCCCATCTGTCGCGCAGGAACCGTAAACTATGCACTCTAACAAACTAGCTATATAATGTTGTCGCTCACAAAATAAAAAGGAGGTTGTCATTGAATACCTTATTAGAGCATGTACAGGCTGTCCTCTCTATTACCCCGGAACGCTGGCAGCGACTGGTTAGCACGCTTCCCATTGATCTGCTAACACGCCCGCCAGCCGCAGGGGAATGGTCGGCGCTTAATTGCTTACAGCATTTACTGGACGCAGAACGCTCAAACTTTTCTGTCCGCTTCCAGGCTTTTTTGGCAGGTCAGGATTTCGAGCCTTTCGATCCAAACCAGCAGCATACGGATCTTGCTTCAATGACCCCTGAACAGCTTGCCGCCGAGTTCGCACGCCATCGTCAAGAAAGCCTTGTTCTGCTCAAGCAGGTGAAGGATGATGACTTGAAACGAACCGTACGGCATCCTCAGTTTGGCCCGGTTACCCTGGCAGAGATGCTTCATACATGGGCCGCTCACGATCTGATGCACACCGTCCAGGCCGAACGAGCACTGATGCAACCATTCATGCTCGGCTGTGGACCCTGGCGTACCTTCTTTCGAGATCACGAGATGGGTATTCCTAAGGAATAAGTGTCACTAACACCATATCCTGGTCATACCGACCAGGATATGGTGTTAGGCAACTGAAGATTATACGCAATTTTCCTGCAGTACCAAGAAAGGTGAGCAACCACATGGAGGAGCAAGCGCACGACCATCATACCTATATCGCCGATCCAGAAAGCCAGGTAGAGATGGCTCGGTTAATTAACCTGGACCGCGCGACGACAAAGGCGATGGGAGGACCACTTTCTGGGATCTCTGATTTGCCCCAAGAAGCGCGCGTGCTAGATCTGGCTTGTGGGCCTGGGAGCTGGGTCCTCGATGTGGCTGCTGCACGTCCTGAGAGCGCGGTCACTGGTATTGATATCAGCAAGGCGATGATTGATTATGCCCGTGTACGCGCCGGTACGCAGCGACTCACTAATGCCTCCTTTGCTGTGATGAATATTACAGAACCGCTTGATTTCTCCAATGCTACCTTCGATCTGGTGAAT
>Ga0070741_10013298_pt1 | contig 14592 bp, 12 predicted proteins | sample Coa_R1_4_FD_66440 | JGI IMG/M metagenome (GOLD analysis project Ga0070741, IMG submission 66440) | Surface soil microbial communities from Centralia Pennsylvania, which are recovering from an underground coalmine fire - Coalmine... | ecosystem: Environmental > Terrestrial > Soil > Unclassified ...
CTGAACGCGGTCCGCATGCTGCTGGGGCCAGCGATTATGTATACGGCGAATACGTTGGTCTTTACCGCCGTGGCGCTGGTGTTTATGTGGCAGATCAGCCCCAAGCTCACGCTTTATGCCTTTGCACCGCTGCCGCTGGCCAGCATTATTGTGCAGTACTTCGGACGCAAGATTCATGAGCGCTTTGAAAAGATCCAGGCGCAGTTTTCAGATATCTCAGCGCGCGCCCAGGAGAATTTTTCCGGCGCACGCGTGATCCGCGCTTATGTTCAGGAAGAAGCTGAAGTTGCTCTGTTTGAAACCAGCAATCAGGAATACGTAACGCGCAGCCTGCCGCTGGCCCGCTTGACCGGCATGCTTTGGCCCACGCTGGAACTGCTTTTGGGCATTGGCGTAGTTATCACATTGTGGATCGGCGGCCGTGAAGTTCTGCTCCATCGCATGAGCCTAGGCGATTTCGTCGCTTTCAATATTTACATTCTCTTGCTCACGTGGCCGATCATCGCTCTTGGCTGGGTCATCAACATCTTCCAGCGCGGAACGGCTTCCATGGGCCGGATCAATGAAATTTTGGTTGCCAAACCGGAAATTACCGACGCTGCCGTGGCCGCTGATCTCGCGAACAGCAAGACTTTTTCCGGCGAGATTGAGTTCCGCCATCTTAGCTTTGCTTATGACGGCGTGCCCGTGCTTAAGGACATCAACCTTACGATCCCAGCAGGCAGCAGCCTGGCCATTGTTGGCCCAACTGGTTCCGGCAAGACCACGCTAGTGAATCTGCTGCCGCGAATCTATGATGCTGCTCCCGGCACGCTTCTGCTGGATGGCCGCCCCATTCGTGAATATCCGCTGGACGTGCTGCGAAGAAACATTGGCTTTGTGCCGCAGGAAACATTTCTTTTTAGCGATTCAGTCCGCGAAAACGTTGCTTTTGGCGTGGAGAACGCCAGTGACGATGAAGTCCGCAGCGCTACAGAGGCGGCCAACATCGCGGCAGATATTGAGGGCTTCCCTGAGCAATACGCCACCATGGTAGGCGAGCGCGGCATCACTCTCTCTGGCGGGCAGAAGCAGCGCACGGCGATTGCCCGCGCCATTATTCGTGATCCGCGCATCCTGGTGCTGGACGATGCTCTTTCCAGCGTTGATACCTACACGGAAGAAAAAATTCTCGACCATCTGCGCGAGGTGATGCGCGACCGTACCACGATCTTCATTTCGCACCGCGTTTCCACCGTTCGCAATGCTGACAGGATCGCTGTGCTGCATGAAGGCCGCATCGTAGAGTTGGGGACGCATGATGAATTGCTGGCCAAGAACGGCTACTATACCGATCTCTACAACAAACAATTGCTGGAAGAAGAACTGGCGCGGGTCTAAGGCATGAGACGAGTGGTTGTCCCGGAACTGCTCGATACTGATGCAGGCACACCTAGCGAGGTGGCGCAATCGATCAAGGATCTGCGCATGTTCAACCGCGCCTTTGGCGGGGTACACACCGTGAGCAGCCTGCTTCGCCGGATCGCCGAGAAGAAACAACTAAAAGAGATTTCGTGGGTCGATGTAGCGGGGAGCGAAGGATTTGTTGCCGCCAGCGCACAAAAAACTCTGGCGCAGGATGGAATCAAGCTGTTCCCGGTGATGCTTGATCGCGCTCCCACGCACATGAACGGCGCAACAGCGGCTGTCTGCGGTAACGCTCTGGCTCTTCCCTTTCGTGACGACAGTTTTGACGTGGTGGGTTCATCGCTCTTTCTGCATCATCTGGAACCCGAGGAGATTGTTCGCTTTGTGGCGGAAGGGCTGCGGGTGGCGCGCCATGCTTTTTTGATTCACGATCTGGTGCGCCATCCCATGCACCTGGCGCTCAGCTATCTGGGCTTTCCACTCTACCGCAGCCGCATTACGCGGCATGACGCGCCTGCATCCGTTCGCCGGGCTTACACTGAAGACGAGGTGCGGCAGATGCTTGCGCGAGTGGCTGAACCGGCCAGCATTGAAATTACGCGCTTCTATCTTTACCGCATGGGAGTGATCGTGTGGAAACAGCCGCGTACGATCTGATTGTTGTAGGCGCCGGTCCTGCAGGTTCTGCTTGCGCCATCACTGCCGCACGCGCGGGGGCCAAAGTGCTTCTACTGGAAAAAGACCGTTTTCCCCGGCATAAAGTTTGCGGTGAGTTTGTCTCGTCGGAATCGCTGGGGCTTCTGCGCGGGCTTCTGGGCGAGAAAAATTTGTCTTCACACATTTTGGTAAGCGGAGCGCGGTTCTTTGTCGATAACAAATGCCTGCGTTTCCCGGTCTCGCCGGCCGCACAAAGTATTCCCCGCTATGAGCTTGATGCTGCGTTGTTTGAAACAGCACAGCGCGCAGGCGCAACGACACGTGAGGGAGTAACAGTCCACAATGTGCAGCGAGAAAAAACTTTTCAGATAGCGACTTCAGAAAACTCGTTCACGGCCAAGGCAGTGGTCAATGCCACGGGCCGGTGGTCAAAGCTGAGACAATTTGATGTCGCCGGAAAAAAGAAATGGCTGGGGCTGAAGGCGCATTTTACAGAACAATCACCGGCTCCCTCGGTGGATCTCTATTTCTTTCCGGGCGGCTATTGTGGAGTTACGCCCGTGGACACAAATGCAGTGAACGCCTGCGCCATGGTGCGCGCAGATGTAGCCCGATCATTGGATGGGGTTTTTGCCAAAGAACCTGAGCTATGGCGTCGCAGCCGAAGCTGGAAATCGCTGTTCCCTCCTGTTACTACGTCTCCGTTGTATTTTCAAGAACCAGAAACTGAGTCTGCGGGAATGATGCTGGCAGGTGATGCTGCAGGATTTATTGATCCCTTCGCAGGTGACGGCATCTCTCTGGCGTTGCAGAGCGGAGTTCTTGCGGCTGAAACAATAGTTCCCTTTATTGCCGGCAAATACTCATGGGAGCAGGCGCTGCTGGAGTATCGCTTTGCTTATAAGAAACGATTTGCCCCGGCCTTCCGCAATGCTGCGCGCCTGCGCAATGCCTTCGCTGCGCCTAAATGGCTGCGAAACGCAGCCTTTGCTTTGGCGAGCATGCCGGGCGTGGGCCAAATGATGCTGCGCGCCACACGGGCGAGATAAGATCTAAGCTCGGTGAGATCCATCATCCTGTAGGCCGCGTTACGCTAGTGCGGAGCTGACGTCGCCCTGGCTCTGCGTAAAATGCGCCGTGCCATCGCCAGCAGGTCGGCAACTTCAAAGGGCTTGACCAAGCAGAGAAGCTTGGTGGCATCCACAAAAACGCGAACGCTGGGATCGGAAACGTTAGAGAGCACCAGCACCGTTCTTGATACCAGTTCAGTGCGGCTCTGCTCAATCCAGTGGAAAACATCTTCGCTCGATAACGTTCCCGGTATTTTGCTATCGAGCAGAACGATGTCGAAATCCTCTTTTTGGAGAAACTCTATAGCTCCAATGCCGGAAGTTGCCGTAACTACTTTCAATCCGGCAGAGGTCAGCACTTCGCGCTCAAAATCGAGCACGGCTTCTTCATCGTCAACCAGCAGAACAGATCCTTCCAGCCGCGATTCTCGCCGCGCAACAATACGATCGTTTTCTGTAACAGGCTTTTCCCCGGCAGCCGCAGGCAAGCGTACCTGCAACAGAGCGCCGCCGGAAGGATGGTTCTGTGCTGAAATTTCGCCGCCATGCTCTTGAACAATTCCATAACAGATACTCAGCCCCAGACCAGTTCCCTTGCCCACGCTCTTTGTTGTATAGAAAGGATCAAAGACATGTTTGGTGTCGAAAATACCGGGGCCGGAATCATGGAACGAAGTAACCACATGGCCATTGTCAGTAAAGACGCGAATTCGCAGCCGGCCACCGCGCCCGCCATCGAGCATTGCATCGGCGGCGTTATTGATGATGTTGAGATAGACCTGCTCAAGCTGGTGCGGATCAGCTACTACTGAAGGCAACACCGGCTCAAAATCGCGCTCAACCGTGATGTTATTCACCTTCAAATCGTAGTCGCGCAGCGCGATGGTATCTTCCAATACGCTGCGCAGGTCAATGTGCAACCGTTGCGGAGTATGCTGCCGGGCAAATGAAAGCAGGTTCTGCACGATTCTTTGCGTGCGCTGCGCCTGCTTGCGCAGCTTGAGAATAAATTCTTCAATTCGCGCATCCAGCTTTTCAGCTTCAAGAAGCTGGGTATAACCAAGAATGGCCGTCAGAGGATTGTTCAGCTCATGGGCCACGCCTGAGATCAACCGGCCGACTGCAGACATCTTTTCGCTCTGTAGCAGTTGTTCCTGGGTACGGCGCAGGTCGTCATAAGCCTTGCGAGTTTCGTTATAGAGTTGGGCTTTCTCAATGGTGGTGGCAAGCTGGCGGCTTACCGCCACCATCACGCCTTCTTCAGAGCGAGTGAAGTCCCTGGGGACACGGCTGCTGGTGGCAAGCACGCCAAGGATTTTTTCCTTGCGCCAGAGCACCACCCACAGCCAGGATTTAAGTCCCTCCAGATCCACGCCTCTTTGCAATATGTCCGGCAAGCGCGATAGGTAGGCAGGATCGATGATCTCTGTATGCTCGCGTTTAACGGTCGCAATGAAGTCCGGGGGCATCATCAACTTTTCGCTTTCAATGGCCCACGCGCTCCGGTGCCCGTAAGAAGACTTCTTCACCAGCGTGTTGCTCTCTTCATCAAACAGATAGACGGCGGCGGTATCAGTGGAAAACAGTTCCACCATCTGCAGCATAATGAGTTGCAGAATTTCGTCCAGATCAAACGACTGGTTAAAGGTGACGGCAATATTGTTCAGTACGTATAGTTCGCGGTTGCGGCGGCGGATTTCATCTTCCGCCCGCTTCATCTCCGTCACATCAAGTACCACGCCCTGGTAGCGCTCAATCTTGCCGCTGGGACCGCGGGTAGCAAAACTGCTCTCAATTACATGGATCTTCCGCCCATCTTTGCAGCGCAAAACAATCTCAAAATTTCTGACGAATCCCTGCCGTCCAATCTCTCTGAGGAATTTTTTGCGATCTTCCAGATCGACGTAGAGCGTCTGGGCCACATTCAGCTTGAGGATTTCTTCTTTGCTGCCATAGCCGAGCATGCGCACGAATGCATCATTGCAATCCAGGATCTTTCCATCGGGCGTTGAAGCAAAAACGCCTTCATGCATGTGATTAAAGAGCGAGGTAAAGCGTTCTTCCGCGGCCTTGGCTTCCGTAATGTCCTTGATCACGTGCAGAGTGCCGCCGCGAGTATGGTCGCCAAGCGTGTAGGCTGAAGTGGAAACTACGGAATAGCCGCCAAAGCATGGGTCTTCTTCTCCAGCGCAGTCGGCGTGTGCACAATAAGGGCAGCCTTTCCAGTTGAGGCCGGCTCCGGGCAGGACTTCCTCACAAGAATGCTGGACTACGTCCTCTCGCAAACGCTGCAAGCGATCCAGCAAGGCGCGGTTCGCGCGAAGAATGCTGAATTCCAAGTCATGCACCAAAATGCAATCCGGAATGGAATCAAAGGTATTCGCCCACTCATTGCGCGATTGCACTACCTGCTGCAAGAGCAAGCGGTTCTCTGCAGCCAGGCCAAGCTGCTTGGCTGCCGCTTTCAGGAATTTCTTTTCCCGATCGGTATAAGCGCGAAAGCCCGGAACGCCCAAAACAAACATGCCTACGCGCGAGCTCTTGCCTTCAACCGGAACCAGCAAGAGATGGTGGAGCCCTTCATCCACAATGGCCTGGCCAAGTCCCAATGGTGATTCTGCAGCGCGCAGAACATATACCTTGCTCTCGCGCAAGGCAAAGCCGCTCACGCTATTGTTTGCTTCAATCGTGGCAATTTTGTGGACGAAGTTTTCGCTTAGTCCGCGCTGGGCAGCAAGCACCAGCTTATCTCCTTGCAGGATGCGGAACCAGGCAGCCTTGGCGCGAGTGACTTTCCGCAGCTCATCCAGAACATTGCTGACGGTTGGGTCAAAATCACGCGAGTCGGAAATCTGGTGCGTGATCGTATTCAGGGCATCCAGCCGCTGGATTTGGACCCTTGAATCTTCGAGCACAATTGTCATCATGCCGATGCCAAGAAGCAGGTCCAACAGAATGTCATAGCCCACAATTGAGTGGCTGGTTCCCACCAGTTCCGCGTGCAGCAGCAGAAGCATGGCAGCCAGCAGCCACCGCCCTACAGACCTTCGCCCCCACGCAAAGCGAGCAAGCTGAGTGGAAGCCGCAATCTTAACCACCCAGCACAGACCTAAACTGAGGACAAGCAAAAAGGAATGCGATGGTTCCAGCGTGTATGCCAGCCCAAAAAGAAGAGCGGCAGCCAGCACCGCTGACGGCCAGAGCAGCTTCTTTTGCGAAACATATAAAAAAATCGACGTAGAAAACAGCCCTACAGCGAGCACAAAAAAGGCGTAGCCTAAAGCAGCCCATAAGCCTAATGACCCGCGGCCCAAATTCACGGTTACGGCGATTTTGGAGAGGGTAAGGCAGGTCCAGCCCGCGATCCAGGGCACCAGGTACTTTTCGCGGAAACTGCTGTATAAAAGTACTGCTCCAGCCAGAAGGATGAGCAGTGTCGACATTTCCGCCAAAAAAGCCGATTGGAGGCTAAATTCCATGTTCAACAATTCACAGGAGTTCTAAACAGTGCGGGGGACTCCTATATACCATGAAATCCCTGACTTGGCAGTGTTTTTTCTCCTTATAAGCGTTGTATTTCCGGGCACTCTGGGTTAAATTAAAGCTCCCCCCGAAAAGGTAACCTTTTTCCCGATGGCTACAGAGCGCATTCTGGTTGTTGATGACGAAGAGCCTATCCGAGAGATTATCTCGTCCATGCTCAATGCGGCTGGGTATAAGACCCGCCAAGCCTCGTCTGGCATGGAAGCGCTGGCTATTCTCAATTCTACCGGCGAATTTGAATTGATGCTTTCAGACCTGATGATGGCGGAGCTGGATGGCATCGCCCTGCTGGAGCGTTCTAAGGAAAAATACCCAGACATGCCGGTGATCATGGTCACCGCCGTGCATGATATTTCTGTTGCCCTCGCCGCCATTCGCAATGGGGCTTACGATTATCTGCTTAAGCCATTTGAACGTGAGCAGCTTCTGGCCATGGTTCGCCGTGCCTTGGAACACCGGCGTTTAAAACTGGAAAACCGGGCCTACCAATCGAATCTTGAATCGCTGGTTGCCGCCCGCACTGAGCAGCTTCGTCAGGCCATGACTGATCTGGAGCGCTCTTATGACATCACCCTGGAAGCGCTGGGCGATGCTCTTGACCTGAAAGATGCGGAAACTGAGGGCCACTCCAAACGCGTCACTGCGTTCACCATCGCTATCGCTCGCGCCATGGGACTTTCGCAAGACAAGATTCGCGTGATTGCGCGCGGGGCCTTCCTGCATGACATCGGCAAGATGGCCATTCCAGACGCGATCCTGCGCAAGCCTGGCGCACTGACCGAGGCTGAGACAGAGATCATGCGAGAGCACTGTTTCCGCGGCTACCAGATGCTCAAGAAAATACCCTTCCTCTCGGAAGCTTCAGAGATCGTGTATGCCCATCAGGAGCGCTTTGACGGCACCGGTTATCCGCGGGGCCTGAGCGGAAAAGATATTCCCATGGGCGCCAGGATCTTTTCTGTGGCAGATACCCTTGATGCTATTACTTCAGACCGTCCTTATCGCGCCGCGCAGACAATTCAGGTAGCGCGCGAGGAAGTAGAGCGCTTTTCCGGCCGCCAATTTGATCCTGAAGTGGTGCGCGTTTTCCTGGAAATGCCGGACACCATTTGGGAAGATCTGCGCAAAGAGATCAACTCACAGATGAATCGCTTTACCTATCCCAGCAAGCCTGTAGCAATTATGGCCGCCGCGACGTCAGGCAGGATCAATTAAGTCCAGCAGGGCTGAAATTTTTCTCCAAACCTAATAGAATCACAGCTCTTAAAGGAAAGGTGTTCTCTTATGGCTGTGCTTACTGATGCGGAAATCCAGCAGGCGCTTGGTTCTCTGCAGGGCTGGCAGCGGAATGGAATGGCGATTCAGCGTGTCTTCCGCTTTCCTGACTTCAAAGCGGCAATGCAGTTTGTAAACAAAGTGGCGGACGCCGCTGAACAGGCAAACCATCACCCTGACATCGATATCCGCTATAACACGATCACGATGGCCCTGGTGTCACATGATTCGGGGGGGATAACACAGCGCGATGTCCGAATGGCAGGGGTAATCGACAAAATCGCGGGATGAGTTAACTGGCCTGTGGATCTTCCAGCGCTTCGCTCAGATGGTCCAGGTTGCGCTGAATCATCTCCAGTTGCTCTTCACAGAACCTGTTAAATTCGCCCAGCGGATCGCCATGTTCCAAGATGTGGTCAAAAACGCGGCGTACACGTTCGCGGCCTTTCTCGCTGGCAAAGAGCAATCCCAGGCCGCTCAACCCTAGTACGGTTACAGGCAAAAACCAGTTTTTCATCTTATCTTCCCTTCAGGGGAAAACAGTACTTACACTCAATATGATGCTTCAAAACAGCCTGAAATAAAACCTTTGGCCAGTTACTTTGGTAATGTCCGGTTTCCCGCCGAAACTTGAATGCAAAAAATGTGTTTTCTCTTTAGCAGCTTTTTTGGAGGCGACGAGCATCTCACCTCCCAAGCATTTCTACATTTTTTTGAGGTATACCGCCATGAAGGCAAAGTGCGCAGCCTCCATTTGTGCTGTGGCCCTGGCGTTAGCTCTGGGTGCAATGGCCCAAGATAACGGCAACGGCGACAGCAGCCAGCACGACCAGTCTCCTGTTCTCAAGACCCGTCCTCACGACGATAGCAACAATCCCCCACCTCAGCTTCCTCCCACAAGTGGACAGAGTCCATACGCCGGACAGCAGCCTTATGCCTTGGCTCCTAACGTGATCCCTGAAGGCACGCGCTTCATCATCAAGCTCAAAGACACGCTGGACACCAGAAAAATGGAAGAAGGCAAGCACTTTTTTAAAGCTGAGCTTCGGGAAGATTTGGTGACGCCAAGCGGACTCATTATCCCCAAGGGCCGCACCATCAAAGCCCACGTTGGGCGATTTGAGCATGGATATACAGGGGCCAAGATGCAGCTTGCCCTGGATGAGATTGAGACTCGCAAAGGATGGGTTCCGCTGATTGGAACTGTTACGGGCGTTCCCGGCGATGGCTCAATCAAAGCGACCGGTGAAGAAGGTGAGATTTATCGCAAAGGGCCGGACAAGAAAAAGGTCCTTACCAATGCTGCTATCGGTGCTGCCGTTGGAGCAGTAACAGGCTCAACTGTCGCAGGAGGCAAGGGTGCCGCTATTGGGGCAGCAGCTGGCGCAGGAATTGGAGGCGGCAGCAGCTTCCTGCTTAAAGGCAGCGATATGAAGTTAGACAAAGGCACACAGCTGGAAGTCAGGTTAGATCGCGACCTGACTGTTCCCGTCCATTAAGCTTTCTTCACAAAAGGCCACAAGCCAGCAACCAGAGCAGCAGGTTCCTTGTGGCCTTTTTTATTAGCTGCCTGCGATGCTTGTACTGAACCAAGAATGCCAACCCTATTCCCGGTAAATCTTTGATCTTAGTAATCCTTCTTCTGCAAAGATTGTTTAAGATTTATCTGTAGCGAGTTTTCTACCCAGAAATTGTGTTTACTAGAGATATGGTGAATGCGCCCACACGCCGCGCTGGAGAAGCAGGCAGCCGCTTTGGCTGGTTCATGCTTGCCGTCATCGTATTTTTGGTTTTGCTGTTGTGGTACTTCCAGGGCCATCAGGATTCAATACCTATATCCAAACCGGCAGGCATTCTGCACGCAGTTTGATTTGCCCTTTTTGTTTACGCCAGCTACACTCACCTGTTTTCCATAGTCACGTCTAAAAGAGTTCACGTCCAATCCAGCGGGGAGTGCCACTTATGCTGCGTCGCATCTCGTTTGCTCTAACTGCGTCAATGATTCTTTTTTCTCTGTGCGCCATGGCGCAGCAAAAAAACCGTCCCGCGCCAACGCCGGCTGCTAGTCCGGTAGAGCAAGCTAAACCCGCCGCATCGGCTGCGGCAGATGGCAAAAAAGATACGGAGCAGCCGCCAGTTATCACGCACCATGAAATCCATGTAGGCGGCAAGTCGCTCCATTACACGGCAACCACCGGCATGATGCCACTTAGGAACAACGATACCGGCGAGGTGGAAGCGCACATTTTCTATGTTGCTTACACGCTGGATGGCCAATCGCCTGAGCATCGCCCGCTTACGTTTTCATTTAATGGCGGGCCCGGTTCAGCTTCTGTATGGCTGCACATGGGCGCAATCGGCCCCAAGCGCGTGCCCATGCAGCCCAATGGCATGATGCCTCCGCCTCCCTACCACCTCATTGATAACGAGCAAACCTGGCTCGATCAGACTGACCTTGTCTTTATTGATCCTGTGGGCACCGGCTACAGCCGCGCCGTGAAGCGTGACGAGACCAAAAAGTTTATCGGCTTGCGTAATGACATTGCCTCTGTAGGTGAGTTCATTCGTCTTTATCTTGGACGTTATGAACGCTGGTCATCGCCGCTCTTTATGGTGGGCGAAAGCTATGGCACCACGCGCGCCGCTGGACTCTCCGGTTATCTGGTGGAGCACGGCATCGCATTCAACGGCATCATGCTGATCTCCAGCATTCTGAATTTCCAGACGACGGACGAATCTCCCGGCAACGATCTGCCTTATATCCTTTTTCTGCCGACCTACTCATCCGCCGCTTGGTATCACAAGAAGCTAGCGCCTGAATATGAGCAGAATTTTGAAAAGCTGCGCGCTGAAGTGGAGCAGTGGGCTGCCGGTCCTTACGCTGACGCACTGGCCAAAGGAGATCGCCTCACACCACAGGAGCGACAGGACGTTATCGACCACCTGGCACGCTATACGGGACTGAGCAAAACTTATATCGACGAAAGCAACCTGCGTATTGAAGAATCGCACTTCACCAAAGAGCTGTTGCGCGACCAGAAGCTGACGATTGGCCGGCTTGATAGCAGGTTCACCGGCACTTCAAGCTCCGCGGTTGGGGAAGAGGCCAGCTTTGACCCCAGCATGAGCGCGATTCGGCCGCCCTACACCGCCATGTTCAATCAGTATGTCCGCAGCGAGCTTGGATACAAGTCAGATCTGGAGTATTACATTCTGGGCGGTGGTTTCCGCTTTGACGAATGGGACTGGGGCGTTCAGTTCGGCGGCTTCCCTGATACGGCCCGCTCGCTGAAAGATGCTTTTGACAAGAACCCATTTATGAAGCTCTTTGTGGGCTCCGGATATTTCGATCTGGCCACGCCGTACTTTGCCACGCAATACACGCTGAACCACATGAATCTTAATCAGGCGCAGCATGAACGCGTGACCCTTGGTTATTACGGCGCAGGACACATGATGTATATCCAGGATTCATCGCTGGCGGAGTTGAAGAAAGACGTTTCCGCGTTTATCGCCAATGCGCTGAAGTAAGCGGCCTTAGCTTTCGATAATCCCTGATCCCGCCGAATTATTTCTAACGTCATTTGCTTTTTATTCTCTATGCGTGTTATATTCGCCTTCTCATGTCGGGCGCACCTCAAGCCACGGAACAGGTCAATTGGCTCTTTCTGGACATGAATTCCTACTTCGCTTCGGTAGAGCAGCAGGTCCAGCCCCATCTTCGCGGGAAGCCGACGGCCGTGGTCACAGTTGATGCAGAATCCACGGTCTGCATCGCTGCCAGCTATGAGGCCAAGGCGTTCGGCGTTAGCACCGGCACCTCCTTGGGCGAAGCACGGAAGAAATGTCCTGACCTGAACGTGGTTGTCGCCCGGCATGAGCTTTACGTGGATTATCACAACCAAATTAAAGAGGCCGTTGAAAAAAACTGTCTGCATGTTTCAAAGATCATCTCTATTGACGAGATGGAGTGCCGCCTGAGCGGACGCGATATGCAACTACACAACGCATTGGCCCTGGCAAAGCAGGTAAAGCAAACAATCCGCTCGGTGGGCGAGACGCTGCGCTGCTCTGTTGGCTTGGCGCCGAACCGCTTTTTGGCCAAGGTCGCTACCAACCTGCAAAAGCCGGACGGGCTGGTCACCATCACTCCCAGCCAGCTTCCGCAGATTCTTTTCTCTCTCAAGCCGCGAGACCTGCCCGGAATTGGCCATCAGATGGAGCAGCGCCTGCTTAAGCGCGGGATTACCACGGTGGAACAGCTCTGGCAGCTCGATATGGACCAGATGACCGAGCTGTGGGGTGGCGTGCTGGGCACGCGCTTCTGGCTGAAGTTGCGCGGTATCGATTTCGATGAACGAGAGTCAGGCAATCGCAGCATCAGCCATCAACACGTATTGCCGCCTGAGCTGCGGACGCGCGAGCAAGCATGTGCGGTAGGCAAAAAGCTGTTGCATAAAGCAGCAGTCCGTCTCCGCCAGAACAAGCTTTGGGCCAGCGGCATGGCTATCTTTGTCATGTTTTCCAAGAAGCACGCGCAAGAGGACGATCCAAGCGGTTATTGGCTGCATTATGGCCGTCCGGTGTGGGAAGCCAGCCTGCGATTCCCTTCCTGCCAGGACACCATGACCCTGATCAATGTCTTTCAGGATGCATGGAAAGAATGTCCTGAGTTCAGGCCGGTGATGGTAAGCGTTGCCTTGGTGGACCTGGTTCAGGAAAACATGCGCAACTTGACACTCTTCGATGAGATGTATGGAGCAGGAAAATTTGACCGCGTAGCCGAAGTGATGGACTCCATCAATGCAAAATACGGCTCCACAACTTTATATCTGGGAGGGATTCACAAAGTTCGCGAGTCTGCGCCGCCCCGAATCGCCTTTAAGAGCATTCCAGATATGAATTTGAAGTAGCGATGCTGACAACAAAGTAAATGAGCATTTCTCAATCCTCCGCTGCAGGCGCGGCGCTATGGGCGTGGAGACCCTGCCTCGATGAAAAGCCATGCAGACAAAATCAAGCACACTGTAACCACGATTGAAAAAACAATAGGCACGGTAAAAAGGTATCTCCAACTCACAATCGTGATCGCCACAAAGCAAAGGGCAAACGACAATGTAATGCCGCGCATGCGCGCCAAAGTCTCCGCCGGGAGCCCGCCTAGTTGCCACGCCAGTACTGCCGAGAATAGAAAAACACTCCGATAGAAAATCCGGTGCCAACAAAAAAGTCCCAATACGTTCGGCTGAACCCCTGCACGCTAAAGTGAATTGACCGCATAGAGCCAAGAAGCGAGTCAATACCCCATGTGGGGTCAGACTGGCGAAATCCAAACGTGTGTCCTGCAGCAAACAGCAGCAGAATGACGGCAGCGACTCGATAAAAGATAGACGCTTTCATCCCTTGCCTCCCGGAGATCACGGCAGCGCATACTTTATCAGCTGCCGCGCAGGTTCAAACTAGATTTACTTAATCCTTGTCCTTGGATTTGACGGGATGGGACGGATTAGGACACTATCAGAAGCCTGCCTGCCAGGCGCTTTCAAGGTTTGCTATAATAAGTTCTCTTCTCCTCGTTTCGAAAAAGCCCCTATCGATGGTGTTGCAAGCGTCCAATGGGGTATTTAAGACCAGAGCGGAAGTGGTGGAACTGGCAGACACACCATCTTGAGGGGGTGGCGCCGAAAGGCGTGGGGGTTCAAATCCCCCCTTCCGCACCAGAATTTTGTAAGACCGATTTTTGAAAGGATGTTGAAAACAGAATGCTGATTGGTTTTCTTACGCTGATTCATGTTGTTGTTTGTCTGATTCTGATTGTGGTGGTGTTGCTGCAGCATGGCAAGAGCGCCGATATTGCCGCTACTTTTGGCGGCATGGGCAGTCAGACTGCCTTTGGCCCGCGAGGCACGGCAACCGTGTTTTCCCGTGTGACCACCTGGTGCGCCGTTATTTTTATGATCACCTCAATGGCCCTTACCTATCTCGCAAGCCATCGCGGCGGATCGTCAGTCATGGATACTGTGCAAACTCCGGCCAGCCCGAAGAAATAATCTTTGCTGCTTAAAGTTTCTGGGCCGTCTGCGGACGGCCCTTTTATTGCATTCAAGCCTCCCATAACCATCTTGCAGTTTCCACGTGTTCCTTTGAAGTCTTGCTGTCATCGGAAACCCAGGCCAGCGTTTGGCCCAGGGCCCACAGGCGGGCGCGTTCACGATTAAGGTTCAGCGCGCTTGTGAGCCTATCTAACCGAGAGATGACGTCCGCGCGACTGTGTCCGAAATCGTAGTCACGGATGATTGGCGCCAGCGAGAACTCTCTTTCTCCAATCAACGGCTTGGGATCGATCACAAGCCGTGGTTCGCGCGTGGCCCGTAGAACGTTGTCGCCATGCAGATCCTGATGCACCAAAACCTGCTCACCTTGCGTGCCGCAAAGCCTGTCAGTGCTTCCAGCGCGGCTCCTAGCAACGCAGTCTCAAACGGACGGCCGGCACGCTCCCAGACCAACGGCAATTCGGCAAGCCACACGGACGCTTCATCCATAAGCGGTTTGAAGGGCTTCCCTGCTCTCACCCAAAGCCTCGGCAAAGTTTCGATGAAAACCCTGAGCGCCTCCTCAGCTCCGGTGCGTGAAAGATGGT
>Ga0070741_10013299_pt1 | contig 14590 bp, 17 predicted proteins | sample Coa_R1_4_FD_66440 | JGI IMG/M metagenome (GOLD analysis project Ga0070741, IMG submission 66440) | Surface soil microbial communities from Centralia Pennsylvania, which are recovering from an underground coalmine fire - Coalmine... | ecosystem: Environmental > Terrestrial > Soil > Unclassified ...
TGTTCGAGCAGTCGAAGCACCGGCACCACCGGATTCCGCGCCGGCGCCGCTAGCGCCAGCGTCCGCCTGGATCGGTGGAAACGACCGATGTGGTGCGAAGCCGGCGGTCGGACGCTCGTTCGTGTAAGGGCTCGCTGGAGAGGAGGTGAGAAGCGATGCTCACACTCGAGCCGTGGTCGCCCACCCGGGAGATGGACCGGATGGAGCGGCGGTTCCGGCGGCTGTTCGAGACGGCCGGTTTCACGCCGGCGTTCGAACCGGCAGCGGACGTCTACGAGACGGAGAAGGAGTTCGTCCTCGAGCTGGAGGTGCCTGGCTTCGACGAGAAGGAGCTGGCAGTCGAGATCACCGATCATGCTCTGACCATCACCGGTGAGCACGAGCAGGAGGTCGAGAAGACGCAGCAGGCGCTCGTGCTGCACGAGCGGCTCCAGCGCCGGTTCACACGGCGCTTCGAGCTTCCGGCCGAGACGGACACGGAGCACATCAGCGCCGCCTGCGAGAAGGGGCTGCTGACACTGCACGTTCCGAAGGCGGAAACGGCGCCGGTGCGGAAGGTCGAGATCACGAAGGCATAGGGACTACGCTTCGGGCGGCGGCTGACGTCGCCGCCCGAGGCCCGTGACGAGAGGGTTGGCATGAAGGCTCTGGTGATCGTCGACATGCTCGAGGACTTCGTGCACGGCTCGCTCGCGAATCCGCCCGCGCACTCGATCGTGCCCCCACTGCAGCGGCTGCTCGAGCACGCACGCACCGACGGCTGGGTCGTCGTCTTCTCGAACGACGCGCATCTGCCGGGCGACCCGGAGCTGAGCATATGGGGTGAGCACGCGATGGCCGGCACTCCCGGAGCTGCCGTGATCGGAGAGCTGGAGCCGGCACCCGGCGTCCGCGAGTTCCTGTCCCCGAAGCGCGCCTACAGCGCCTTCGACGGCACCGGGCTCGACGACCGGCTCGGGCAACTCGGTGTCGACGAGGTCGTCCTCGCCGGCCAGCACACACACATATGCGTGCGCCACTCCGCCTACGGCGCGCTGATCCACGGCTATCGGATCGTTGTCCCGCGGGATGCCGTGTGCGCATTCGAAGGAGTCGACGAGGAGGAGGCGCTCGACTACCTCCGTTCCGTCTACGGCGCGGAGATCACGACCGTGGCGGCGCTCACCGGCTCGCCCGACGCGCGACCGCGAACGGCAGCCCCCGCCGGACCCGCGTGACCTCGCGGTTCCGCTGATCACTCCTCGCAGGCGAACGTGATGTGCCCGAACCGCAACACGCCGCGATCTTGGGCCAGCGCCCCCAACGGCTGAGTGATGATGCGACCTCTCGGAGACACCTGACTGCCTGAGCGCGCACCTGTCGACGCGCGAGCTGAGCGCCGTGCCGCTAGCGTGCCCCCGGTGCAGAGCGGCACCGGACGCAAGACCCGTTCGCTTCGAAGACAGCGGCCGTGGTGCATCTCATGGTGACCGCGGAGGAGATCGCTCGGGTCGCACTGTTCGCGGACCTCGAGCCGGTCGAACGCAACTGGCTCTCTCAGGTCGTGGCGGACATCACGCTCGTCCCCGGCGAGTTCGCGGTGCACGAGGGCGACGAGAGGGCGCTGTTCGGCGTCCTCGAGGGTCGGCTCGAGGTACTCAGGCTCGTCGACGGCGTCGCGAGCGTGATCGGCGAGCGAAAGCCCGGTGACATTTTCGGAGAGATGTCGATCGCGTTCGGAATGCTCCACCCCGGCGGGTTCCGCGCAGCAGAGCCGACGCGTGTGTTCCGAATCGACCTGCGCGACTACCAGGCGCTCGTCGCCGCGGCGCCGGAGGTCGCGGAGCAAGTGGGCCTCATGGCGAACAACCGGCTCGCAGGGCCCAAAGGCCTGCAGGCCCGCTCGTCCGCACCGGTCCAGTTCAGGGCGATCGTCCTCGGGCGTCGCCGGGACGCCTCCTGCGCGGAGCTGAGGCGCTTCCTCGATCGCAACCAGGTCCCGTTCAGATGGCTCCAGCCGGACGTACCCGCAGACGCCGAGCAGTGGTCGGACGCGCTGCCTGACGAGGATGACCTCCCCGCTGTGCGCGTCGTGAACGGCAAGACCGTCGTGCGACCGCAGCTTCGGCGGGTGGCCGAGCTGCTCGACATCCCCACCGAGCCGGCGGCCGCGGAGTACGACACCGTGATCGTCGGCGCAGGGCCCGCTGGTCTGGCAGCCGCCTTGTACGGCGCGTCCGAGGGGCTCCGGACGATCGCAATCGAGCGGGAGGCACCCGGCGGTCAGGCGGGCACATCCTCACGAATCGAGAACTACCTTGGCTTCCCGTCGGGCGTATCCGGCGAAGCGCTCGCGAGCCGCTCGCTGCAGCAGGCACGAAGGCTCGGTGCCGAGATCCTCGTCACGAGGTCGATCACTCGAATCGACGCCGCGACCCGTCGTGTCCACCTCGACGGCGGCGACGTTCTGCGCGCGCGGACGATCATCCTCGCGTGCGGCGTCGCATGGCGGCACCTGGAGATCGAGGGGTTCGACCGCCTCGCCGGTAAGGGCATCTTCTATGGCGCAGCGCGGAGTGAAGCGGCGAACACCCACGGCCTGGACATCCACATCATCGGTGCCGGCAACTCGGCCGGCCAGGCAGCGATGTTCTTCTCTTCCCACGCACGGAGCGTGACCATCCTCTACCGCGGTGACACGCTCGAGAAGAGCATGTCGCAGTATCTCGTCGAGCAGCTCGGGACCCGCGCGAACATCAGCGTGCTCTATCGGACCGAGGTGGTCGCCGCGCAAGGCGACGCCTCGCTCGAGACGATCGACGTTCGGAACGCCGCGACAGGCGCGACGACGCGGCTCGCGTCGGCTGCGCTGTTCATCTTCATCGGCGCGGACGCCGAGACCGGATGGCTCCCACCCGAGATCGCACTCGACCCGAAGGGCTACGTACTCACCGGGCCCGACGTGCGCGCCGCGGGAAGGTGGCACCTCGACCGGGACCCCTACCTCCTCGAAACGAGCGTCCCGGGCATCTTTGCGTGCGGCGACGTCCGCTTCAGCCCCGTCAAGCGCGTCGCAGCGGCGGTCGGCGAGGGCAGCATGGCAATCGCCTTCGTGCACCAGTACCTCAGGGAAAGCGCATGATGCGGATGGTGATGGAGGCGGCGGGAATCGAACCCGCGGAAGAGTCCGATCGCTCTCTTACAGAGAGTCAACGAACCGTCGGAGGTCCTTCATCAGGAGCATCACGTGGAGTGGATCTGTCGGCGATTCCTCGAAGCCGTACGGCTCGTACCACCGCTTCGCTCGCTCGTTCTTGGCGTGCACGAGTAGCACGCGGACACCGATCTCGTCTGCAGCCGCTGCACACCTCAGCATCACGTCCTGGAGCAGTGACCGCCCTAATCCCCGGCTCTGATGCCGGCGGTCGACGGCAAGGCGCGCGAGCAGGATCGCCGGGATCGGTCTCGATGGCTGGCCCTTCGTGGCTCGGGCAGTCGCTGAACGAGGCTCGACCTGTGCCGCCGCCAGCGCGTAGTACGCGACAACGGCCGCACCGTCTTCCGTGACGACAAAGACTCGTGCGCTCTCGGACGCGTCGGCAGCCCGCGCATGCCGTCTCAGCCATTCATCGAGCGCCGGCTCACCGCAGTCGAAGTCGTCGAGCTCGTGTTCTCGAGTTAGCCGCTCGGGTCGCCGGTAAGGCACCCGCTAGTCGAAGGCGCTTCGATTCGCGAAGAGCTTGGCCAGACCAGGGACATCCCGAGGCTCACTGTCGAGCGCGGCGGAGAAACGATCCCAGTCCTCGTCATCGAGCACGAAGCGAGTCCGGTCGCTGAGAATGCGGTCGGCCTCCACGACCGCTGCCTCGACGACGAAGTCCGTCAATGACCGGTGCGAGACCTCGGCCGCCCGCCGTACGAGGTCGTCCGCTCCGCTATCGACGCGGAAGTCCCACCGATCTTTCGCACGTGCCACCTTTGCCATAGCGCTCAGTGTACGGATGATGTACGTACACGTCAACGCCTTCCAGCGATCGCGAGATGCGGGGGATCGCGTACAACGATTCGGTTCCCGTCGAAAAAACCCGTGATTAGCAGGGAGAATGGAGGCGGCGGGAATCGAACCCGCGCAAGGTTCCCTCGGAGGAGATGATTCGCTGTCCGCTCGTCGCTCTCCGCCAGCTCGAGCGCACACGGCGACGCGTTTCCTCAGCGACGAGCGCGCGCGAGGTCGCCCGGAACTCCCACAAGCCAAAGAACCGCGACCGCGCCAAGCCCCACCGTCCAGGTGGAACCGCCGATCCAATGGTTGCGCTGATTCGTCACTGCAATCGTTGCCGCGGCAACGCCGAACACAACGTCGCACAGCGCCGAGAGCACCCAGGCCCATCGAAGCGATCGTTGTTTATCGCGTAGCTCAGCGATCGCCCACGTGTGCGGAGCACTCGTGATTCCGAACGCCGCTCCTAGTAGAAGCACCGCGGTCCAGCCCGAGCCGGGCAACCAGTTCCCGCGACCCACGGCGACAACGGAGATCGCGACGACTGCGATGACCAGCTGCGAAATGGCGCCGATCCGGAGGAAACGCGCATCCGCGTGAGCCTTCTCTTCCGGCGTCTTCGTCGGCGGAGGCGCGAGCGTCCCGCGACGTCGACGAACGCTGTTCTGAATGAGATAGGCGGGTCCGAGGACGAGGATGCTGAGCATTCCACCCACGACACCACCGCCGAGGCCTGCGATCGCGAGACCGACGAGAAACGTCAGAATTACGCCGACCAGGGGCCAGCTTGAGCGGAATCGTTGGAGCGCCGGAGACCCCATGTCAGCAACTATCGGGCGGATCGAAAGCGAACGTTAGGCAACGGGCAGCAATGGCCCAAGCCGACCACACGGCGCGTTGGGGAATGGTCCGCTCACGAGGGTCAGTCAGTCCATCGGCGGATCGAACACATCCAGGTCGTCCTCGAGCCAGCCGGAGTAGAACCACACGAGCTTTCGCTGCAGCTGCTGCGCGCCGCGGTAGGCGAGCTGCGAAACGCGCTGGCCTTCGAGGAACGCGTGGTGGAGCGTCACCGGCATGTAGAGGAGCGCGGCGCTCTCCGGCATCGAGAACTCGAGCTCGTCGACCTCGAGCGGCGGCAGGTACATGTAGTTGATCAGGTGGTCGAACCGTCGCAGGTCATCAAGCGCCGCCTCTCTGACGACGCCTCGATCCACAAACTCCGCGAGCGGCAGCACGGGCACGAGCGTCCGGACTGGATGCGCGTACCCGCCCGCGCCTTGCGCGCCGAGCGAGCAGCTCGGCGTGATCAACATCGCCGGCCCGAACTCGAGCGGGCCGCTCAGGAAGCGGCGGCTGCCGCCGCTGTCGTCGTCGACGACGAGCTCGTCGGCCGGCAACGGGTACGCGAGAGGCACGTCGCGGAACAGATCGCCCTGGCTGAAGAGCTCGACGCGGTCGCGCTCGTAGTACTCCGCGTCCGGAGGTCGTTCGGGTCTCGGCATGGGCGCGCCAGCCTATCGGCGGCCCCGGTCAGATTCGCGCGACCGTCAGTCGGTTGCGTCGCCGAAGACCAGCCGGCCCCGACGCTTCCGACCGGGATTCACGACCGGCCCCTCCGTCGCCGGTGCGAGCTGCTCGAACATCTCGCCGCGGAGCCGCTCAACGTCCTGGGCGTCGAAGCGCCGGTAGCCGCTGCCGGGCAGGCGGGCCGCTCGGAGGATGCCGCGCGCCTCCCAATTGCGAACCGTGTTCTCGTGCACGCCCAGTGCGCGAGCGGTATCGCGGACGTTCAGAAGCTCCTTCGTGGTCGGCATGTTCCGAGTGTACCTCTCGATGTCGTCTTTGTCGAGTATGTGGGCTTTGTCCACTCTGCTTCATCGGCAAACCTCCGCCGATCCTGAGGCTCCTCCACTCGCAGTAGCCAGCGAGACGCAGATGCATCCTTTCGGATGCGCCCGCCCGCGGTCACCCGGCGCATGGAACTGATTCCCCTGGCGGCGGACGCGCCGGGGGCGAGGGCAACCGTTCAGGAGACGCACTTCACGAAGTGCATCTGTGTCTCGCTGGCCGGGGTGGCTCCTCCATCCCTCACTGGGCCGCGGTCGGGAGCCAGCCTCGGAGCCTCTGAGAGCTTCTCTGCGCTTGACGAGTCGGCAGCCGCGGACCCTCCATCGCCGGCTAAAGCCGTCGTTGGCGGCGATCGAGAGCTTCGGGGCCGAATCGACGCGCTGAGAGTCGATCTGAGGGCCTCGAAGGTGACCCGCGACACATTGGTCGTCCCGGAGGCTGCCTTCCACGGTTCGTCTCCACGCGCCAACAGCACCGGCGCGCGGACCTGGCCTCGTCCGCACAGCTGCGAGCGGTGGCGAGGTCCGGGCGAGCTGCGGGCGAGTTCTGGGCGAGGTCCGTCCGGCAGTCTGCGAGGGTGGCAGCTCAGCCCCAGCAAGCGCGGACCGAGGTCGACGCGCTTCGGCAGCTCGAGCTCTTCGAGCAAGCAAGCAACGCGCCCGAGCAGCGCGCGGCCGGCGAAGTCGTCCGCCTCGATCGCGCCCGCCGTTCGGACGGCCAGCGACCGCACTTGACGCTCGGCGAGGCCGCCCGGATCATCCGGGAGGCGGTGAAGGACAAGTCGTACCGCAAGACGCCGCTCGGCCAGCTCGTCGGGCGCTACCTGCGCTGGTTTCGCAACGAGTACGGCGCGACCGAGTCGACTCTCCGCGATTACGAGGCGATCCTCGCGCGCATGAGCCTCTTGCTCGCCGACCGCGAGCCGCTCGAGGTCTCGACCGAGGATCTCCGCGAGGTGATCGACACCTGGTCGATGCGGCAAGCGCGGACCCGCGCCAAAGTCACATCGGTCATCCGCGCCTTCTGGGTGTGGGCCGAGGAAGAAGGTCACGTCCCCTTCTCCCCCGCCTCGAGGATTCGCCGGCCGCGGGCGCCGCGGAAGACCGCGCCGCTCCTCCCTGCGCACGTCGACGAACTGCTTCTCGGCTGCGCGTGAACGATGCGCGATCGGCTTGCGCTCCTCGTCCTGCTCGATTGCGGCGTCCGCCGCGCCGAGCTCGGCGGCGTCCGCGTTCGCGACTTCGACGTCCCCCGACGACAGCTGACCGTTTACGGCAAGGGACAGAAGGAGCGCGTCGTCCCGCTGCGTGGGCGAATCGTCATGGCGCTGAAGGCGTACCTCGGCGAGCCGCTCGAGTTCCTCGGCCGCCGCCCGGAGCCGGACGACTACCTCCTCTACCCCGAGAAGCGGACACCCGACCGGTGCGTCTACTGGGCCGATCCGAAGAAACTGTGCGCGCCGAACACGGTCCATCGCTGGTGGTACCGAATGCTCGAGCAGGCGGGTCTCGTCGGCCACGGCGTCCGCTCGGGGCTCAACATGCACCGCGCCCGGCACACGTTCGCGACCGAGCTCCGCCGCGTCGCCGGCGTCGAGGCCGCATCGCAGGCGCTCGGCCACAGCGATCTCTCGACGACGCTCGGCATCTACGGCCACCAGGATCAGCGCGACCTCGAGCGCGCCATGGAGGCGCTCGCCAAAAGCCGGGGGAACGATTCGCCAATCGTTCCCTCCCGAAATGGCGATTAGCGGGGAAAGTGGAGGCGGCGGGAATCGAACCCGCGTCCGCAGCCGCACCGGATGAGCATCTACAAGCGTAGGCTGCCCTTTCGTTTCGCCCGCCGGCCGGGGTGCAGCCGCCCTACCGACGGGCTAGCCATCCTTTCGTGTCGCGCTCCGGGCGATTGGCTCTCCCTCGGCGCCGAGCCCGTTCGTTGGCGCCGACTCCGGGCCACGGGCCCAACCCGGAGGGGCGTCGCCTTCTAGCTCTTACGAACTAGGCAGCGAGTGCGAGATCACGAGGATTCGCATTTGTGTTTTGCCGGTGGATTAACGAGGCCAACCGGCGACCTCGGCTTGCAGCTCAACCGGATGGATCGACCACGTCGAAACCAGGTCGCCCCCGTATGTGTGTGTATCCCCAGTGTATCGATCGTCAGTTCGCGGCCACACCGACCTTGTGGCCGAGCGGGTCGGCGAAGACGCCGAAGCTGACCCCCGGCACATGCTGCGCCGGCTGGACGATCGTCCCGCCGAGCTTCTCCGCCTGCGCCAGCGTCGCGTCGACGTCGTCGACGCCGATGAAGAAGAGGACGGAATCGGTCCCGCCCTGCAGCGGGCCGATCGCGGTCGGGAGCGCGCTGTCGCCCACCCCGGTGTCGGCGAACGTGTACCCGGGGAACGCGCCGTCGCTGTACGTCCAGCCGAACAACCTCGCGAAGAACTCGCGGGTCTTGTCCGGGTCCGCCGAGCGGATCTCGGCGTGGATGACGGGATGAGCCATGGTCGGCCTCCTCGAGGGTCGTGGTTGCACATCCGACGAACGAGGGGGCGCGGAATCGACAGGGCCTAGCGGCGCCGTCCCAGCTCGCGCTCGATCTGCCGGCGCGCATCGCGGTCGGCGATGTCGCGCCGCTTGTCGTGCAGCTCCTTGCCGCGCGCGAGCGCGAGCTCGACCTTCACGCGGCCGTCCTTGAAGTACATCCGCGTCGGCACGATGGTCACGCCCTTCTCGCGCACCTGTCCGTAGAGCCGGTCGATCTCGCGCCGGTGGAGCAGGAGCTTGCGCGCCCGTTCAGGATCGTGGTTGGCGCGGTTTCCCTGCACGTACTCGCCGATGTGCACGCCGTGGAGCCACGCCTCGCCGCCGTCCACGTCCGCGTACGCATGCTGGAGCGACGCCTTCCGCTCGCGCAGGGACTTCACCTCCGTCCCGGTGAGGACGAGGCCCGCCTCGACGCGGTCGCCGAGGTGGTAGTCGTGACGCGCGCGCCGGTTGTCGGCGATCAGCTTTTCGCCCGTGGCCCTGGCCATCGGGCCAGTGTAGGAGCGCTATGCGCCCGAGGCAGGCCAGGTGGAGGAGCGGAGCGGCTTCACGAACAGCTCGTCCTCCTTCCAGAGATGGACGCGGATGAGCGCGTCGAGCCCGTACAGCAGCTCCTGCAGCGTGAACACGTCATCCTCGTCGGCCTCGGCGAGCTTCGCGATCCAGGAACGGATGGCGAGGTGGTCGTACGCCATCGAGGCGGAGGCGAGTGGCGAGCCGCTCCGGGTCTCCGCCGCCGGATAGAGCACCTCCTCGTCGATCCGGGTATGCGGCTCGACTCGCTCCTGGAGGAACGCGACGAGGTCGGCGACGAGCGCGAGCCGGTCGGCTGTCTCGAGCTCGGGGAGCACACGGGCGGCGGCTCGGAGGCGGTCGGTCCAGGCGCGGAACTCGTCGTGCCGCTCGGTGAAGGCTTCGATCATGTTGCCGAGCGTGCCGGAGGCCGGCGCGAGGAGCATCGGGGATTTCCCGTCAGCGGCGTGCGCGATAGCCGCGGGCCATGAAGCACCGGTCGCACAGCGTCGCCCAGGGCGCAGTCCGCGCGCCGCACGCGCGGCACCTGCCGATGGTCGGATCCTCGATCTCCGCACGCAGCTCCTCCACCACCCGCGCCGACGCCGCCTCCTCGAGCGCGGCGGCGCGCTCGATGGTGACGCCGGCGACGCCCGGGTACTGGAGCGCGAACCAGCGCAGGATCGACGCCTCGCGCGCCGCCTGCTCCGCCTCCTCGAGCCCGGCCGCGTGGAGGCGCGCAGGGTCGAGGAGCCAGCCGATGACGGTGTGCTGCGGCCGGTCGCCCGCAAGCGCCGACGCGAGCGTCCCGAGCAGCTGCAGGCCGTCCTCGTCGATCGGCGCCTGCATGAGCTTCCACACGTCGGCGAGCTCCAGCCGCCTGCGGCTGTGATGCAGCGCCTCGCGGATCGCGTCGAGGCGCCCGAGCAGCGGCTGGATCGACTCGACGGTGAGCCAGCCGTCGACGCTCCAGTAGCGCAGGGCCGCCTGCCGCCAGGCGTGCAGCGCGGGCTCGAGCTCGTCGACGCGCGACACGTTCAGGTCGGAGAGCTGCGGGCGCAGCCGGCCCGTGTCGACGACGCGATATCCGAGATGCCCGCCCGGAAGCTGCACGTGCGGCATCAGCGCCGCGCGCACGAGCTCGGGATCGGGGTCGGCCCACGGCAGCCCGGTGACCACGCCGACGTTGCCGCGCTCGTGGAAGCCGAATCGTCCCGCGCGGCCCGCGATCTGCGCGAGCTCCCACGGCTCGAGGTCGCGCCGCTCCCGTCCGTCGAACTTCTCCGTCTCGGCGAAGAGCAGCGTCTCGCACGGCAGGTTGACGCCGTGGCCGAGCACGTCGGTCGCCGCGCACACCTCGGCCGCTCCGGTGATGAAGCGCTCGATCTCCTCGCGGCGCGACGCCAGGGGCATCGCACCGTAGAGCGCCGCGACGCGGCCGGGATGGAGCTGGTTCAGCTCGCCCGCGATGCCGATGACGGCGCGGCGGCTGAACGCGACCACGACCGTGCCGGGGCGGAGACCGGTGATCGCGCGGCGGCCGACCCAGTCGAGCGGCGCCTTCCGCTCGAAGAAGCGCACGTCGGCGTCGGGGAACGCATGCCGGACGAGCGGAAGCGCCTCGACGGCGCCGAGCAGGAGGATGTGGCGGTAGTTGCCCCCGAGCATGAGCCGCGTCCAGGCCGAGCCGCGTTCCTCGTCCTCGGCCCACTGCACCTCGTCGAGCACGAGCGTCTCGCCCTGCAATGGCGCCATCTCCGCCGTGCAGCAGATGATCGGTGCGCCGGGATTGACGCGCTCCTCGCCGGTGACGAGGCCGACGCGCTCCTCGCCAAGCTCGCTCGAGAGCCGCCGGTGCGCCTCCTGGGCGAGCATCCGCAGCGGCGCCGCGTAGACGCCGCGCCCGGTCTCGACGAGGAAGCGGAGCGCGTCGTGCGTCTTCCCCGAGTTCGTGGGGCCGAGATGCGCCACCACCGTCTCGGGCTCGGTCGTGCGGTGCGGCAGCCTGACGGTGAGCTCGGCGACGAGCTTCCGGCGCGGCTGCCGGCGCTCGTACCGCTGGCTCCGGGAAGGTCGCTTCTGGCGCCGCGAGGCCACGCCGCCACCGTAGCCGGACGCTAGACCTGGAGGAAGCGGCGCAGGGTGAGCCCGGACCCCGCGGCGCCGAGAAGGAGGCCTGCGGCGACGAGGGCGAGCGCGTTCAGCGAGAACGGCAGCGCATGCACGTCGCTCGTGGAGTGGAGGTGCCCGAGTATCGACGGGAGGGCGACGGACTTGCCGAGCACGAGGAGGACGACGGCGAGGATCGATCCGACCAGCCCCTGCAGCAGGCCCTCGAGCATGAACGGGCCGCGCACGAACCAGTTGGTCGCGCCGACGAGCTTCATCACCTCGATCTCCCGGCGCCGCGCGAAGATCGACAACCGGATGGTGTTCGCGATCAGCAGCGTCGACGCGGTCACGAGCAGCACGATGGCGACGAGGAAGACGATCGAGATCACCTCGGCGACGGTGAGGACGCGCTTCGTCGTCTTGTCGCCCCACTTCACGTCGTTCACGCCCGGCCACAGCGCACGCTGTCCGGGCGGCCCTTTCACCTGCGCCTGGATCGCGCGGCCGAGCTTCGGGGCGTCGTTCGCGTTCTTCAGCTTCACGACCCAGGAGTCCGGCAGTGGATTCGACGGCACGTTCGCGTAGAGCTGGGGCAGCTTCTTGGCCTGCGCCTTGAAGGCGGCCTCCTTCGAGATGAAGGTCGCCGACTTGACGCGCGGATCCTGCTGCAGGCGGCGGCCGACCTGGTACTCCTGCGCCTTCGTCGGCTGGGGCAGCGGCGGGGCCTGGAAGTAAACGTGGACGACGAGCTCGCGCTTCACGTGGTCCGAGTACGAGAGCACCCAGGTACCGAGCGCGATGAAGAGCCCGAGCAGGAACATCGAGATGAGCACGGTGATCGTCGCCGCGAACGTCGTCGACACGTTCGCGGAGATCGAGGACCACGCCTCGGAGAAGATCAACCGGAGCCTGCTCACTCGGAGGCGTACCCCCCGCGCCGCTCGTCGCGGGCGAGCCTGCCGTCCTCGAGCCCGATCACGCGCTTGCGCATCTTGTCCACCATCTCGCGGTCGTGCGTGACCATGAGGATCGTCGTCCCGGCGCGGTTGATGCGGTAGAGGAGCTGCATGATCCCGACCGACGTGTCGGGGTCGAGGTTCCCCGTCGGCTCGTCGCACACGAGGAGCGGCGGGTGGTTGACGACGGCGCGCGCGATGGAGACGCGCTGCTGCTCGCCGCCCGAGAGCTCGTCGGGGAACGAGTTCATCTTGTGCGCGAGGCCGACCATGTTCATCACCTCGGGCACCTTTCGCCGGATGGACGAACGGCTCTCGCCCTGCACCTTCAGCGCGTACGCGACGTTGTCGGCGGCCGTGCGGCTCGGCAGCAGCTTGAAGTCCTGGAAGACGCACCCGACGTTGCGCCGCAGCAGCGGCACCTTGCCGTGGGCCAGTCGCGTGAGGTCGCGGCCGCCGACGGTGATGCGGCCGCGGGTCGGCTCGATCTCCTTCAGGAGGAGCTTGATCAAAGTCGACTTGCCGGAGCCCGAGGCGCCGACGACGAAGACGAACTCGCCCTTCTCGATCACGAAGGTGACGTCGCGCAGCGCGATGACGTCGGGCTCGTACACCTTCGTCACGTCGTCGAAGGTGATCATCGAGCCGGCGCCGATGGGCGCCCGCTCCACGGTTCCGACGTCCGCCGGCTGTTCTTCTATCTCGAGATCGGTCACGTTGCGAACCGGTCGCGTCGACCCGCACCGGAGTGGTCGAGTCTAGCGGACGATTCGGCGGATCAGCCGCCGTTTCCTGCCGATTGCAGGAGATATGCGCGGATGAACCCGTCGAGGTCGCCGTCGAGCACGCCCTGGGCGTTCCCGACCTCGAAGCCGGTTCGCGCGTCCTTCACGAGCTGATAGGGGTGGAGCACATAGCTCCGGACGGCGTCGCCGCCGAAGCCCATGCTCACGCCGCCGCGCTCGCGCGCGAGCTCGGCCTCTCGCTCCCCCTCCGCCCTCTCCGCGAGGCGCGAGCGGAGGATCTTCATCGCCGTCTCCTTGTTCGCCGACTGGCTCCGCTCGTTCTGAACCGAGACGACGATGTTCGTCGGCAGGTGGGTGATGCGAACGGCGCTGTCGGTCTTGTTCACGTGCTGCCCGCCGGCGCCGGACGAGCGGAACGTGTCGACGCGGATGTCGTCGTCGTCGATGTCGATAGCGGCGGTGTCGTCGAGCAAAGGCGCGACGATCACCTGCGCGAAGCTCGTGTGGCGGCGGTGAGCCGCGTCGAAGGGGCTGAGGCGCACGAGGCGGTGCTTGCCGCGCTCGGCCTTGAGGATCCCGTAGGCGTTCTCGCCCTTGACGGTGAACGTCGCCGACTTGATCCCGTACTCCTCTCCCGGGCTCGTCTCGAGGATCTCGGTCTGGAAGCCGCGGCGCTCGGCCCAGCGCAGGTACATGCGCAGCAGGATCTCCGCCCAGTCCTGCGCATCCGTCCCGCCGGCGTCCGCCTGGATGGTGACGACCGCGTCGCCGGCGTCGTACTCGCCGGAGAACAATGCATCCTCCTGCAGCTCGGCGAGCTCGTGCTGCGTCTCGTGCAGGACGGGAAGGAGCTCTTCGTCGGGGAACGTCCCGGCCCCCTCCTCGAGGAAGGCGACGTTCGACTGCAGGCGGTCGTAGCGATCGAGCTTCCGCTGCACACGCGTGTGCTCGGCGGACAGCTTCGCGGCGCGCTGCTGGTCGCTCCAGAAGTCGGGCCTCGCGAGCTCCTCTTCGAGCTCGGAGCGTCGGGCCGTCAGCGCGGCGACGTCAAAGGTAACCACGGACCCAGTCCAGCTGGGCCCTGATCTCCTCGAGCCGCTCCTGCAGCGTTCGTTCGCGCTCGTCCGCCATCGCGGCGCTGATGGTACTCGACATCTCGCCCGCAGCTGCAATCAGGGACGGAACTAGCGCGCAGCGCTAGGGCCGTCCGGAGGAGAACCGACACTCCGCCCACACCGTAATCGCGCGGCAGCTTTGCTGCCGCGCGATCCGCGAAGCGGTACCTCATCGGTCGAAAGTGCGTAGCACTTTCGAACGTCCTACGCCCCGTGGCATTTCTTGTACTTCTTGCCGGAGCCGCACCAGCAGGGGTCGTTGCGGCCGAGCTTCGCGTGCTGACCCGTCTGCACGGCGACCGGCGAGAGCCCGAGCGTCGTCGCGGGGGCGACGCCGCCCGCAGCCGCGATCGCGTCCGCGCCTGCGGCGGTCTCGTGCTCGTAGGTCACGTTGCCGTTCGACTGCTGTTGCTGGAGCTCCTGCTGTGCCTGCTCGGGGGCGAGCTCGGCGTGGAAGAGATGGAGGACGACCTCGCTGCGAATCGCGCTCGACAGCTCGGTGAACATGCGCTCGCCCTCGGCGGTGTATTCGACGAGCGGATCCTTCTGCGCCATCGCGCGGAGGCCGATGCCCTCCCGCAGGTAGTCCATGTTCTCGAGGTGCTCGCGCCAGCGAACGTCGACCACCTGCAGGATCACGAACCGCTCGAGCTCGCGCATCAGCTCCGAGCCGAATTCCTCCTCCTTCGCCTCGTACTCGTCGCGCGCGTCGGTCTGGAACTCCTCGATCAGCGTGTCGCGCGTGATCTGCGCGAGATCCTCGCGCAGCTCG
>Ga0070741_10013301_pt1 | contig 14587 bp, 15 predicted proteins | sample Coa_R1_4_FD_66440 | JGI IMG/M metagenome (GOLD analysis project Ga0070741, IMG submission 66440) | Surface soil microbial communities from Centralia Pennsylvania, which are recovering from an underground coalmine fire - Coalmine... | ecosystem: Environmental > Terrestrial > Soil > Unclassified ...
CCATGAGCCAGACGGGCGGCTTGGGGATCGTCTCGGTGATGGGCCGGAGCCTCGTGCCCTCGCCCCCCACGAGCACGACTGCCTTCACCGGGCCGCCACCCTGGTCCGGGCCCACTCGAGCTCGGCGCGCAGGCGAAGCACGACGCGCGCAAGCGGAAGCGTCAGCCGTCGCCACCCCCCCGCCCGGTGCTTGCGGTAGTAGCGGTAGATGCTCCGCGAGTGCATCACCAGCGTCCGGCGCGACCTTCCCGTCGAGACCCCGATCTCGTGCAGGATCTCGACCGCAGGCGTGAACAGCACGCTCCAGCCCCTGCGCCGCAGGCGCGTCGCGATGTCGAGCTCCTCACCATACAGGGGGAAGGACTCGTCGAACCCGCCGACCTCCTCGAAAGCGTGGCGGGGCATGAGCATGCAGCATCCCGACACCCAGTCCACCTCGCGCTCGGTGGTGCGGTCCCACCCCTCCATGTGGTACCGCCTGGTGAACGGGTTGCCAGGCGCGAGCGTGCCCAGGAAGGCGTGGCCGACCGCGTCCAGGACGCCCGGGAACGGGCGGCCGCTCGGATACACCGTGCCGTCCATGTTCCGCACGAGCGGGCCGACGATCCCGGCCCGCGGGTGCGAGCGGGCCACCGCCAGGTAGTCGGCCAGCGTGCCGCGCCACCACTCGACGTCGGGGTTCAGGAACAGGAGGTAGGGGGCGGAGGTCTCCCGGGCCCCCTGGTTCCAGGCCGGCGACAAAAGGACGTTCACCGGGTTCTCGATCAGCCGCACCCACGGGTGGCCGGCCTTCGCGGCGAGGTGGCTCCCGTCGTGCGACGCGTTGTCGATCACCAGCACCTCGACGTCGATCTCCCCCCGGTGCTCCGCGAGCGAGGCGAGGCACCGCCCGAGGTACGGCCCGGTGTCGTAGTTGACGATCACGACCGCGAGGTCCGGGCTCCGCGTCCCCATCTCAGCCGTGGGAGGTCCTGGAGACCAGGACGATGCCGAGCACGATGAAGGCCACCCCTCCCCACCGGAGCGCCGGGATCTCCTCGTGCAGGACGAGCAGGTCGAAGAGCACGATGAGCACGTACGTCAGCGCGGCGAACGGGTAGGCGAACGACAGCGACGTGCGCGAGAGCACCGCGAGCCACACCACCGCCGACAGCCCGAACAGGGCCAGCCCCAGCCAGACGAGCGGCGTCGACGCCACCGCGCGGAGGCCGGCCGCATCCAGCCGGAGCTCGCCGACCCGATCGGCGACGCGGTTCATCCCGGACTTGAGCGTGAGCTGCGCGACCGCCGCGAGCGTCACCGACACGAGGATGAGCAAGATCAGCATGGCCTTGGGTCCTTTCCGCGACACGGCCCCGGACTCGCCGAGCGCGCTCACAGGTCCTCGACCTCGATGGTCACCGGCACGTCCACACGCTCTTGCACGCGCGGGACCTCGATCACCTCGAGCAAGTATCGCTGGGTCTGGACGTGGTAGAGCCGGCCCGTCTCGCGGGACGACAGCCCGATCGTGATCCAGTACTTGCCGGCCGTGTACGGGAAGGAGGACACGTGGAAGCGCACCCGCTTCTTGCCGTCGAACCGGCCGATCGCGATACCCGCGCGCGAGGCCCTCGCGTCGAGGACCGGATGGTTGGTCGCGCCGTCCAGGATCTCGAAGTCCACGTCCAGGTCCTCGACCGGCTCGTTGGTCCGCACGTCGACCTGGATCGTGAACGGGTCGTCGCGAAGCAACGGCCCCTCGGCGGAGCCGTTCGCGTAGCGCAGGTCCACCGCCTCGATCTCGGCCTCGCGCGTGCCCTCCTCGGGAACGAAGCCCTGGTCGACCTGCCCGAGCAGCAGGTAGCGCATCTCGCGCACGACATCGTCGGGTGATCCGAGCGCGTGCACCCGCCCGTGGTGGAGCATCACCGCCCGATCGCAGATCGCGCGAACGGTGTCGAGCGCGTGGGTGACCAGGACGATGGTCCGGCCCTCGCGCTGGAACCGCCGGATGCGTTCCAGGCACTTGGCCTGGAAGGCCTCGTCGCCCACCGCCAGCACCTCGTCGATCAGGAGCACTTCCGGCTCGACGTGGACGGCCACCGCGAACCCCAGCCGCACGAGCATGCCCGACGAGAAGAACTTCACCTGGTTGTCCATGAACTCCTCGAGCTCCGCGAACTCGACGATGGCGTCGTACGCGCGGTCGGTCTCCCTGCGCGAGAGCCCGAGGAACGAGGCGTTCAGGTAGACGTTCTCCCGGCCGGTGAGCTCGGGATGGAAGCCGGCGCCGAGCTCGAGCAGCGCGGCCATCCGGCCGCGCTGACGGACGACGCCCGAGGTCGGCCGCAGGATCCCCGCGACGATCTTGAGCAGGGTGGTCTTGCCGGAGCCGTTCTGCCCGATCAGCCCGAGGGAGGTGCCCTCGAGCACGTCGAACGAGACGTCCCGCAGGGCCCAGAAGTCCTCGGCGCGCGACCGGACCGACAGCAGCCGCTGCTTGAGCGACGTCGGGCGCTCGCGAAACAGGCGGAACTTCTTCGAGACGTCGTCGACCTCGATGGCTGCGGCCGTCACAGCTCCTCCGCGAAGTCCCCCGACAGGCGGAAGAAGGTCCCCCACGTGAGCCGGAGGAAGGCGAGCGAGGCGACCAGCACGAGCGCGAGCACACCGGCGAGCCAGGGCAGGCTCACGTCGGGCAGGACCGGCTTGGTCGACCCGACCGGGCGCACGACCGCGTACAGGGCCCGCTGGAAGCCCATCACGATCGGCGTGAGCGGGTTGACGAGGAAGACGTTCCACAGGTTCACGCCGAGCACCGGATGCCGGGTGAGCACGTCCTTCACCAGGTAGCCGGAGTACACGATCGGCGTGAACCAGAACCACACGAGCAGGCCGATGTTCAGCAGGTGCTGGATGTCCCGGTACCGCACGTTGAGGGCGGCGAGCCAGAGCGTCATCGCCGTCGTGAACACGATCAGCGTGACCAGGGCGAGCGGGTACACGGCGAGCTCGGGCAGGGAGAACCCGTGGCCCGAGGCCGGGATGAACAGGAACAGGACGGCCGACTGCAGGACGAAGTCGACGAGCGCCACCCCGATCGCCGAGAGCGGCAGGATCTCGCGGGGGAAGGCGACCTTCTTCACCAGGTTCCCGTTGTCGATGACCGAGCGCGCGCCCGTCGTGAGCGAGACCGAGCAGAGGTTCCAGGCGAGCAGGCCGGAGAGCAGGTAGACGGGGTAGTCGCGGAACTGGTTGTTCGTGATCCGCATGACGAAGCTGAACACGGCCAGGAACACGATCGGGTTCAGGAGCGACCAGATCGCGCCGAGCACCGACTGCGCGTACTTGACCTTCAGCTCCTTGCGGACGAGGTTGAGCAGGGTCTCGCGCCGGGACGCGACGTCCCGCACGCGGGCCGCGATCCGCAGGCGCGACGCCTCCGACGTGCGGACCGCGACCTCGGCGTCGGCGGCCATGGCTCCTCTCATCCGGGCATCGTGCTCACGGGGTCGGGGCAAAGTCTACAGGCGGGCTTCGCCGCCCCCGGGAGCGGCCGGCAGCCCTCGAGTGAAGGTCTCGTGGAGGCGCTCCGCGCGCGTCCGCAGTCCCCGACGCAGGCGGGCGTAGGCCCGGTGGAGCCGCTCCCGGTCCGCCTCGCGCCCGATCTCGGACCCGGTGCCGCGGCCGATCACCGGAAGGCCGGGGCCCGCCGCCCCGGCGCGAAGGTCCGCGACCGCCCGGTGGAGGGCGGCGGCGACATCGGCCGAGGGCTCGAAGGGCGGGAGGTCCATGCCGAAGCGCTCGTTCAGCCGGCGGATCACGGCGCCGAGGTCCCCGGTCACCTCGGAGGTTCGCGCCACCGCGAGGCGGTGGCGGTACGGCACGAGCGGCCCGTAGAAGCGCACGTACCCGCGAAGGGCCTGCGCCAGCGTGAGCTCCGGCTTGAGCAGCACGAGCTCGACCGCCGCGTCCTCCGGCTCGCGGATCAGGACCAGCGCCGGCACCCCGAGGCGGAGGGCGGCGATCACGTGCCCCGGCGCGTGGACGTGGTGGGCGATCCGGATGCCCGGGCGCAGCCACTCGAGCGCGGCGACCGCGAGCGAGTTGGCCGAGCGCGGGTACCCCTCCACGACGAGCTCCGTCCGCGCGTCGACGGGAATGCCGTGCCCGCGGCGCCGCGCGACGGCGAGCGCGAGGCGCGGGGACGTGCCCAGGACCGTCCCGGCCTCGTAGACGGCTCGGGCGAGCGGCTCACGCGCGCGGGACATCGACCAGCGCTCCGAAGGCTCGCTCGGCCCTGGCCCGCAGGTCTCGCGTCGCGGGGGCGCGGTAGGAGGAGGCGAGCTCCGCCTTCAGCCGCCGGCGCCACTCGGAGGGCCGGGCGACCTGGCGCTCGAGCGCCTCGCCCTCCGGCAGCCGGGCCCGGTAGTCGCCCTCGATCTCCTCGAACACGCGGCGCGCGCTCTCCTGCGTGTGCTCGAACTCGCGAAAGTCCGTCCCGAACCGCTCGTTCACGCGCCGGATCACCGCCCCGAAGTCGGTCGTGACCTCGTCGAACCGGCCGACGACGACGCGGTCCCGGACCGGCAGGAGCGGCTCGTAGAAGCGCAGGTATCCGCGGAGGGCCTGCCGCAGACCGAGGTGGGGGTTCCGGATCACGAACGACAGGACGGTGTCCTCGGGCTCGCGCGCGATCACGAGCGCCGGGAGCCCTCGCCGCACCCCCTCCAGCACCTGCGCCGGGGCGTGGACGTGGCAGGCGATGCGGACGGATCTGTCCTGCGCGATGTCGAACGCGGCCACCGCGAACGAGGTCCCGGTTCGCGGAAACCCCTCGATCACGATCTGCGTGTCGTCGCCGACCGGGATCCCGTGCCGCCGGCGGGCGATCGCAATCGCGAGGGCCGGGTATCGGGCCACGACGGTCTTCACCTCGTAGACCCCGCGGCGGAGGAGGATCCCGGCCCTCCCGCCGAGCCCGGCGGACCGGCCGCTCGCCCGCGGAGCGCTCACGGCGGCCCCCCGGCGAACGAACGGTACAGGGCCGTCGCTCGCTCGCGAAGGGCGGCCGGGGTTGCCGCGTAGTCGGCCCGCATCGCCGCCTTCCACCGCTCGCGCTCCTCGGAGGGGCGCCCGACGAAGGGCTCGATTGAGCGTCCGGGACCCAACCGGTCGTGCCAGTAGTCGTCCATGTGGCGAAACAGGGCTCGCACGTTCGCCTCTGTGTGCTCGAACTCGCGAAAGCCGGTCCCGAACCGCTCGTTCACGCGCCGGATCACCGCCCCGAAGTCGGTCGTGACCTCCGGGAAGGGCCCGACGACGAATCCGGCTCGGTGCGGCAGCAGGGCGGCGTAGAAGCGCACCCACCCCCGCAGCGCCTGGCGCACGGTGAGACGCGGCCGCACGATGACGAACTCCAGGACGCACTCCGCGGGGTCCCGGATCAGGACGAGCGCCGGCACCCCGGCCCGGATCGCGGCCAGCACGTGGGCCGGCGCGTGCGTGTGGTGCGCGACGCGGACCTCGCGGCCCTGGGCGTGTCGGAACGCGGCCACCGCGAACGCGTTGGCCGAGCGCGGATACCCTTCGATCAACAGGTCGGTGCCCGGATCGACGAGAACCCCGTGCCCGCGCACCCTCGCCGCTCGAACCGCGATCCCTGGCGAGCGGGCGACGAACGTCTTGGCCTCGTACGCGGAGCGGGCGGCGAGCGTGCTGGCGCCCGACGCCAGGCGGCCGGCCAGCCGCCGTCCGGTGTCGATCGCGCGGGGCACGCCTATCCCCCCTCGCGCGGCATTGCCGAGGCCAGTTCCTCCAGGCCCTTCGCGTACGCGACGCCGTAGCCCCCCCGCAGGTGGGCCTCGGCGATCCCCAGGTCGTTCAGCGCCCGGGCCCAGCGGGCGAGCGCCATCCGTCGCGGATCCATGACCAGGCGGAGCGTGGACTCGATCGCGTGCTCGTAGCCCCGCGCGGTGCGCTCCTCCGCGGCCGTGCGCTCGACGTGCTCGCGCGCCCGCCGGCCGATCGCCTGCCGGAGCTCCGGGTTCCGCGCGAGGCGCGCGATCGCGGCGGCGAGCTCGTCGGGGTTCGCCGGCCCAGGCGCGATCCGGACGACGGCCTCCTCGGGCAGGTCGAGGTAGGTGCCGGTCCCGCTCACCACCGCCGGGCGGCCGGCCTGCATGGCGCGCACCAGCGAGCCGCTCACCTCCCCCCGGTGCGGGTGGCGGAGATCGACCACGACGTCGGCGGCGAGGAGCCAGGCGCGGAACTCCTCGTCGGAGACGTCCGCGGCGACGATCGCGCTCCCGGCCAGGCCGCGTGCGGCCACGAGCTCGCCCGCGTCGTAGCCGGGGATCCGCCGCCCCACGAGGGCGACGTGGACGCGCTCCGCGGGGCCGAGCCTGCCCGCCGCGTCGAGCAGCACGTCGAGCTGTTTGGAGCGGTTCAGGTCGCCCGGCGCGACGACCAGCACGTCGTGCTCGCGCAGTCCGAGGCGCGTTCGAAGCTCGCGGGCGAGCGGCTCGGCGCGCCGCAGGTCGACCTCCCGTTCGGCCGGCGGGTGGGGAACGACGAAGACCGGCGTCCGGCACCCAAAGTCCTCGAGATACCTGCGGCCGAACTCGGAGTGCACGATCACGCCCCGCGCGTGCCTCGCGATGTGGGCGCACCAGGGCCGGGCGAGCGGCTCGTGCAGCCGGACCTCCGGAAGCGTCATCCGCCCGGCGCGCAGCACCGCCTCCCGGTACGCGCGGTACCCGAGCGGGTCTCCGCGGGCGACGAGCCCGCGGACGAAGTCGTCGAGCCCGAGGTCGTGGAGCACGACCAGCCCCGGGTGGAAGACCGCCAGACGGTAGATGTCGGTGTGGAACTCCGCGTTGTTGCCCAGGTGGTAGACGCCGAGCCGGTACGCGCGGATCTCGACCTCGTGCTTCGGTTCCACCGGCCAGATCGCGTCGATCTCGCGACGGCCGCGATACCCGGTGCGGTCGAGCCCGGCCAGGACCGAGCGGGCGTACGACGCGATGCCGGTCCTGGCCGGCGGGAGGGGAGACACGAAGGCCACGCGCGGCGCCTGGGGCCGGGCGATCGGCCGCGCCGTCGTGAGCCTGCGGATCAGCCGAGCAGCCGTGCCACGACCTCCGGCCACGGCGGCACCTGGCGCTCGATCAGGTCCCGCCCCGTCCGTCCCAGCCGCTCGGCGAGCCCGCGATCGGCGTGGAGGCGGTCGAACGCCTCCGCGATCGCGCGCGGGTCGGGCGGCACCACCATGCCGGTCTCGCCGTCGATCACGAACTCGAGCGGCCCGCCGCTGTCGGAGAGCGTGACGACCGGCCGGCGGGCGGCGAAGCCCTCGAGCGTCACGTAGCCGTAGTCCTCGTCGAACGGACCGTAGTAGACGGCGAGCGCCCCGAGCAGCAGCTCTCGGAGCCGCTCGTCGGAGGGGCCCACCTCGATGCGCACGCGCGACGAAAGCTCGTGCTCCTCGATCTGCCGGCGAAGCGCCGCCTCGTCGGGCCCCCGCCCGACCAGGACGAGCCGCACGCCGCTCCGGACGTGGCGCATGGCCTCGACCGCGAGGGACTGGCGCTTCAGGCCCTCGAACCTGCTCGGGAACACGACCTCGTCCCCGACCGGCCCCGCCGGGGCCTCGAGCAACGCCTCGGTCATCGGCGAGCGGTGGTACAGCGGCTCCGCGGGGATCCGCAGCGAGTCCCACAGGCGACGAGCGACGTTTCTCGAGTTCGCGAACACGCGCTTGGCCTCCCCGAGCGCCACGCGGTCGGCCGAGTGGATCATCTGCCGGACCAGCGCGCCGTCGCCCTGCCGGGAGAGGTCGGCGTACTCCGGGTGATCCCAGAGCTCGTACGCGGTTCGGTGCTGGTGGATGAGCCAGACGATCTTGCGCTCGTGGGGTACGAGGTAGGCGGGGAACTTGAGGGGGATCACCGCGTCGATCGGCAGCCCGTTCGACTCGGACAGGTCCAGGCTCCGCCACACGGCCATCTGGTGGACGAGCTCCGCCCCCGGGTACCACTTGCCGGCCACCAGGACGAGCTCGGCCTCGTGCCCGGCCTCGCGGAGCGCGGCCACGAGCTGCTGCGCGTGCGTCTCGGCCCCGCCGTGCACGAACGGGGTCTGCGGGTGGCAGACGGCGATCCGCATCAGGACGCCTCCGGCCCCCGTGGCCGGCGCGCCTCGAGGGCCTCCCGGAGCCTCGCGATCTCGGCCTCGGCGTCGGCCAGGCGCTCGGCGAGCATCCGCGTGAGCGTCGCGAGGTCCGCGAGCAGGCGATCGTACCGGTGGGTGATCGGTCGCAGCAGCACGTAGAAGCCCGCCTTGGTCCTGCGCTTCCACCGCGACGGAGAGCCGAGCTGCGGCTCGTCGCGCGGGATCGGGGAGCGCTCGTCGGCGCGCATCGTCGCCGCGAAGTCGTGAAGGGCGACCCGGAGCTCCCGCGTGCTCTGGCTCGTTGGCGACGTCGCGTCGCCCGCCCAGTAGAGCTCTCGCTCCAGGACGGCTCGGGGATCCTCGGCCTCGCGCGGGGGCTCTCCCATCGGTCCGGCAGCCTATCACCGGCGATCGGGCGGCCCCTCGGCGAGGCCGGTGCGGGCCGGGCCTCAGGCCGATCCCGGGCAGTCGGTCCGGGGCGCGGGGATCGCGCTCACCCGGCCACCTCCTCCAGCAGCTCGCGGAGGGCCTGGTCGAGGGGGGGCATCGGCGGCAGGCCCAGGTGACCGAGGAGCGCGCTCGAAAGGGCGGAGCTCCGCGGCCGCGGCGCGGGCAGGCCGAGCTCGGCGGCTTGCTGCGGGACCACGGCTCCGGGGAGCCCGCCGATCCGCCGCGCCCGCTCGAGCACGTCGAACCACGTGGTCGCCTCCGGACCAGCCAGGTGGTACGTGCCGAAGCGACGGGCGAGCAGGAGCGGGAGGAGGCGCGCCGCGAGGTGGGGGGCGAACGTCGGGGACCCGGTCCGGTCGGCCACGCCCCCCACGGACTCGCCTCGGGCGAGCCGGCGGACCGCCTCGGAGACGTAGTCGGTCCCCGTGCCGAACACGAAGCCGGTCCGCACGATCACGTGCTCGGGGAGCAGGTGCCGAACGAGTCCCTCACCGGCGAGCTTGCTCCGCCCGTAGACGCAGCGCGGGCTCGGCGGGTCGAGCTCGTCGTAGGGAGCGCCCTTGTCGCCGTCGAACACGTAGTCGGTGGACACGTGCAGGAGCACGGCGCCCGCGGCGCGCGCGGCGAGGGCGAGGCTCTGGGGTCCGATCGCGTTGACGCGAAACGCCGTGTGCGGATCCGATTCGCAGGCGTCGACGTCGGTGAACGCGGCCAGGTTCACGATCGCCTCCGGGGCGAGCGGCACGAGCGTCTGCATCACCGCGTCGTGATCGCCGACGTCCAGGTCCGCGTGCGCGAAGGCGTGCACCTCGTGGTGCGGGGGGACGCGCGCGAGGAACGCGCGAGCGAGCCCTCCTCCCGCCCCGACGACCGCGAGCCTCACGCGCGCGCCTCCGACAGGACCTCGTCGACCCACGGGAGGTTGTCCCGGTACCACGCGACGGTGGTCGCGAGACCGTCGGTGAACGGCACGGCCGGACGCCACCCGAGGGCCGACAGTCGCTCCCACCTGAGCCCGTAGCGGACGTCGTGAGCAGGCCGGTCGGGGACGAACGTGATGAGCGACTCGGGAGCCCCCACCAGCCCGCAGATGCGGCGCGCGAGCTCGAGGTTCGACAGCTCGAACCCCCCGCCGATGTTGTAGACGCCGCCCGGCTCGCCGGCGTCCAGGACCGTCGCCACCGCGCGGACGAAGTCGCGAACGTACAGCCACTCGCGACGGTGCGACCCGTCGCCGTACACCGGGATCGGGCGCCCTCGCAGCGCGGCGACGACGAACGTCGGGATCCCCTTCTCCGGATGCTGCCTCGGCCCGAACGTGTTGGTGCCGCGCACGATCGTGACCGCCATCCCGTACGTGATCCAGTAGGAGCGGCAGAGCAGATCGGCCCCGGCCTTGCTCGCGGCGTACGGGTTGCGCGGCAGCAGGGGGTCGTCCTCCGCGAAGGCCCCCTCCGGCTCCCCCGCCCCGTAGACCTCGTCGGTCGAGACGAACAGCAGGGGGGTCGCCGATTCACGGCACGCCTCCAGCACCACCTGCGTGCCGAGCACGTTCGACTCCACGAACACCTTGGAGTCCTCGATGCTGCGGTCGACGAACGACTCCGCGGCGGCGTGGACGACCGCGTCCGCCTCGTGCACGAGCGGCTCCACCGCTCGGGGATCGGCCACGTCGCCCACGACGAAGCGGAACCGGGGATTGCGCTCGTGCGGGGCGACGTTGCGGCGGCTTCCCGCATACGTCAGCTTGTCCAGGACGGTCACGGTGGTGTCCGGCCGCTCGAGCAGCAGGTCGACCAGGTGCGAGCCGATGAACCCGGCCCCACCGGTCACGAGGATTGAGCGACCCACGGTGCAGCGCAGTCTACCCAGCCGCCGGCCGCAGGAGCTCGACGAGCTCCTCGTCGGAGGCGAACACGCGGTCGCGCGGACCGGCCTGCTCGGCGAGCCCGCCGACCGCCGAGACCAGCGCCGGCGTCCCGAGCGCCCGGGCCCGCGCGAGCGCCCCCGAGGACCAGGCGCGCCGGTACGGCAGGACGAACAGGTCGGCGGCCGCGATCCAGCGGTCGAAGTCCTCGTCCGACACGTACCGCTCCACGAAGGTCGCGCCGGGCGTGGCCGAGCAGAGAGCCCCGAGCGCTCGCGCGTACGCGAGGTTCTCGGGGGTCTCGTCGCGGACGGAGCCCACCACGAACAGCCGGCCGGGCGAGCCCGCGGCCGCGAAGGCGCGCACCGCGCGGTCGAATCCCTTGCCGGGATGCAGGAAGCCCGCGCAGAGCAGGACGCGTACGTCTGCCCCGATCCCCAGGTGCCGGCGCGCCTGCTCCCTCGTCGCGGGCGCGTGCACGCGCACGCCGTCGGTGTGCGCCACCAGCGAGGCCCGGGCACGCACGCGGTACGCGCGCTCGAGCGACCGGCGCTCCGCGTCGGTGTGGAACAGCAGGCGCGCCCGGGCGAAGGCGGGTCGCAGCGCGAGGTAGTCGGGCCGCCACGCCGGCCTCGGCGGGTCGGCCTCGTGCACCAGGATCTCGACGTCGGGACGGCGGAGCACGAGCCAGGAGAGCGCGAGGGACGTCGTCACCTTGGACAGCGGAGCCCGGGGCTTGTAGTACAGGGCCGGCTGGAAGTGGACGACGACGCGGTCGAAGAAGCGGCCGATCCGCGCGGCGCGCGCGAACGGCCGTCCGCCGAAGAACGGGACCCGGAGGTCTCCGTCGCCGTCCGGAGGTGAGAGCACCACGACCTCATGGCCCTCCGCCCGCAGCCGCTCCACCTGCGCGCGCGCGTAGGCACCGATCCCGCAGTGGCGCGGCGGATAGGAGCTGACGACGAGGATGCGCACGGCCCCATCAGTCTAGAAAGGGGCCGGGGACCGGGCCCGTTCCGCGCGCGCCGGGCTCGCGGCGCCTCAGTCCCCGGCCGCCAGGTGGAGCACGCGCGCCGTGGCGCGGGCGGTCTCGCCCCAGTCGAACTCGGCCGCTCGCGCGAGCCCGGCCTCTCGCAACCGGGCCCTCAGGGCCTCGTCCTCGATCACGCGGACGATCCCCTCGGCGATCGAGTCGGGCTCGAGCGGGTCCACGAGCACGCCGGCCGCGCCCACGAGCTCCGGGAGCGACGACACGCCGGAGGCCACCACCGGGGTCCCGCACGCCATCGCCTCGAGCGCCGGGAAGCCGAACCCCTCGGCGAGCGACGGGTAGGCGAGCGCGAGGGCACCGCCGAGGAGCGCGACCTTCTGCTCGTCGGTGACGTAGCCGACGAACGCGACGTCCGCCCGGACCTCGGGGGGCAGCTCTCCGAGGGTCTGGAGCGCGGCGTCGACGCGGTCGGGGCTCCAGGGCGGCGCCCCGGCGACCACGAGCTTGGGCCGCAGGTCGGCGGGGATCGCCGCGAACGCCAGAAGCAGCCGGGGCAGGTTCTTGCGCGCCGTGCGCCCGAGCGCGAGCAGGTACGGCCCGTCGATGCCGAAGCGCTCGCGGACCGCCGCCACGCGCTCTGGCGAGGGCGGCCGGAAGACCTCGCGGTCGACGGCGAGCGGGATCACCGCGACGCGCTCCGGCTCCACCTCGTAGAGCTCGAGCAGGTCGTCTCGCGTCGCCGACGAGGGTACGATCACGCGCGTCGCGTCGCGGAGCGTCCGCTCGAGCGCCCGGCGCCACCACGCCACGGCCTGCGGGGCCGTCTCCGGGTACCGGCGGAACGCGAGGTCGTGCACCGTGACGACCACGCGGGACGCCCGGGTGGGCGGCGGGACGAAGTTCGTCCCGAACAGCACGTCGAACCGGCCGAACCACTCGATTCGCGGGAAGCCGCGGCGCGCGGTGCGCTCGAGGAGCCGGCTCGGGTAGACCACGCCCCGCTCGCGAAGGTTCGGGAGCCGCACGTCGTCGAAGTGGCGCGGCCGCTGAAGCACCGTCCGCACGTGCACGTACCACGCGACGTAGGTGGTCTCGGGGTCGACCTCGGGAAGGCGGCGGATCAGATGCCACGCGTAGTAGCCGACGCCGGTCTTCTCGCGGTCGACGGCCGGCCGCGCGTCGATCGTGACTCGCACAACCCCGAGCCTAGTCGACCTCGACCTGGCTCTGGTCGCCCACAACGAGGCGCCGCACGCCCCGCCGTCCGGAATGGCGGACCTCCACGCCGCGCCCGAGCACCGAGCCCGTCAGCCCGCGGACGCCGCTCACCCGGCACCCCTCCATCACGATCGAGTCCTCCACCGAGCTCGCCTCGAGGCGGCACCCGCCCGAGAGCGAGACGTTCGGCCCGACCTCGGAGTCCTCGACGACCGTGCCCTCGCCCACGATCGCCGGGCCGACGATCCGCGACCGGACGATCTTGGCGCCGCGCTCGATCGCGACGCGGCCCTCCAGGCTCGAGGCGCCGTCGACCTCACCCTCCACGCGCGGCGACAGCGTCGAGAGCACCATGCGGTTGGCCTCGAGCAGGTCCTCGGGACGGCCGGTGTCCTTCCACCACCCGGTGAGCATCTCGGCGCGGACGGTCCGGCCGTGGTCGATCAGCCACTGGATGGCCTCGGTGATCTCGTACTCCCCCCGCCAGGACGGCGTGAGCGACGCGGCCGCTTCCAGGATCGACTCGTCGAACAGGTACACGCCGACGAGCGCGAGGTCCGACACGTGCTCGCGCGGCTTCTCGACCAGGCGGACCACCCGGTCCCCCTCGAGCACGGCGACGCCGAACCGCTCCGGCTCGGGGACGCGCGCGAGGAAGATCTGGGCGTCCGGCCGGTGGCGCTCGAACTCGCGAACGAACCGCGTGATGCCCTCGAGCAGGAGGTTGTCGCCGAGGTAGAGCACGAACGGCCCGCCGGCCACGAAGTCCCGAGCGGTGAGGACCGCGTGGGCGAGGCCGAGCGGCGCCTCCTGCGGGATGTAGGTCACGCGCAGGCCCCACGCGGAGCCGTCGCCGACGGCCGCCCGCACCTCGTCGGCGGTCTGGCCGACGACGATCCCGACCTCGACGATCCCGGCCTCGGCCACGTCGTCCAGGACCGAGAACAGGATCGGGCGGTTCGCGACGGGAATCAGCTGCTTCGCGTTGGTGTGCGTGATCGGCCGCAGCCTCGAGCCCTCGCCGCCCGAGAGCACGAGCGCCCTCATGCCGTGGCGCAGTTGGTCGGGCCGGTGGTGTTCGGCGGCGGAAGCCGGTAGGCGGACCCGACGACGACGGCAACGTCCACGCCGGCGGGAAGCAGGCCCGCCGGCGCGGGAAGCTCCTGCAGGTTCGACAGGTATCCGAACACGACGTCCGCCATCGCCTTGCCGTCGCTCGCCCCGGCATCGTAGTAGATGGCCGAGCCCTTCCGCGGCAGGCTGCCGAGGCTCGCGGCCGGCGCGAGCTCGCTCGACGTGTCGAACCCGCCCTTCGTGAGCGTGTCGAGCACGGTCTGGGCGACCCCCCCGGAGTGGCGGTCGAACACGCCCACCGAGATCACGGCCGGGGAGGGCGGCGTGAGCTCCGAGGCGATTCCGAGGTCGCCGAGGGGGCGGTTGTGGCGCAGCCGCGCGAACAGCTTGCTCGCCGCCGGCTCGACGAGCTTCACGACCGAGAGGGACCCCTCCCACCCCGGAACCGTCGGCACGACGCGGAAGTCGGCGTTGCCCGAGCTCACGCCCGCGAGCTGCCCCGCCAGGTAGTCGAGCTCGGCGGGGTTCAGCCCCCGGTCGACCACGACGTTCCGAAGCAGCGAGGGGATGAGCGAGGGCAGGTGCAGCAGCTCGCCGGGGCGGAGCATCTTCGCCAGGATCGCCCGCAGGAACTGCTGCTGACGCGCGATCCTCGCGAAATCGGGGATCCGGTCGCAGGGCTGGTGCCGCGTTCGCACGTACGCGAGCGCGGTCGCGCCGTCGAAGTGCTGGCACCCCGCCTTGATGTCCAGCCCGGTGAGGGGGTCCTGCATGGGGTAGGGCACGCACATGTCGACGCCGCCGAGCGCGTTCACCAGGCCCTCGAACCCGGC
>Ga0070741_10013302_pt1 | contig 14586 bp, 12 predicted proteins | sample Coa_R1_4_FD_66440 | JGI IMG/M metagenome (GOLD analysis project Ga0070741, IMG submission 66440) | Surface soil microbial communities from Centralia Pennsylvania, which are recovering from an underground coalmine fire - Coalmine... | ecosystem: Environmental > Terrestrial > Soil > Unclassified ...
AGCCGTCTTCGGCCCACTGATCGAATCTCGCACTGAAGACTGGGACGCCATGGTCAACATCAATCTGCGGGGCACCTATCTCACGTGTAAGCACGTCGTTCGTGAGATGATCCCGCGCGGGCGCGGCCATATTCTTAACGTCCTCTCTATCGCCAGCACCCACATCCTCCCCGGATCAACTGGCTATACAGCTTCGAAGTTCGGCGCCCTCGGTCTCACCAAAGTGATCGCCGCTGAAGTCCGCCCCTTGGGCATCAAAGTTACCGCGGTCATCCCCGGTGCGGTCGATACCCCGCTGTGGGACAACAGCGGCAGTACGCTCGATCGTGGCAAAATGCTCTCGTCAACCGATGTCGCCAACGCGATGCTCAGCGTCATCTCCCAACCTCCGGGCATCCACACCGACGAAATCGTACTCATGCCACCCCTGGGAGTCCTGTGATCGCCCTACGCCCTCAGGTCCTGCTGTTCCTCCCCTTCCTCCTCACCGGGCTCGCTTGCAACAGTAACCCTGTTCAAGAATCGCCGTCTACGTCTAAGGTATTTCGTGTCGCCCTTCTGACCCCCGGCCCCGTCAGTGATGCCGGTTGGAACGCCCTTGCCTACGAAGGCTTAATGAAAATCAAAGAGACTCTCCACGCGGAAGTGAGCCAGGTTGAAACCAAAACGCCAGCCGACTTTGAGGAAGCCTTTCGCGACTACGCCAGCCGCAACTTTAACCTCATCTTCGGCCACGGCTTTGAATTCCAAGACGCCGCCGCTAAGGTTGCCGCCGACTTTCCTAACTCTGTGTTCATTACGACCTCCGGAAGCACCGTCCGCAAGAATGTCGCCCCCATGCGCTTCCTTCTCGAAGAAGCCACGTACCTCATGGGCATGATGAGCGCGATTCTCTCCAAAACCGGCAAAGCGGGTGCCGTTGGTGGTGTCGAGATCCCGCCTCTCAAAAGCACCTTTATGGCGTTTGAAGCCGGGGCAAAAAGCATCAATCCGAATTTCCAAGTCATCGCCTCATACATCAGCAACTGGGAAGATGTCGGCGCCGCCAAACAAGCGGCCACCGCCCTCATCGAGCAGGGCTGTGATGTGATTATCCCCAATGCCGATGCGGCAAGCCTCGGCGCATTTCAGGCCGCCAAAGAAAAAGGCGTCATCGCCTTCGGTACCAACAAGAACCAAAACGATCTCGCTCCCGATACCATCCTCGCCAGCGGAGTCATCGATATACCAGCGGCGTTTCTTCAGGTGGCCCAAGCCGTCCAAAATGGCTCTTTTCAGGGTCGAATCATTCATTTGGGCATGAAAGAGAAAGTCATCACGCTCGTCTATAACGACGCGCTCAAAGGCCGTCTTTCGCCCGAGGCCCAAAAACGTATCGACACCGCCCAGCAGCAAATCATCAACGGCACCCTCACTGTACCAAGTGTCGAATTCTCTCCCGTTCAAACGAGCGCATCCTAACCCATGCCCGATATCTCAGTACGGGAAATGACCAAGACTTTTCCCGGGGTTCTTGCCGTCGATCACGTCAGTCTTGATTTCCACGCCGGAGAAATTCACGCCATTCTCGGTGAGAATGGGGCCGGCAAGTCCACACTCATGCACCTCCTCTCTGGTTTGTATCGTCCCGACGCCGGCACTATCCTCGTGAACGGTCACCCACAGAGTTTCTCATCTCCCCGTAAGGCGCTCGCTGCCGGGATTGCGATGGTCCACCAACATTTTATGCTCATCCCCTCGTTTACCATCGCTGAAAACATTCTTCTCGCCCTCCCGGGCTCCGCTCGTACCCGCATCGACCGTAAAGCATTCTCGCAACAAGTAATCGTGCTTGCTACTCAACATGGCATCAACATCGAGAGCCCCGATACTCGAGTCTCAACACTCTCTGTGGGTTCTCAGCAACGCGTCGAAATTCTCAAAGCTCTTGCCGCCTCAGCACGCGTCCTCATCCTTGATGAACCGACCGCCGTACTTACACCAACCGAGGTTGAAAACCTCTTTCAGGTTCTCCGTCGCCTGAAACACGAAGGCTACCTGATTCTTTTGATCACTCATAAAATTCCCGAGGTTTTGGCTATCGCCGATCGGCTCTCAGTGCTCCGGCGGGGTCGTCTCATCGCCACAAAAGAAACCGTTGCGACTACTCCTCAAGAGCTTGCCCAATTAATGATTGGTGACCTCGCCGCTCCGGCACCTCACCCTGAGCCCGGCCACAAACTCTACAGCAACCCCACCTCTTCTATTCCCTCCTCCCTTCTCAGCCTCACCAAGGTGTCAACCTCTGAGACACTCGCCGGAATCTCACTCCAGAATGTCTCGTTAACTCTCGGGCCCGGAGAAATTGTCGGGATCGCGGGAGTCGACGGCAACGGCCAAACTGAACTGATCGAGCTACTCCTCGGCTTTCATCAACCAACCCGCGGAAGCATCGTTATTCAAGGGACGCAATTAACCCAACCGACGCCGTCCTCCGTCCGAGCCTTAGGTGTCTCCCTCATTCCCCAGGACCGTCGCCGCGAAGGTCTGGCCTTATCATTGTCGGTCGAGGAAAATCTGCTGCTCAATTCTCAACGCCTCTCAACTCTCACGCCGAGTCTCTTCTTGGCTCCCAATTGTGTACGGCAATTCGCGCGACAACAGATCGACACTTTTGGTATCCGCACTCCTTCGCCAACTGAACTGGTATCCTCTCTCTCCGGCGGCAATCAGCAACGCGTCGTCATTGCCCGCGAGCTTGCCACCGAACCGAAGGTCATCATTGCAGCAAATCCGACGCGCGGGCTCGACATCGGCGCGACAGCTTATGTTCACCATACCCTTATTGATCACTGTCAGCATGGCGCGGGAGTAGTTCTCATCTCCACCGACCTTGACGAAATCCTTTCTCTCAGCCATCGCATCTACGTACTCTACCAAGGCCAGTTGTTAGGACCGATCGATGCCACCACAGGTCACCACGCCTTGGGTCAAATGATGACTGGAGTATCGACCACTGCAGCAAAGTCAGACGATGACATCTAAAATGCATATTAAAGCTACTATACTTTCACCTCTCCTTGCCCTCGTCTCAGCGGCTCTGGTAATCGCGGTAGCTTTGTCGCTCGCCGGCATTAGCACGGCAGATGTCTTCACGACCTTGTGGCTCGGTGCCGCCGGCGACTCTTATCGCCTCTCCGAAACCGCCGTCAAAGCCAGTCCTCTCCTCTTCACCGGTCTCGCGGTCATGCTCGCGCTACGCGCCGGCCTCTGGAACATCGGCGCCGAGGGCCAACTCCTCGTCGGCGCGCTGGCCGCAGCGTGGCTCGGCCGGTATACCACAGCACTTTCTGTTCCACTGGCGATCGCTACCGTCATGACGGCCTCTGTCAGTGCGGGACTCCTCTGGGCCGGATGCGCAGCCTATCTCCAACAAAAACACAATGTGAATGAAGTCATCAGCACTATCATGTTGAATTTTGTTGCCGTCTATTTTGTAAGTTATGGCGTACACGGGCCACTCATGGAAGCAGCCGGACAGTATCCCCAAACGGATCCCTTACCTCCCGCCGCTACACTTCCACGGCTCTTTCCCCCTTCGCGCTTCCATCTTGGCGTTCTCTTGGCCCTCGTCGCCGCAATCCTTGTCTGGTTCTACCTCTTTCGTACCAAAGCCGGCTTCCGTCTTCGTGCCAGCGGCGCCAACCCGATAGCAGCACGCTTTGCAGGTATTGCCGTCGAACGCGAAATCACACTCGCATTCCTGCTCAGCGGAGCACTTGCCGGACTCGCGGGTGGCGTCGAGGTCAGTGGAGTAACCCAGCGCGTATATGAGAAATTCTCCCCCGGTTACGGCTATACCGCTATCGCCGTAGCCCTGGTTGGTCAGCGTTCCCCTATCGGTGTCGTTTTCGCAGCTCTTTTCTTTGGCGCTTTAGACGCAGGAGCCAGTGCCGTACAAAGAACTGTCGGGGTTTCCTCCGCGCTAACGTCCGTTATTCAAGCCATTGTCGTGCTCTTCCTCGCCGCCTACAGTACCGACCCAGCTCAGCGTCTCCTCCGTATGGATCTCCCTCGGCCTGAGCACAGCCTCAACGAAGTCGACCGACAAGCTGCATGATACATAGCAACTCAAACGAACATCTTTCAGACGTTTTTCTTTAATGGAATTCCTGTTAGCACTTGTCACCACCGGCGACGCCCTGCTTCACTCCACTCTCGTCGCGGCTGCCCCCCTATTACTCGCGGCATTGGGCGAGACCCTCGTCCAACGTGCAGGTATCATCAACATCGGACTCGAAGGTATTCTCTTAGTTGGTGCTTTTGCCGGTATGACAACCTGTTATGCAACCGGCTCACCGGTGCTTGGTGTCTGCGCGGGCGCATTAAGCGGCCTGCTGCTTGCCTTGCTCTTCGCCGCCGTAACCGTCCAACTCAGTGCTGACCAAATTGTTGTCGGCGTGAGTCTCAACCTGTTGGCGCTCGGTCTCACCGGGGTACTTTATCGTGGCATATTTGGTATAACTGGCCAGGCGCTACAAGTCACCACGTTTTCCCCGGTATCAATTCCTTTCCTTAGTCAAATTCCAGTCCTTGGTCCGTCGTTGTTTCAGCACACAGTTCTTGTCTATCTCGCAGTTGTCCTTGTTCCCTTGTTCACCTTTTTTCTTTTCCATCTACGCGCCGGGCTCCAACTGCAAGCCGTGGGCGAGCACCCACAGGCTGCTGAGACGCTGGGAATCTCCGTGAGAAAAACTCGTATTCTCGCCCTCGCGGTAGAAGGTATTCTCGGAGGTATAGCTGGTAGCTATCTTTCGCTCGCCTACTCCAACACATTTATTGAAGGGATGTCTGCCGGACGTGGCTTCATCGCCCTCGCCATTGTCATCTTCGGACGCTGGACCCCAACAGGCGTGCTGTGGGGAGCATTATTCTTCGGTGCAGCAACAGCGTTACAGTTCTACCTACAAGCACTAGGCTCAGCCATTCCTTATCAGTTCGTCCTGATGTTGCCGTATGTATTAACGCTTGTGGCCCTTATGCTCCTCAGGACACGCAGTTCGGCTCCGGCCGCCCTCGGCGAACCGTACACACGCGAGTGATGTTCAGCTCAACACTCCGTCATCCGCAATCGACAAGGGAAATGGGACGAGCGGAGGGAGAGGGATTCGAACCCCCGAGGGCCTTGCGACCCTACCGATTTTCAAGACCGGCGCTTTCAACCGCTCAGCCATCCCTCCTCAACAAACGTTTCCAGCACGCAGGCGCGAAAAAAGACGAGAACACGATATACGCATTAAGGGTATATCCACCGAATGGCACTAAAGTAGCCTCACTTGCTGAAGCGCAAAAGGGGGGCGAACATATGAGGAGAGTGATCTTCCCCCCCCCCCAAATACGTCCGATAATATTTCTCTGGTAAATGACTCTACTCTCTATCGCCACGCGTATCCCTTCTTCTTTTGCCCACTCTCATTGCATCGTAAGTGGTGATTTGCTAGCTGTTCTTGCCGGGTGGCTTAAGTACTTTTGAGGAGGCTTCTATGAATCTGTACCGTGTATGGCGGCGTATGATGTTCGCTGCATTTATTACGTCCGTCATGTTAGTCGGCAGTTCGCACCTACGCGCCGATGAAACGTGTCAGTCGCCGTATCTGCCCAAAATTACCGGTGCCGAGGATTACGTCTACGTCTGGACACTCGGGGATAAGGGACTCGGGGACGGTTCGGATAAGTTAGTCACAATTGGTGCTAATCCGAAACGGCCTGATCAGTATGGCAAAGTCATCTCTAGCGTGTCGGTCGGCGGTACGCACGAAGCCCATCACGGCGGATTCACTGACGACCGTCGCTATCTGTGGCTCGGGGGTCTCGATGACAGCCAGATCTTCGTCTTCGACGTTGCTTCCTCCCCGTCCAAACCATCCTTAGTCAAAACCATCGATACCTTCGTGAAAGACTCCGGCGGCGTAGTTGGTCCACACACCTTTTATCCACTCCCGGGTCGTATGCTGATTACCGGCCTCTCCAATGACAAAGATCATGGCGGTAAGACTGGCATGGTCGAGTACAATAACGAAGGGAAATATGTGCAAACGTACTGGATGCCAGAAGGCGCGGAATACGGCTACGATGTTCGCGTCCAGCCGAATCTCAATCGCATGCTCACCTCGTCCTTTACCGGCTGGAACAATTACATGATGGACTTCGGTAAAATGCTCGCCGATCAAGAGGCAATGAAACGATTCGGCAGCACCATGGTGATGTGGGACTTCCACGCGCGGAAACCGATCCAAAATTTTGCGGTCCCGGGTGCACCGTTAGAGGTTCGCTGGGCACTGCAACCTCGGCATAACTACGCGTTCACCACCACCGCCCTTACCGCTAAAATTTGGCTCATCAGTCAGAAAGAGGATGGGACTTTTGATGCTACAGCGGTTGCTGACGTCGGAGATCCGAAAAAAGTGCCGTTGCCTGTGGACATTAGCCTCTCAGCAGACGATCAATTCCTCTTTGTCAATACGTTCATGGACGGCACCTGCCGAGTATACAACGTCGCTGACCCGACCAAGCCGAAGATGATTCACGAGCAAAAAATTGGCGCGCAGGTGAACATGGTCTCGCAGTCCTGGGACGGCAAACGCATCTACTTCACTACCTCCCTACTCGCCAACTGGGACAAAAAAGGCGAAGCCAATGAGCAATTCCTCAAGGCATACACCTGGGACGGCAAAGCACTGAAACATGCATTCACCGTCGATTTCAACAAAGAAAAGTTAGGACGCCCGCACATCATGAATTTTGGGCAAGATCAGTTCTATAAGAATCAAATTTACACTGGAGCGGAAACTGACAATGCAAAACGGGTTGCGGTCAACGTAGGGAAGTAGTATGCCGAGTTGCTGAAAGACCTGGCATTCCCGCGGAGCCTGTCCCAGGTCCTACCGGGAACGGGAATCTAGCAAACCGGGGTGGGAGACACTCACCCCATACTCACTATGCGTATTTCTCCTCGTATTTTAGTTCTCCTCCTCTTCTTCAATCTCGTCCCACTAAAAGCGACCGCGCAGCCCACCACCTCGTCACTGACCGCCATTCAGGATGCCCTCCAACCGCAATTCACTCCGCCGCCACCCGGCACCTACAATTTGCCAACGATCGACACAGTGTCTGACCATTTCTTCCTCGACACTCAAGGCGAGCGGACGAATCTTTTTGCGCTCTCACAAGGGAAGATTGCTGTCGTCTCTTTCATGTATACATCATGTGCTGATGTTGGGGGATGTCCGCTTGCCGCCGCAGTGTTACAGCAGCTCGATCAACTCCTCAGCCACCGTCCCGAAACTGCTCGCCAGGTGACGCTGCTCTCTGTCAGTTTCGATCCCGAGCGAGACACCCCCGTGCGTATGGCAGAAATCCGTACGCACTTGCAACCTCGTACCGACTGGCACTTTCTGACCAGTGCGACAATCGCAGAGATGCAACCAGTACTGACCGATTTCCATCAACCCGTGGCAAAATTGCACAAGGACAACGGGGAATGGAGTGGCCTCTTTCGCCACGTGCTAAAAGTGTACCTGCTCGATCCACACCATAACGTACGCAACATTTACAGCACCGGCCTCTTCAGCGCCCAGCTTGTCCTTAACGATATCGAAACCATTCTCTTAGAAACTAATAAAGATACAGCTACTAGCAAATCTCCATGAACATCAATGGCATCAGGCGAACGCGTCTCCTACCTCTTCTTTTTGCCTGTTCCCTGTTCCCTGTCATCTGTTACCTTCTGCCTCTTGCCTTCAGCCTTTCTTCAACTCCGAACTCCGAACTGCCACTCCCGTTCGGTCTTCCTCCCGTCCCAGTTCCGCAAACCAACCCGCTCACACCAGAAAAGATCGCTTTGGGCCGCAAACTCTTCTTCGATCGCCGTCTTTCGCCCAACGACACTATGTCCTGTGCGATGTGCCATGTCCCCACTCAAGGGTTTACGGTCAACGAAACTCGATTAGCTGTGGGAATGAATGGTCAATCTACGAAGCGCAACCCACCTGCACTGTACAATGTCGCACACATGCGAGTGTTGTTTCACGACGGGCGCGAATTCTCCCTTGAGGACCAGATTATCTCCCCTCTCACGAACCCGGTCGAGATGGCAAATCCGTCAATGGGCTATGTCGTCAACAAAGTCCGCAAGGTCCCTGGCTACGAAGAGCAGTTTCAGCAAACATTTGGTGAGGGAGTGAGTGTTGCGACCCTAGGGAGGGCACTTGCCAGTTATGAACGCACCCTGTTGTCTGCAAACTCGCCGTTTGATCGCTGGTACTTTGGTAAAGATCAAAATGCCGTCAGCAAAGAAGTCAAAGCAGGGTTCAAGATTTTCTCCGGCGAAGGCCAATGCGTCACCTGTCACACGGTAACGAAAGATGCGGCGTTGTTCACCGACCAAGGCTTTCACAACACTGGTATCGCCCATCTACAACTCATCCCAGAAGAAGTTGTCGATGTCGATCTTGGTGGCGGACTAACCGTAAAAATGCCACGCACACAAGTCAACGAAGTCCTCACCCCACCAGAGCGCGATCGTGGTCGGTACGAGATCACACGCGACCCGACCGATCTGTGGCGTTACAAAACCCCTTCGTTACGCAACGTCGCCCTCACCGCACCTTACATGCACAACGGCGCCCTCCTAACACTCGAGGCGGTTGTGGATTACTACGATCGTGGCGGCACTCAAAGTGAGGGGCAAGACCCAAAGATTGCGCCCATGGGCCTCGCGCAGCAAGAAAAGCGTGCCCTTGTGGCATTCTTGCGCAGTCTCACGGGCGATAATGTGCATGTATTGTCCAAAGAAGGGGCATCTCCGTAGGTCTTCAGGCTGTCATTCTGAGCGTAGGTGCGAAGCGACGAAGTCGTGGGCAACCTCATGCACTCGGTTACTCGACAAAAAAAGGCCGTGGTCATTCCAGACCACGGCCTCGCTATAGGTATCTCCATCCACGCCAGAACAATTCAACGTTTACCCGCGTCCGTGCCGCAGGAGTCGACCGGGGGTTGCTCCGGTGCATTTGCCATCGGCAAAAGTCATCTCACCATTGACAATGATAGCATGGTACCCTTTCGCCCCTTGGATGCGACGCCACTCACCGCCCGGGAAGTCATGGGCGATCTCACCGATCCAATCCGGCTCGATAGCGAGTTCATTCAGGTTGTAGACCACCACATCAGCCGCAGCTCCTTCTCGTAACACTCCGCGGTCACGGAACCCCGCCGCGTGCGCCGGCAAAGCAGATAACCGATAGTGCGCTTCTTCAAGCGTGATTTTCTGCTCATCCCGCACCAGCCACCGGAGGAAGTCCGTCGTAAACGCACCGCCAGTGAAGAACTTGGTGTGCGCGCCGCCGTCTGAGGCGCCGGGGAATGTGAAGCGCGAATCATTAATCATCTCCGCGGTATAGTCGGCATTGAATCCGCGATTCGGCCCGAGAAATTCCGCGCCGAGATCGCTGGCAAGCGACAAGTCGAGCATCACATCAATTGGGGTCTTCCCCTCTTCTTCCGCAATTTGCCCGAGCGATTTGCCGACATACTTTTCCAGTTCGGGCCGACCGTTGACACTTTGCACCAGCAGACTCGGGATTGAGCCACCCACCCCGGCCTGAATTACCTGCAATCGGCGATCTGCCTCTTCAGCTTCGCGCTTAACCGCCTCGCGCAGGGCGGGGTTACGCATTTTGGCCAGTTTCTCTTTCTTCGTGCCGGTGGTCAGCTCCCGCCACGCCGGGCTGAAGTCGTAGAGGTTCCAGTGTTCAAGCGTAAAGGCAAAGCCCGTGCGATGGGTTCCGGTCTGACCGAAAATCGGCAGCCCTTGAGCACGGCATTTTTCTAGCCATTGCAAGCTACGCTGGTGAACCTTAGGGTCTTTGCGCGCAGCGACAATCACGTTGTGGAGCACCGGCCGTTGTGCCGTCGCCGCCAGTTTTTCTAGGAACGCCAGGTCAGACTTGATGTGTCCGGTGACCTGTGTGATCTGAATGAACCCTTCGTCACGTTCGCGGAGGACCTCGGCAAGGTTGAGAATATCATCGTCACACATGGTGTCAGTCACCATTGGTGAACCATCGTAGTCAGCCTGGGCAGAATTCCTGCCGAGACGCTGAATAGAGAAGCCACAGAGTCCGGCGTCCATCCCTTCGCTCAGCAACCGTTTCATGGCCAGACGTTCAGCTTCCGTAGCCGGACGTGACTTGGCCGCTTCGAGCCCCATCACGTAGGTCATCAACGAAGCGGTCGGCATATACTGAATGCAGTTCACCCCCTTTGGAGACCGATCAAGCGAATCCAGATACTGAGGAATCGTTTCCCAGTCCCATGTCATACCCTCTTTCATGGAATTGTATGGAATGGCTTCCGTGCGCGTCATTGTCAGCATCGAACGCTCACGAAAGTCGGGCTTGACCGGGGCAAAGCCAAAGCCGCAATTTCCCAAAACGACCGAGGTCACGCCGTGCCAGCCAGAAATCGTGCAATAGGGGTCCCAGCGAATCTGCGCATCATAGTGAGTATGCAAGTCAACAAATCCCGGTGCGACGATCAGACCATCGGCATCGATCGTGCGCTTGGCAAAGCCTGGAGCCCGTCCGCCAATTTGCGCGATCTTACCGTCCTTAATCCACACATCGGCCCGATAACTCGGTGCCCGTGTGCCGTCGACAACTGTGCCGCCTTTAATATGAAGATCAACATCTGCCATCTGAGGTTCCCTCCTTAATACTGTGGTACGGACCTTATCTTTGATATTAGGCCTGCTACAAGTTTTTTCCATCTATACTCCATCCATACGAGGAGCGGCAAGTGTCATCATCCATGGGACTCCGCTAAAAGTCCCAAGGTCAGGTTCTAGACCTTGGCAAGTGTAAGGAGTGTTGTATGGCTGCACATAAACGTCAGGAGTATAGTAAATTTATCATCTGCCGAAGCGATCGTTTTAGTTAACGAACCATGGGCAACAAGAGCTGAAACTTGTAAACCCTTATCGTGTAAACGGGCAGTACTCGTACCTGTGCAAGAAAAATCGACACGGTGTCCTTCATTGCAAGCCTTACCACTCGCACTCCCCGACCCACTCAGAGTGATTGTGTTCCCAGTAATCGTCCCTTGGTACGTAGCCGTATTCTTAGAAAATTTCAATGTTGGCCCTCCGGGCATTTGGAAGGCAAACTGCCCTGTGCCTTGGCCCTGCAGTTGGTTGCCTTTAATGACGCCTGACCTCGGCGGGAGGTCGAATTCAATGTCTTCGTCTGACTGCAAACTCACATTACAGCCGCTTTGCGTGGTTGTGTGTCGCCAAGCGGAACGCCACACCTCATCTCTCAACTTCGTCAGAGTGCGCCACTGAGGAGTGCTTCCTCAAAGCCATTGAAATTGCCCGTCACCAGCAAGCCAAGTCGTGGGAACTGCGGGCGACGATGAGCCTGGCACGGCTGCGACATCAGCAAGCAACGCAGAACGTCTCACGCAACACGCAACACGTCACCCGTACGAAATTCGATGAAGCACACTCCATGTTATCCAATATCTATAACTGGTTTACCGAAGGGTTCGATACCAAAGACCTGCGGGAAGCGAAAGCTCTACTAGTGGTATTGCCGCACTGAATTCTTCTCTTTGTAGAGTTGACCTCTTTCCCCTCGCAGAATAACTTTTCCGCTATGGCAACAAGCGCACCACTTGCCCCAGCCCCGTATCGGTTCACCCGTGCTGAATACTATCGCATGGCCGAGGCCGGACTTTTCCAGAACAAACGGGTTGAGTTGTTAGATGGGGAAATCATCACCATGAGCCCACAGAACTCGCTCCACGCCTCGACAGTTTATAGGGCTGCCCATGTCCTCGAACAACTCCTCGGCAATACGACTTGCGTTCGTTGTCAACTCCCAATTGCGTTGACCCACAAGAGCGAACCGGAACCAGATGTTGCCGTATGTGTCCTCGTTCCGGACAGATACCAAAGTGCCCATCCAACAGCGAATCAGGGGCTTCTTATCATAGAGGTCGCAGAAGCGAGCTTAAGTCATGACCGTACTCGGAAATCCCGTTCATACGCTGCCGCCCGCATTCCTGAATACTGGATCGTCAATCTGGTTGATCGAGAAGTAGAGGTACTGATGGACCCGGAACCCACTTTGCGGAACTATCGCCAGCGCCGGCTCTTTAGACCAGGAGAAGAACTATCCCTGCCAGGTGGGAGCAAGATTTCTATTTCCGACATTCTTCCTTAAAAGAAGGAGATGCCTTCCTATTCCTGCACGAAGCGTTTCTTGACCCAGCCTTGCTCGAACGGCGTCCAGAACACCGGTTTGAGGTGGACCTTTGTGAACTTCCATTCGCCGTTCACTTTGCGGAAATGATCCTCATAGGTGGCGGTTCCCCATACGGCCTGTTGTTGCTTGCCATCACTAGTTGTCATTGTGCACGGTTCCAACAAGTACCACTGTCCAACTGCGGTATTGCCAGTAACCTCCACGGACGCGTTCATGACGTAATGCAACGCAAACGGCAATGACTGTGTCTGTGCGCCACGGAGGAACTCTTCAATCGCTTTTCGGCCTTCGGCGTGGCCAAAGGGACTTCCCTCCCAGACAGCATCTTCAGTAAATAGACTGGCAAAACCGGGATGATCCTGGGCGTCAGCACAGTGGCAATAGCGGATCTTGAGTTTTTTGATCGCTTCAATGTCCTCTAACACTTGCAGTCGTTGTTCAATCGTCGCGTTACTCACCGGCGTACCCTCCTTCATTCGCAGTTTCTAGCGTGTCTCTACCTCTTCATGGCACCCCCAGCAACTATGCCTACTCATGCTTGACCGTGACACGAGAAAAAGGGTAGCGTCGCCTTTAAGGAGAAACTACCAATGAAAATCACACGGTTCATTGCCACAGAGGACGGGGGTTCCCGCTTCACAGAGATTGACATCCCGTTTACACAGCCGATGAAGGATGCCGACGGGCATACGTTGCTACTCTCGAATGCCTATGCGTCACCGAACGTGCGCTTTGCCGAGTTGCCCGCCGGCATGTCTCAGACGTGGCACAACGCGCCGGCACGACAGATCGTGGTTGTGCTCTCCGGCGTACTTGAAGTGAGTACGACTGACGGTCAGACACGTCAGTGGCGTGCGGGTGAAGCGTTCCTTGCCGACGACGTCACCGGCAAAGGCCATCTCACCCGAACGGTGGGCGGTGCGACACACGTGATGTTTGCGCCTCTGCCGTCGGGCTTTTCGGTGGAGAAGTGGTCGGTGTAGTATCTTCTCTGTGCAGTAACAGCAAAGTTACGCCCCAGTGTCATTGCGAGCGCGACGAAGCAATCTCTGTCCTGCAAAGATTGCTTCGTCGCCTCCGGCTCCTCGCAATGACAGAAGACAACTGCTGGTTCTTTTCGGACGAATGACGCCACTACCTCTCACCCCCTCAGACTCAGCATGACTAGCGAGAACTCAAGAGTGAAGCCTCGCCCCTCAGCATTCTATCGTTCCCCAACCAGCGGTGAAGTCACTTTGGCAAATGTCTCAGTCAGTGAGGTCTTCACATCGACGACTGTGGGCTTCTCGCTCGCGAGGGCCTCTTTCAAGGCGGGCTCCAGTTGATTCGGGTGATCGACGCGAATTCCGCCGCAGCCGAGGGACTGCGCAATCGCCGCGTGATCGAAGTCGGCAAAGTCGCAGGCGATATTACGATCCCCTTGCCCGTGCTTCACCCAGCCGAGTGCGCCATTGTTAAACACCACTGAAACAATCGGGATGTTCTCTTCCCGCGCGGTCATCAATCCGTTGAGCCCAATCGCAAAGCCTCCGTCTCCCGAGACCGCTACGACCTGACGTCTTGGGTAGATCAGTTTTGCTGCCAGCGCAGACGGAATGGCGTAGCCCATGCCGCCGACGCCGGCAGGTTGGAGAAACGTCCCCGGCCCTTTAGTCTGGTAATAGTGCGTCATGAAAATGCGATTCTCACCCGCGTCACAGGTAATGATCGCGTCGTTTGCCACTGTCTTCTGTAGTGCTTTGATCACTCGTTGGGGTAAGATCGGCGCGGCATTCGATACGAATTCGGCCGCGTTAAAAAAGCCGTGCTGTGCACGTGCGGCCTGAAGATGTACGTACGCCGTATCCTTCTTCACTGCCGACCTTCCCCCGGCCGCCTGAAGCGCTTCAGCTAACTGCCTCAGTACAGCTTTCGCGTCGCCAATCAGCGGCACTTCTACCGGATACGTCCATGACGCGTTCTTCGGTTCGATCTCGATCTGAATGATCGTTTGCCGTTTGGGGTCAAGCAACTTGGCGGTTTCAAAGGCCGTATCGGTGGGCGCCAGCTTCGAGCCGACCACAAGTACGACGTCAGCCGCACCAACGACAGCATTCGCGAGCGGTGTGCCGAAGTTTCCACACGTCCCTAACGCTAACGTATGTGTCTCGGCAAACGCACCCTTCCCGCCTGCCGTCGTCGCGACCGGAGCCGCAAGGGCCTCGGCTACAGTGATCAGTTCATCATAGGCGTGACTAATACGAACGCCATTCCCGGCAATGATCACTGGCCGCTCGGATCGCAC
>Ga0070741_10013303_pt1 | contig 14585 bp, 17 predicted proteins | sample Coa_R1_4_FD_66440 | JGI IMG/M metagenome (GOLD analysis project Ga0070741, IMG submission 66440) | Surface soil microbial communities from Centralia Pennsylvania, which are recovering from an underground coalmine fire - Coalmine... | ecosystem: Environmental > Terrestrial > Soil > Unclassified ...
ACACCCGGGCAATCCCCAGGCAGATGAAACCTATGACGAAACTGGTCAGCGGCCCAACGATGGCGATCCAGAACTCGCTCTTCGCGTCGCGTGCTTCGGACTCGATCTGCGACACGCCTCCCAGGGCAAACAAAGTGATGGCCCGCACTCGCAGCCCTTTGGATTGTGCCACCAGGGAGTGCGCAAGCTCATGGAGCAGAAGTGTGACGAAGAATAAAACCGATGTGATGATGGCGGCCGCCCACACCAGGCCCACATTCCAACTGGGCGCGACCGCATGAAAGTGTGCAGAGAGGGAAAACGCAATCAGCAGCGCGATGATGAGCCAGCTATAGTGCAGGCCAATCTCGATCCCGCCAATACGTCCGAGCTTGATCTGCGACCGCACGCTATTACCGCTTTCACGTAGTTAGATGCGAAAGGATGAGAACCGAGTGGTCTCGTATTTCTCTGAAGAAGAGGGCTACAGTATGGCGAGAACGGGAAGAATTTCTGGAGTAAGGCGAGGAGTTATGGCGGAGAGGGTGGGATTTGAACCCACGATACCCGTTAAGGTATGTCCGCTTTCGAGGCGGATCGTTTCAACCACTCACGCACCTCTCCGCGTCGGACAAATCGAACTCTTAGCACCGCATCGATCGTGGCCGGAGCTTTCGGTCCTTCGCGCCAAAACCATCGGCGCTCAGGATTTCGCCTGCGGACTCCCGCTGCGCTCACGCCCGCAACCCGGCTCAATTTCAACCACTCACGCACCTCTCCGCGTCGGACAAATTGTTGTTTCTTGTGCTTGTATGCCCTCTTCCGAAGGCATTTGTCACGGTATCTCTCAGCGACGATTTCGAAAAAATGCCTGCAGCACTTCCGCGCTCCGCCCTGCCAGAACCCCGCCTCGAACCTCAATTCGATGATTTAATTGCGGATGGTTGAGCACCTGCATCACCGAATGGACGGCCCCGGCTTTCGGATCGTCCGCACCATACACCAGGCGCTTGATGCGCGCATGAACCATCGCACCCGCGCACATGGCGCACGGTTCAATTGTAACAAACAGCTCACACTCTCCCAGACGATGGTTGCCCAAGGTCGCTCCGGCTTCGCGCAGCGCTACGACCTCGGCGTGCGCGGTCGGATCGGAATCCGCAATATTCTGGTTCCATCCTCGTCCAACAATTTTTCCCTCACTAATCACGACAGCCCCGACCGGGACTTCTCCCATTTCCAGGGCGCGCTGCGCGCAGCGTAACGCCTCCTCCATCCAAAGTTCGTCGTGAACTTCGCCTGCCGGGGAACTGAAGATCGGTTGGATATGTTCGGCCATAAGCGCCGGGAATATTGTATCGGCTTATCCGAACGGTATGGCGCTCTGAGCAGCCACTACATAACGCTCAACACCGATCGCACGACTTCGGGCACGACTGCATGGAGCACAGTAGGCACGACAATGCGGACCACGGGATAAGCCAGAACCACAGCGGGGATGACAAGCAGGAGCCACGTCCTGGTGGGCAGATTGTTGAAGTACGTCTTCATGGCGTCCTCTGGTGGGAAATACGCAATTGCCGTAAATGAAGTTCCCGTATTTCCTACTTCTAAAGACGTTCCAGCCGTCATTTTGTTTCCTGCTCGGCGCAGAATTTCCGCCTCACGGGGCCGCGTCGAGAAGGTGTCGATTCGACGCTCAAGCCGGGCGCGGCGAACACGGCATGGGCGAATCCAGGTTCGCGTGGTATGCTACCCGTGTTATGGGCATGCCGAGCTTGCTCCGTAAAGTTTTCCTCATCGACCTGCTACAAGGCCTGAAGGTCACCTTCCGTTATCAGGACCCGAAAGAGATTTACACCGAGCAATATCCGCTGGAACGGCCGCAGGTGGCCGAGCGCTATCGTGGAGCGCCGCGCCTCAATGTCAATCCCGACACGAACGAGACGATGTGTATTGCCTGCGACCTCTGTGCTCTGGCTTGCCCCGAACATCTCATCGTGGTCTCCAGCGAGCGCAATGAAAAAACGCGCCGCAAGGAACTCACGAACTTCACATACGACCTGAGCCGCTGCATGTTCTGCGGCCTGTGTGAAGATGCCTGTCCCACGGATGCTTTGGAGCTTACGCAGGATTTCGAACTCGCCAGCTACACTCGTCAGGGTTGGATCTGGGACCGTACCACGCTGGAAAAGGGCCCTCAACCAACGCAGTATCAAAAGTAAGCCGGCCTACGTTCTGACGTTCCAAATTCCGTGAGGGATCGGCACGCCTGCCTGCATCCCTGCGAACCTTCGGCTACGGCATTCCCCGGATAGCAGCTGCCCCTGACAAGTTCGAGACTTTAGGAAGTAGCATCGCGATCCGCGCATCGCGGAATGATAACGATTGAGTCGGGAGAAATTTCATGACCTCGCGTCTTCTTACCTTTACATTAATTCTAATGTGCGCCAGTTGGGCCGCAGCCCAGAGAACGCGGTCAGCGACCCCTGCTCCGCAACCGTCGCAGACCACCACGGTTGCGCCGACGAATACCACACAGCCGGCTGCCGCCTCGGGCGGCGCGCAAAGCGCGCCAGCCACAACCTCTCAGCCAAATGCAGTCGAGCAGCCTCAAAATTCGACGGCCAGTCCGCAAGCGACCACGATCGGCCCACCGACGCCAATTACTACGAAAGCCGCTGGACCGGATTCGAGCAGCGCTCCGCCCACGCCGACGCAGTCAGCTACGGCGAATCAGGCTCCCGGCAATACGGCTACGACCAATCCCACTGCGAACCGTACCGGAACGCCGTGCGTCAGCGCGGCAGGCGCGAATCCGCCTACGGGAGAAAATACCAACGGCAATACCGATACTTCAGCGCAGGCTTCCGCAAATGGCGCGAACAGTTCCACGACACCCAATAATGGCACCGCGCAGAACCCGCCCGGCACGAATCCTGGTGGAGCTCCCTGCCCGGCGGGCATGGTGCCGAGCGCGAACACAGCCACATCGCCGCAGTAACGAAGTCGACTGAGGCTCAGGGACCACGGATCCCTTCCGAGGCCTGAGCAGCTTTGGGGATCTCACGGGAACAACTATTTTCGATAGACGGCCGGCTCGGGCGAGCCCGCTAGCTTCTTTTCTGGCAAGAAATATAGCGCAGGGATCAACGCGAAGATGAAGAAGGACGCATAGATCGATATATGCGCCAGGGGTGCTGCCAGAAAATACATGCCGGCAGAGAACAGGTTTTTGCGTTGAATGCGCGCGTGATAGTCGTTCAAGTGATCGTCATGCTGGTCCTGGCGCACAAGCTCAGTCCGCAGAAGCCAAAACGATGCGCCGCATAGCGAAAGGTCCAGACCGTAAAGGGCCACCGCCATGGGAGCGCGATAATTCTTCCCCAGGAAATCTGTCACGAAGGGTACAAGCGACATCCAGAACAACAGGTTCAAGTTCGACCATAACAGCCGCGCCGTGACCTGGTGCACCGCGTGAATGAGATGGTGATGGTTCACCCACATGATCGCGACAACCAGGAAACTGAGTCCGTAGCTCAGAAAGATGGGAGCTACCTTGAGCAGTGCCGTCCATGTCGGTTGCGCGGGCGCCCGCAACTCCAGCACCATGATGGTTACGATGATCGCGATCACGCCGTCGCTGAACGCTTCTAGGCGTCCCGTCGTCATCTCGCTTTTCGACATGGGACGAATCTACCACGTAACCCACACAGCGGGATTCCCGGACATTTCCGCCAAGTCATAGGGAGCATTGGAGATCGATATGGCACGAAAGTTGGGCGTCCTTACCCGCCAGTTACGTCGTCTTACCGCTGCTGGAGTTGTCTAATACTCTCGATGGCGAGAGAGCACCCTCACGACCATGGAACTGGGCAAAACACAATTTTACGGGCAGGGGAGCACCGCCGGCGGCGAGGACGACCGCCGATGGGAGCGCCAGTCCGTGGTCATTCCGGTCAATGTAACGATATTTCTCGATGGCCAGCGCAGCAGTTTTCGCGGGCAAGCGTCTGATATCAGCAGCGGCGGCATGCGTCTGTTTCTGACCCGCGAGCTTCCGTTTGGAACAAGCCTCAATCTGGAATTCGTGATGCCCTACAACACCACCGAGTTGGTTCTTCGTGGCGTCATCCGAAATCGCGACGGCTTCACGCATGGAGTGGAATTTCTGAATCCCACCGACCAGCAGCAGCAGATGATCGAACGCACCTGCAACATCTTCAAACTGCTGAGCTGAATCGAAGAGTCGCCTGATATCGCCTGAAAATCATGCAATTTGCTCGACCAGCATCTCTCGTCCCGCCCGGTCGTAGAACGTCATCGTCATCCGTCCCGTATCGATGGTCCACTTCTGGATTCCACTCTCCGCCAGGCCTCTGGACATTTCCAAATAAGTGGTCTCGCGGCGATCGTGCCGCCGTAAGTGCTCGAGAAAAGACTCGCGTTGACTTGTCTCAGCGACAGGCAGCAACTCGTGCACTGGCAGGGACATGACTTTGTAGCCGCGCTCTCCAAAATATTCGGAATGGCCGTCGGCCAGGTAGGAGTCGCAGCGTTCCACCCCAAGCGCTTTCAGCCCACGCACATATTCGGCGAACGTCCTGGAACTACCCAGGCGCCCGTGGAGCTCGTCGATTTGTTCGATGGTAAACACCCGTCATGCCGCCACGAAACCAGAAGAGACACGCTGCATCAGATATCGAAATAGAGCGCGAATTCGTACGGATGCGGCCTCTCTCGTATGGCGTGCACTTCCTTCGATCGCTTGTAATCGACGTAAGTCCGCAACAGTTCCTCGGTAAATACATCGCCTTTGAGCAGGAAGGCGTGATCGCGTTCAAGCGCATCGAGAGCGTCTTCCAGCGATCCGGGCATCGACGGGATCTTCGACAGTTCTTCGGGATCGAGTTCGTAGATGTCTTTATCGAGCGGCTGGCCGGGATCCATCTTATTCTCGATCCCGTCGAGTCCTGCCATCAGCATTGCGGCGAACGCCATATACGGATTGCAACTCGGATCGGGAGGCCGAAACTCCACGCGCTTCGACTTACGGGAATGCGAATACATAGGAACGCGGCAAGCCGCCGAGCGGTTGCGGCGCGAATATGCCAGGTTGACCGGGGCCTCGAATCCCGGCACCAGCCGTTTATACGAATTTGTGGTCGGCGCGATGATCGCGGAAAGCGCCGGACCATGCTTGATCAATCCTCCCACATACCACAGGGCGAGCTGCGAGAGCCCGGCGTATCCGTCGCCGGCAAACAGAGGCTCGCCGGCTTTCCAAAGCGACTGGTGCGTGTGCAGGCCGTTCCCGTTATCCCCGAAGATGGGCTTCGGCATGAACGTAACCGTCTTGCCGCTCCGGCTCGCAACGTTCTTTACGATGTACTTGTACAGCAGCATCTTGTCGGCCGAGCGCACCAGCGAATCGAACTTCAGGTCAATCTCCGTTTGTCCGCCGGTCGCCACTTCGTGATGATGGCACTCCACGACCATGCCGCACGACTGCATGATGAGCATCATCTCCGAACGCAGATCTTGATAATGGTCGGTCGGCGCGACAGGAAAATATCCTTCGCCGTACCGCGGCCGATAACCCAGGTTGTTTGCTTCCCGCCCCGAATTCCAGCGCCCCTCTTCGGCATCGATGTAATAGAAGCCGTAGTTCTCGCGCTGATCGAAGCGCACGTTATCGAAGATGAAAAACTCCGCCTCCGCGCCGAAATAGGCAGTATCGGCGATACCCGATTCCGCCAGATAGTTCTCCGCCTTTCGCGCGATGTAGCGGGGATCGCGGTCATAACGCTGCTTCGTGACCGGATCGACGACGTCGCACACCAGAACCAGGGTCGGCACTTCCGTGAACGGATCGAGCAGAAAGCACGCCGGGTCCGGCCTCAGCAGCATGTCGCTCTCATGGATCCCCGCCCATGCGCGGATCGACGAGCCATCAATCCCGAAGCCATCGTCAAACGAGGCGTCCGTCAGTTGCTCGATCGGATACGAGACGTGATGCCAAAGCCCGGGAATGTCGGTGAATCGGAGATCGAGAATCTTGGCGTCCTGTTTCCGGGCAAAATCGAGGACAGTCTTGGGATCGGCCATAAGGCTCCTTCGCGGGAGTCGATGAGTCAGACAAACGCCTGCGGCATCTTCCGCAGGCGGGCAGGCTGCTACAATCGGGTCGCGTTCAACGGACTTGCGAGTCTAAAGCCAGTCTTCGCGCGGGGCAATTCGATAGTTCTTATAGCCGGGATAAAGCAGAATTTATACTGAAGCCATCAGCCGTCAGCTCTCAGCTTTCAGATAAATTGCCATGCGCTTTTGCTGATCGCTGAAAGCTGACAGCTGAAAGTCTTATGGATTTTGACCAGCTCGAAACCTTTCTCGAAGTGGCGCGGCACGCCTCGTTTTCGCGGGCGGCGGAGAAACGTTTCCGCACCCAGCCGGCCATCTCGTCGCAGATTCGCGGCATCGAGGAAGAAGTGGGGGCCAAGCTTTTTGACCGCTCCGGCGGAAAAGTGTCGCTCACGGCCGCGGGAAAAGCCTTTCTGAAGTATGTGGAAGATACTCTCGACGCCCGCAAGGCGATGCTTGTCTCCATCGCGGAAATGGAACGCATTCCCCGCGGCGAAATCATTGTCGGAGCTAACGAAGGCACCTGCCTCCACATCCTGCCCTATGTCTTCGCCGACTTTAAGAAGCAGTATCCGGATGTCTCGGTCAACATCAAGCGCGCCGACTACGCCAAGATACTCGAGTCCATCATCGATAACTCGGTCGACTTCGGTGTCGTTTCGCTCCCCGTCAATGACAACCGTTTGACCGTGGTGCTCATCCATCGAGATGAGCTCATTCTGATCGCGCCGCCGCAGCATCCTTTGGGAAAAATGAAGTCCGCCAGCATCGACGACGCCAGTAAGTTTCCGTTAATCGTCCCCAAGGCCGGACACACCCGCGACGCCATCGAAATACTCTTCCACGAGCGGAGGCTTAAGCCGAACTTCACCATGGAACTCGACTCCAGCGAACTGCTGAAGCGCTTTGTCGCGGCCGATGTCGGCATTGGTTTCATTGCACGCTCTAATGTCGAGGAAGACGTTCGCGCAAAAGTCCTGTGCGCGATTCCACTGGCGGATGCCCAGGTTCGCCGCGATCTCGCTCTGGTGTTCCGCAAAGACAAGGCCCTCAGCCGCGCGGCGCTGGCTTTTATCGATATCGCGGTAAAGCACAAATCCACCCAGGAACTGGCACTCGCACCCATCCGATGACGAAGTTCCGACTCAGCCTGCTGGTTCCCCTGCTTGTAACCGCCGTCATCGCGCTCGCAGCTCCCGCCTACGCACAGAAGTCGTTCGAGCAGGCGCCTGCCTCCATGCGCCAGTTAATTGCCGTCAAGGTCACAGGCAATCACCATTTCCCCGAGGATGCGATTGTTGCCGCTACCGGTCTGCAACTCGGCAAGCCTGTCACCGAAGATGACTTCAAGAAAGCCGCCACTCGCCTCGGGGATTACGGCATCTTCACCGACGTTGCTTACACCTATTCGTTCTCTGCGACGGGCACCAAGCTTCAGTTGCAGGTCACCGAAGCCTCCAAGTTCGTTCCCGTGCGCTTCGAGGATTTCGTCTGGTTTTCTGACGACGAACTCCTCAAGCGTATTCAGCAGAGCGCGCCACTATTCCAGGGAGAACTGCCTCTTTCGGGCCGGCTTCCCGATCTCGTTTCCGACATCCTGCAGGCGATGCTGGTGGAAAACGATATTCCCGGAAATGTGGAGTACGAGCGCACCGGCAAGAAAGACGGTCCCGTCGACTCGATCGTCTACCGGGTCGCCGACGTCCTGATCCAGATTCACGACGTTGATTTTGTGGGGGCCGCGCCCGCCGATGTCCCGGCCTTGAAAGCTGCCGCGGACCGCGTGCGCGATACGGAATACTCCCGCAATGTGCTTACCGCACTTGCACAGCACCAGCTCATGCCGGTGTACCTCGCCCGCGGATATCTGAAAGCCAGCTTCGGCACGCCGCAAACCAAGGTCGTCAAGAAACCTTCGCAACAGGAGGATTCCGGTCCCAAGCACCTGACGATCGTCGACGTCATCTTCCCTGTCGATCCCGGCCAGCAGTACAAGCTCAAAGCCATTCAGTGGTCCGGCAATCAGGAATTCCCTGCCGATGTCCTGCAAAAGATGGTTCGCGCTCCCTTGGGGGAACCCGCCAATACCGTCCGCCTTTCCGACAACCTGAAAGATATCCAGAAGCTCTACGGCTCACGCGGTTACGTGGCGGCAACGATCAAAGTGGACGCCGACTTCGACGACGCTGGCGCCAACGTCGTCCTTCACCTCAACGTGAGCGAAGGCTCCGTCTATCACATGGGCGATTTGGCCATCCGTGGCGTCGACAACAGCCTTGAGGCCAAGCTCCGCAACCTATGGAAGATTCGTCCTGGCGATGTCTACAACTCCACCTATCTCAGCGAATACCTTCCTGAAGCACATAAACTTCTGACCGCCAGTCTTGATTGGGATGTGGCCTCTCATGTGACCGCGAATGTTCGGGAAAAGACGGTGGATGTCGATCTCATCTACTCCGCGAAAGCTCCGAAGTAGAGAAAGTATTGGGCTTTGCGGTGTTTTTCAGCACTTGTTCGGATTTTGGAACAAAACCGTTTTTCTCGCGACGCCGAGCGGCATGGCGCGTAGTCTACGCATTCTTTTTGCGCTGTTGTATTTTGCATCAATTTCTCCTTGGGAGATTTGAAGTTCCTTGGTAGACTGTGCCGCAATTCAGCACACCCTAGGTTCAAAGGTGCATAAGGGTGACTCACAGTCACTCGCACACGTGGAGTCTCAGGCTGACGACTTCACAAACCGAAACGGTGTGAGATTTGCCCGGGCCCTCCCCCTGATGCGTTCCGGGCATCCGGCGGAGGCGCGCGCTAGCGCGTCTCCGCAGTTCTCTTCTCGAGGGCTTGTAACTTCCGAACCAGAAGTGCATCCTTTATGGAAGGGCTGGGTGACTCTGCGTCGCTCTCTGAGCCAGCCCACAGAGAAACCCAAAGGAGAATCTGTGATGAGTGTCGAAACCCGGAAAGCCGGATTTCTTGTTGTATTGCTGACCGCGGTCCTTGCTGCCTCTTCGTTCGCGGCCAGCGGAAAAACTTATACCGGAGTTGTGGGCGACGCCATGTGCGGCGCCAAGCACATGGGAGACGCCGCCACCTGCACCCGCGGCTGCGTTGCTAAAGGCTCGAAGTATGCCCTGGTCGTCGGCGACAAAGTCTATACGCTCGACACCACCGACAAAGCCGCGCTCGACACGCTCGACAAGCAGGCGGGCGCCAAGGCAACCGTCACCGGAACCGAAAAAGACAACGTCATCACCGTGAGCTCTGTGAAAGCCGCGAAGTAGACCTCTATCAACTCCCCCAGCGCTGCGGGAGCCCACGGGCTCCCGCAATTTTTTTGCCTCTACCCTGAAATTCACATTTCCTTTACAAAGCAATGTGTTAGATTGTGCATTCTCATATTCAATTTTCCACTGCGGAGGACAGGTGAATTGGGTAAAGACATGGTTCCGAAACGGATTTTCTTCACCAAGGGCGTGGGGAAACACCGTGAGCGTCTGACTTCATTCGAGTTGGCGCTGCGCGATGCGGGCATCGCAGCCCAGAACCTGGTACGCGTCTCTTCCATCTTTCCGCCCAACTGCAAATTGCTGGCGCGCAAAGAAGGGGTGAAATACCTTCATCCCGGTGAGGTGGTCTTCGCCGTCGTGGCCGAAAATTCCACCCGCGAGCCGCATCGCCTGCTGGCTTCCTCCATCGGCGTCGCCATCCCCGCCGACCGCAACACTTACGGCTATCTCAGCGAGCACCATTCCTTCGGCGAGACTGAAGATGCCGCCGGCGAATACGCCGAAGAACTTGCGGCCGAAATGCTCGCCACTACCCTGAATGTGGAATTTGATCCCGACCGGTCGTGGGACGAGAAGAAGCAGATCTACCGGCTGTCGAATAAGATCGTCCGCACCGCGAACGTTACCCAGTCCGCCGTCGGCGACAAGCGCGGTCTCTGGACCACGGTCATCGCCTCCGCCGTTCTCATTTTCGATTAGACCTGTCAGTCGCCTGGATCAGGGTTGCGGTGGCACGGCCAACCCACGGCCGTACACCGCTTCGAGGATCTGATCTCCACCGCGCTTGATCAACTCCGCTCCGGCTTCGTTACCCAGTTTCTCGGCGTCCTGCACTGCCCCCTCGCGGGAATCGCGCAGAAGTTTCGAGCCATCGGGATCGGCCACGATGGAATCGAGATGTAGTTTGCCGTTCCGCACTTCCGCAAACGCTCCAATCGGGACCTGGCAGCCTCCGCCAAGACTGTTGAGCAGAGCGCGCTCACAGGTGGTCGCCGCGCGCGCATTAGGGTCATTCAAAAAGGTGAGTAGTTGGCGGGTTTTCGCGTCGCCTGCGCGGATTTCTATCCCCAAGGCTCCTTGCCCGGCAGCCGGGCACATAATTTCCGCGGGAATGATTTGCTTGATCAGGTTCGTCTTGCCGAGGCGCTTCAGGCCCGCCGCCGCCAGGATGATGGCGTCATATTCTCCCTGCTCGAGCTTGCGCAAACGCGTGTCAACATTGCCGCGCAGAGGATAAATCTCGAGATCGGGGCGAATTGCTTTCAGTTGCGCCTGCCGGCGCAAGCTGGAAGTTCCAATACGTGCGCCGTTCGGCAGGTCATCCACGCTTGCATAATTTTTTGAGCAGAATGCGTCGCGTGGATCTTGCCTCTCCGTGATCGCGGCGATTTCGAATCCATGGGGAAGTTCGGTTGGCAGGTCTTTCAGTGAATGAACTGCCAGGTCGACTTTTCCGGCGGCGAGCGCCTCTTCAATCTCTTTTATGAACATCCCCTTGGTACCAACCTTGGCCAGGGCAACGTCGGTGATCTTATCGCCCGTCGTGTGGATGATTTCGATCTCGACCTCATGTCCACGGTCGCGGAGCAGGGCCGAGATGTGGTTCGCCTGCCAGAGAGCGAGTTGCGAGCCCCGCGAGCCAATGCGAAGTTTCGCCGGTTTGCCGTTCGTGCTCATGGCCGGACCCCCACTTCCGTCTTCTTTTCCGCGGAGTCTTTCTTCGGCTGCTCGTCCCTTCCCTTACCCGGCAAATTAAAGAGCCGCCGGACCACATCCACAATCGTGGTCGCCTCCGATTCTTTCGCGGCCGACTTCAGCGTGGTAATCGGAGTGTGCATCACTTTGTTGATGATGCCGCGAGTCAGGGCTTCGATGGCGATCTCCTGCTCTGGCGTGAGTTGCCCCATGCGTCCGCGGACGCGATCGATCTCCGCTTGCCGGATCGTCTCCAGATGGTCCTGCAAACTTACGATCGTGGGGACGACATCCAGCGTGTGTACCCGGGCTTCGAACTTTTCGACCTCGCTGGCGATAATGGCTTCGGCGAGTTCGGCTTCCTTGTGGCGGTCGGCAACGTGGCTGGTCACCGCCTGCTGCAGATCATCGATGTCGTAGGCGAAAATGCCGTCGAGCTTGGCCATCTCCGGCGAGACGTCGCGCGGCACGGCGATGTCGATGAAGAACATCGGCCGGTTCTTGCGGCGGGAGAGGAATTGCTCGCCATGCTCTTTACGGAAAATCGCATGCGGCGCTCCGGTCGAGGTGATCACAATGTCGGCGCGGTCGCAGGTGTTATAGAGGTCTTCAAACTTAATGGCTTGCCCATCGAATTTCTGCGCCAGGCCAATGGCTCGCTCGTAGGTCCGGTTGGCGACGAAAATCGAGCCACAACCATGCGCCATCAAATGCCGGGCCGCCAGTTCGCTCATCTTGCCGGCGCCGACGATGAAAACGTTCTTCCCTTGCAAGGTGCCGAAGATCTTCTTCGCCAACTCGACCGCCACCGAGGCAATCGAAACCGACGAAGATCCAACGGCCGTCTCACTGCGCACCCGCTTGGCAACCGCAAAGGCCCGGCTAAAGAGCTGATCCAGTTGTCCGCGCACTGCGCCCACCGCCCGGGCGGTCGCGTAGGCTTCTTTGACCTGGCCCAGAATCTGCGCCTCGCCGACGACCATCGAGTCCAGGCTCGCAGCTACCCGAAACAAATGCCGCACTGCGTCTTTCTCGCGGAATTCATAAAGATGCGGATCCAGTTCGTCGGCATTCAGGTGAAAGTGATCGTGGAGGAATCCGCGGAGATCCGCGTGGCCGTTGGTCGTATGCGCAATAATCTCGACGCGGTTGCACGTCGAAATCACCATGCCCTCTTCGATCCCTGGATAGGCCGTCAGATCACGGCAGGTGTCCGGCAGACGGGACTCAGGGATCGCCAGGCGCTCGCGGACTTCCAGAGGAGCGCTCTTGTGATTCAGGCCGATCAGCTGATATCTCATGACGCGGCAAACCTGTGAATCGTCGAAAAATAATTGGCAGCCCATGCCGCCAGTGCCGCCACGAAGGCGAAGCTCGCCAGAATTGCGGCGCGGCGTCCCCGCCATCCCGAGTTCCAGCGCGTGAAGACCATCACCATGTAGACGGCCCACATCAGCACTGACAGCAAAATCTTCGGATCAAGAAAATCCACATGGCCAATCGAGGGTGCCGTGATGGCGACAACAGAGCCAGTGATCAAACCCAAAGTCATGAACGGAAATCCCAGCAGAAGCGACCGGTATCCGATCTGATCGATTACTTCCAGGGCCGGCAGGAATCCGATGAGACTGGTGGGTTTCTTCGCCTTCAGCCTTCGCTCCTGCAGCAGATAAAGCAGGCTCGCTCCAAAGCTGACCAGTAGCGCGGCGTACCCGGTAAAGATCAGCATGATGTGAGCGATCAGCCATCCCTTGTGCGATACGAACTGCGTCAACAGGACTGGCTGCTCATCGACGGCGGCCACGAATGTCAGGAAGAAAACTACCGGGAACACCACCACTCCGGGCGAAGTCGTCTTGTAGATCGCGTAGATGATCATGAAGAACGTCATCGAGAGAAACGCCAGAAGCGACTCGCCATTGTGCACCGACGCCCAGACAATCTGGCCCGAAAGAAACAGTTCAGTGATCGACACGAAATGGAACACCATGCCCAGGCTCGCGGCATGCAGCGCAATGCGGCTGAACAGGTCGCTGGTGCGCGTCAGGGCTACGAAAGCATAGACCAGCCCGATGAAGTAGCACGCTAGCGCGAACCTCAACCAAAGCAGTGGCATAGAAACAATACTCAGTTCTCAGACGCCGTCTTCCGGGTTGTGCTTCTCAGGGACCCCAGCGAGCAAGAAGTCTGAATTTTCATGAGTTTACCGCAGTCTACCGTCTGAACCGAACCCCTTGTGTCTGTACTACGTCTCTATTCTGCAAATAGATTGGCTTAAGGCCAACAAAGAGGCTCACTTAAGTGTGTGATTAGAATCACAGACTCAATCGGAATCCGAACGCCGGGACGCTCGCCTACTTCTGCGTCGGCATCTCGTGCGGGTTGGGCATCCCCGGAGGAACCGCCGTATGGCCTGCTCCCATCATTCCCATGTCTCCGGGCGCGTAACAAGTGACGCGGCCGCTGCCGGCGACTCGCAGCGCTGACGGACAGTCTCCTGCCGTAACCGTCGCCGCCGCTCCTTCCCCTTGCGACTGCGCGGTGTACAGTTTCCCGTCGGAGTTCCCCGCCACTCCCACCGCCATTCCCGGCATGTCATACACCACGTAAAAGGCCTGCTTTGCCTGGCTAGCCTGCATCGCGCATTCGCTCGCGCCTTTGGATTGGTCGGGGTTCGCCTTCACCTCGAGACGTCCGCAGTTCGTCGCCGAAGCACCGGCGAAGCCCTGTAACTTTTGCTGAATGGCATCCGGCGTTCTGGCCGTCGACGCAGGATTTGGCGTCGCCGAAGGAGACAACGACTTATTACAAGCGGCCAACAGGCAGCACAATGAAACCATGAGAGCGAGCGGAGTTTTCATAGCCCGAGATTGTATATGTTTCGCTTCCCGACGCAGCCTCGAAAGTGCCGTTCGCTTGGGAACGAACAGTTCCATTCGCGCCCGAGCGCGGGTCTCTCGTCAATTCTTCCCGGTGAGTTGCCTGATAAGATCCGCTTCCGCCTGACGGTATGGGGTTCCATCCGCATGCAAAACTTCATGAAACCAAACCGGCGGCGGTTCCTTCACGTAAGGATGCTGCCACGACTCCCATGGATAGTACGTCTGGGTTTTGCCGGCGACGAATCCCCAATTGATGGCGGCAACATGCTCGTCTTTCGCAATCGGCAGGATCGTGTCGAACGTGCTCCCCACCGATCGTGCCATGTATTCGGTGCAGATAATCGGCCTATGCAACTTCTGCAGATACGCAATTTCAGCCCGGAACGACTCCGGCCAGGAATAGTTGTGAAACGAGATGACATCGGACTCGCGCAACTGAATCCGCTCGATCTCGTCCTGTTCATCCACACTTTTTTTCAGGTCAATCTCGTAAACACCGCTGGTCAGAGGCTGCGTGGGATTCATCTCGCGGGCCCAGGCGAATACTTGCGGCAGTAGCTGCGCCACGATCGCGACCTTCTTTGCGTTGTTGAGTTCCGTTTTG
>Ga0070741_10013304_pt1 | contig 14585 bp, 14 predicted proteins | sample Coa_R1_4_FD_66440 | JGI IMG/M metagenome (GOLD analysis project Ga0070741, IMG submission 66440) | Surface soil microbial communities from Centralia Pennsylvania, which are recovering from an underground coalmine fire - Coalmine... | ecosystem: Environmental > Terrestrial > Soil > Unclassified ...
GCCGAAAACAGGAAGAACGGCAGGATGAACAGCGCCGGTGCCAGGTTCGAGTAGGTGGTGATCTGTTCGGTCGACAGGCCCATCTGGAAGCCGATGAGCTGCACGGTCGCGTTGCGGAACACGTTGTCGTTGAACGCGCCCGAGGCCTGGGTCAGGAAAAACGGCAGGAACCGCCTCTCGCGCAGCAGTTGGAACTGATTCTGGTCGGCCATGCGATGTCTCCTGGGCAACGAGAGGTTAACAAACCCTGTACCGCTCGCGCGCGAACTGGCTCCTGCGGCTGCGGACGGCTAGACTGTGCGGCTTCCCGCCGGCTCGAACCCGAAGATCCCGACGATGCACATCCGATCCCTGTTCCTGCGCGCCACGTTGGCCGCGCTCAGCGTGCTGCCTGCCGCCGCTTTCGCCGAAGCGCTCGTCAAGCCCCTGCCGACGCCCGATCTTTCCAAGCTGCCGCCCGACAAGGCCAAGGAGCTCACGGAAGCGCGCGCAGACTTCGAGAATGCCAAAGTCGACCTCGTCGGCGGCGCGCTCGCCACGGCGTACGCGCTCATGGGCGGCGAGTACGCGCGGGCCGGTTTCGGCGACGTAGCCGCGGTCGCGTTCTACGATGCCTCGCAGCTCGCGCCGCAGGATGCGCGCTGGCTGTATCTGCGCGGCGTGATTGCGGCGGGGCAGAAGCAGAACGCCGAGGCGCGGGCCGACTACGAGGCCGCACTCGCCCTCGACAAGAACTACTTGCCTGTGCGTTATCGCCTCGCGGACCTCCTCGTGGAAGAGCGCAATCTCGACGGCGCGCACAAGCTGCTCGAGGAAGCCGTGGCCGAACATGGCGACCAGGCCGCGTTGTTCGCGATGCTCGGCCGCATCGAAATCAAGCAACAACGCTACGCCGACGCCGTGGCGAACTTCCAGCGCGCGCTCAAGGCGGAGCCGCAGGCGAACGCGATCTACACCGACCTCGCCGCCGCATTCACGGCGCTCGGCAAGACCGCCGAAGCCGCGGACGCCAAGGCCAAGCAAGGCGATGCCGAGCCGTCGATCGCCGATCCGCTCGTGGCCGGTCTATACCAGCGCGGACCGGCGCCGGTCACGGGTACGCCGCTCGAACAGGCGCGGCGCCTGGTCGCGATGACGCGCTTCGGCGAGGCGCGCGCGAAGATCGAGGAGGCGCTCAAGGCGCGACCGAACGACGTCGATGCGCTCGCGCTCGGCGCGCGCGTCGACGCGTTGACCGGCGACCGCGACGCCGCGCAGCAGAAAGCCGCTCAGGCCTTGAAGCTCGATCCGCAGAACGCCGCCGCGAATTTGTCGCAGGGCATGGTCTACGAGTTCGCCGGCGACGATGCGAATGCGTACACGTACTATCAACGCGCGCTGCGCGCCGATCCCAGGCTCGCCGACGCGCTGCTTCTCGCCGGCAACGCGGACATGCGCCGCGAACGCTATGCCGACGCGATCGAGCACTACAAGACGCTCGCCGCCATGACGCCCGAGAACCTCGTGGTGACGGCGCGCCTCGTCGCCGCCCAGGTCGGTGCGGGACGTTGCGGCGACGCCTTGGCCTACATCAACGGCCTGCTCGGCAAGCGTGCGCAGGACGGCGATCTCATGCAGATCTTCGTGCGGTTGGCGAGCACGTGTCCGGCGGCGAAGGAGGCCGAGCGCGGCATGGCGAACGACTATGCGCGGCTTCTTTACAAACAGCACCCGGATGCCAGCGACTCCGCGGCACTGGCGCTCGCGAGCGCCGCGCAGGGCAAGTTCGACGAGGCGCAGAAATACCAGGCCGAGGCGATCTACGAAGCCACGCGAGTCAACGATACGGCGCTGGCCGACATGTACCGCGCCACGATGCGCGAATTCGCGGCGAACAAGATGCCCGACCGCCCCTGGCCGGCCAATCATCCGTATTTCAAGCCGCCGCTGCTCACGAGCCTGGCCGGCGCCGGAGATCGCAAGGCGCAGTAGCCCCTCGTTGCGAACGGCTCGCGTTTTCGTCACCATCGCGGCCGATGGGGAATCTGCGCGACAAGTGGCAAACCCTATGGCGCAAGCCGGAGCCCGCGCCGACGATTTGGCGCATGCGCGTGGAGCGCGAGCGCAGCGCGATCGGCAAGCTCAACGACCGCCTCGAAGTCACGCTCCTGCCGACGGTGCCCGAGCAGGCCGTGCGCGCGATGCAGGTCGCGCTCGACGAACTCCTGACCAACGTGGTCATGCACGCCCGGCAGGCGGCGGGCTCGATCGAGCTCGAAATCGCCCATTCGCGCCGCGCGCTCGACGTACGCATCAGCTATATCGCGGCGGAATTCGATCCCACGCGCACGCCCGTCACCGACGTCACGACGGTCGCCGCATCACCGATCGGCGGTCTGGGCATCCATCTCGTGCGCTCGCTCATGGACGAGTTCCGCTACGAATACCTGGACGGACTCAACGTCCTTCATTTGCGCAAGAAATGCTGAGTCCCTAGCGCGGCCCGATCGCGCGAAACCCGATATCGCGCCTGAAGAACATACCGTCGAAGTGGATCTGCTCGACCGCGCCGTAGGCGCGCTTTTGTGCCGTGCCGAAATCCGCGCCGAGCGCGCATACCGTGAGCACGCGGCCGCCGCTGGTGATCACTTTCCCATTTTCCACTTTTGTACCGGCGTGGAACACCTTCACGGCCGGATTGAACGCGGCGTCGTGACCCGAGACCACGTCGCCCGTGCGCACCTTGCCGGGGTAGCCCGCCGCGGCGAGCACGACGCCGAGCGCCGGACGCGTGTCCCACGACACACTGATGCGGTCGAGACGCCCGTCGATCGCGGCGTCGATGAGGTCGAGCAGGTCGGACTTGAGCCGGAGCAGGACCGGCTGCGTCTCGGGATCGCCCATGCGCACGTTGAATTCGATGACGTGCGGGGCGCCGTGCTTGTCGATCATGAGACCGGCATAGAGAAACCCGATGAACGGCGCGCCTTCCGCGGCCATGCCCGCGAGCGTCGGCTCGATGATCTCGGCGAGCACGCGCTGCTCGACTTCCGGCGTGACCACGGGCGCCGGCGAATAGGCGCCCATGCCGCCCGTGTTCGGACCGAAATCGCCGTCGTCGCGGCGCTTGTGATCCTGGCTCGTCGCGAGCGGCAGCGCGCGGCGGCCGTCGCAGAGCACGATATAGCTCGCTTCCTCGCCTTCGAGGAAATCTTCGATGACCACGCGCGCCGACGCCGCACCCAGCAGGTGCGCGCCGAGCATGTCGTGGAGCGCCTGCTCGGCGTCGGCGAGCGTGAGCGCGACGACGACGCCCTTGCCGGCAGCGAGACCGTCGGCCTTGATGACGATCGGCGCACCGCGGCTGCGCACGTAGGCGAGCGCGGCGGGCAGCTCGGTGAATGCGGCGTAGCGCGCGGTCGGGATGTTGTGGCGGACGAGAAAATCCTTCGCGAACGCTTTCGAGCCCTCGAGCTGCGCGGCGATCTTGCGCGGCCCGAAGCAGCGCAGGCCGTCGCCGCGGAAACGGTCGACGAGTCCGTCGACGAGCGGCGCCTCGGGGCCGACCACGGTCAGGGCGACGTCTTCGCGTTTCGCGAGCGCGAGCAATCCCTCGATGTCGTTGAGCGCCACCGGCGCATTGCGCACGCCGGGTTCGAGCGCCGTGCCGGCGTTGCCGGGCGCCACGATCACCTCGCTGACGCGCGGCGATTGCTTGAGTTTCCAGGCCAGCGCGTGTTCGCGACCGCCGGAACCGATGACGAGGATTTTCATGGGTGAAAAGCCGGGATTCGGGATTGGGGATTCGGGAGAAGCGGGGAGTCGGATCCGGTTTGGATTTCACGAATCTCCAATCCCGAATCCCCAATCCCGGCTCTTCAATGCCTAAAATGTCTCACGCCCGTGAACACCATGGCCAGATCGTGCTCGTCGGCCGCTGCGATGACTTCCGCATCGCGCATCGAGCCGCCGGGTTGGATCACCGCCCGCACGCCCACGGCGGCCGCGGCGTCGATGCCATCGCGGAACGGGAAGAACGCGTCGGAGGCCATGACGCTGCCGCGTACGTCGAGGCCGGCTTCCTCGGCCTTCATCGCGGCGATCTTTGCGCTGACCACGCGGCTCATCTGGCCCGCGCCGATGCCGATCGTGCGGCTGTCGCGTGCGTAGACGATCGCGTTCGATTTCACGAACATCGCCACGTGCCAGGCGAACAGCAGATTGCGCAGCTCCGTCGCGTCGGGCACGCGTCGCGAGACGACCTTGAGATCGGACAAGAGCAGCGTGTCGCGGTCGGCATCCTGCACGAGCAGACCGTTGGCGATGCGCTTGAATTCGAGCGAGGCCGGCGCCTGCTCGGGCCAGTTCCCGCAAGCGAGGACGCGCACGTTTGGCTTTTTGGAAAATGCCGCAAGTGCATCGTTTTCCACTTCCGGTGCGATCACCACTTCGACGAACTGGCGTTCGAGCACGGCCTGTGCGGTGCGCGCGTCGAGCGGCTGGTTGAACGCGATGATGCCGCCGAACGCGGAGACCGGATCGGTCGCGTAGGCGCGCTCGTAGGCTTCCAGGGCGGTCGCGCCGAGAGCGACGCCGCATGGGTTCGCGTGCTTCACGATCACGCAGGCGGGAGCCTTCTGGAATGCCTTGACGCATTCGAGCGCGGCGTCGGCGTCGGCGAGGTTGTTGTAGGAAAGCTCCTTGCCCGCGAGCACGCGCGCGCTCGCCACGACGCCCGGCGGCGGGTGGCGTTCGACGTACAGCGCACCGTTCTGGTGCGGGTTCTCGCCGTAGCGCAGCACGGCCTTGCGCTCGAATGCGAGATTGAGCGTCGGCGGGAATTGATCGACCTGTTCGGCGTCGGCACGCGCGCCGAGCCAGTTCGCCACGGCGCCGTCGTAGCGCGCCGTATGCGCGAACACCTTCGCGGCGAGGCGCCGGCGCTGGTCGAGCGTCGTACCTTCCTGCTTGTGCAGGCTCTCGATGAGTTCGGCGTAATCGGCGGGGTCGACCACCGCGGCCACGTGCTCGTGGTTCTTCGCGGCCGCGCGCAGCATCGCCGGTCCGCCGATATCGATGTTCTCGATGCCTTCGACGAGCCCGCAATCGGGCACCGAAGTCACCTGCTCGAACGGGTAGAGATTCACGACGAGCAGGTCGATGGGCTCGATGCCGTGCTGCGCCATGACGGCGTCGTCGCTGCCGCGCCGGCCGAGCAGGCCGCCGTGGATCTTTGGATGCAAGGTCTTGACGCGTCCGTCCATGATCTCGGGAAAGCCCGTGACCTCGCTGACTTCACGCGCCGCGATGCCGGCTTCGCGCAGCGCGCGCGCGGTGCCGCCCGTGGAGATCAACACGACGCCGAGTGCATCGAGCCCGCGGGCGAGATCGATGAGGCCGGTCTTGTCCGACACGCTCAGGAGCGCGCGCCGGATCGGTACGAGAGTGGCGTCGAACATGCGGGGGTACTCGAAGCGGACGCGCGATTATAACGGTCGCGCTCGCGCCGTGCCGTCAGGCGAGCCCGCGCGTGGCGAGCTTCTTGCGCAGCGTGGCGCGATTGATGCCGAGCGCCGCGGCCGCCTTGCTCTGATTGCCGCCCGCCCAATTCAGCACTTCGCGCAGCAGGGGCGCCTCGACTTCGTTGAGCACGAGCTCGTAGAGGCCTTGCGGCATCTCGGCATCGAGATCGCTCAAATAACGACGCACGGCGCGCGCCACGCATTCGCGCAGCGCCGGCTGCAGGACGGATTCGGTGGCCGTATCGGCGTGCAACACGGGGACGGCATTCACAGCGCAGGCAACCTTATGAGGACGACGCGATGTCTCGTGGAAGATCCGCCGGCCAAGGTGCACAAATCGCGGCGGGGGCGGGAGTCTACCGCCAAGCAGACGCGTTGGTAAGTGCCGCCGTGCACATTTCGTCCGGGCTGCGCATCACAGGAACTTGAATTCGAACGCGACCGCATTTTTTCCCGGATCGGCCACTTCGAACACGAGCGCCGCCGTCGCGCCGGGCGCCATGCCGCTCGTCAGGTTGCGGCTGTCGCCGAGATACTCCTGCGGCAGGAAGCGGCGCATCGCGATGCGGTTCTCGTCGAGATCGGACAGCGTGATCTCGACTGCCGGAAACGCCTGCGGGAAATCCGCGTCGTTGCGCAAGGTCGCCGAGATGATCAGCGCGTTCGGCACCGACGGATGCGGACGGATGTCGCGCGAGAGCAGTTCGAGCTTGGAAGGATCGTGGCGCAACGGCAGACGGCAGCCGAGCGTCGCGCACGCCTCGTCGAGCAGCGGCCGCACGCGCGCATCGTCGAGCAGCTCCGCGCGCTCGGCATAGCTGATCTCGGCCGCGAGGCTCAGCAGCAGCACGAATGCCCCGACGGCCCATGGCCAGCTCCGCGCACGCGGCGCCTTCCGGTGCGCTTTTGCGAACGCCGGCGTGTGTGGACGTCGCGGTGCCGAAGGCGGCCGCGGACGTTCATCCGGATCGAACAGGGTCGCCTGTGCCTGCGCCGCGCGCGCAGGACGCAGCGCCGGCACCGTGAGCTGCGGCGGCGCCGCCCCGGGGGCGTGGCGCTCGAGTTCGTGGATCGATTCGCCCGGCAACTGATCCGTCAGCGTGCGCAGCACGTCGAACACCGCCGCACAATGTCCGCAGCGCGCGCTGCCGTGGCCTTCGTTGAGCACGGCTGCGCCGATCTTGTAGATCGTCAGGCATTCGGGGCACTGCGTGTACATGGACGTGCAGGGTGCGGGCTGGGGGTCGGATTATCTTACGAGCTTCCGCTGCGCATTTCCGTGATCGCCGCCGCGGCGGCGCCTCAGCCGGCCGTGCGCGTGGCGGCGATCCTGAGCCAACCATCGCGCTCGGCGATCTCGAATTCGCCGAACCACTCGGCGTAGCGCGCGACGAGGTCCTCGTGCTGCCCGGCGAGAATCCCGGAGAGCGCGATCTTGCCGCCGCCTTTCACATGCGCCGCGAAGTACGGCGCGAGCTCGGCGAGCGGGCCGGCCAGGATGTTCGCGACGAGGAATTCCGCTTGCGCGTGCGGCAGATCGGGGGCGAGATGCAGTTCCAGGCGTTCGCCGACGCCGTTGCGTTCGGCGTTGTCGCGGCTTGACGCGATCGCTTGCGCATCGTTGTCGATCGCCAGGACGCGCGCAGCGCCGAGCTTGAGCGCCGCGATCGCGAGCACGCCCGAGCCACAGCCGTAATCGATCAGGCAGGCGCCGGCGAGCGGATGCGCATCGAGCCATTCGAGACAGAGCGCCGTCGTCGGATGCGTGCCGGTGCCGAATGCGAGCCCCGGGTCGAGGCGCACGACGGCGGCATTCGCCTCGAGACCTTCGGGTTCGATGTTCCACGGATAGATCCACAGCCGGCGGCCGAAGCGCATCGGGTGGAACTGGTCCATCCAAGCGCGCGTCCAATCCTGCTCGGCCACTTCGTTGAGCGTTACCCGTTCGGGCGCGAGCTCCGGCACGAGATCCGCGAGCGCGTGCACGAGCCCGCTGCGATCGGTCGTGCCGTCGAACAGCGCCTCGAGCACGATTTCGTCCCAGAGCGGCGTCTCGCCCACGCCCGGTTCGAAGATCGCCTGCTCGTCGGCGGCGTCGGCGCGCGCGTCGCCGAGCGTCACGGAGAGCGCGCCCAAGTCGGCGAGCGCGGCTTCGATGCGCTCCTGTTCACCGGCATGCAGACGCAGCGACAGCGCGAGCCAGCGCCGCGCGTCGCTCGTCGGCGACGACGGGGCTTCGGCTTCGTTGTTTTCTTCGGCGCTCGTCATCGCTGTCTCTTCGGCAGCTTCCGTCGATCTCAGCCTTCGGACCGGAAACCCAGGCCTTTCTCGCGCTGTTCGGCGATGCGCTTCTCGAGGTAATGGATGTTCTGACCGCCGGCGTGGAAACCGCCGTCGGCGAGAATGCGCTGCTGCAGCGGCACGTTCGTCTTGACGCCTTCGATGACGAGTTCGCCGAGCGCGATGCGCATGCGCGCGATCGCCGTGTCGCGATCGCGCCCGTGCACGATGAGCTTGCCGATCATCGAATCGTAGTTCGGCGGGATGCGATAGCCGTCGTAGATGTGCGTGTCCATGCGCACGCCGGGACCGCCCGCGGCGAGGAACCGCTTCACGGTGCCCGGCGAAGGCATGAACGTGTCCGGATCTTCGGCGTTGATGCGGCACTCGATGGCGTGCCCGCTGAGCTTGATGTCGGATTGACGCAGCGAAAGCTTCTCGCCCGCGGCGATCAGCAACTGCTCGCGCACGAGATCGACGCCCGTGACGAGCTCGGTCACCGGGTGCTCGACCTGGATGCGCGTGTTCATCTCGATGAAATAGAAATGGCCGTTCTCGTACAGGAACTCGAACGTGCCCGCGCCGCGATAGCCGATGCGCAGACAAGCCTCGACGCAGACCTTGCCGATGCCCTCGCGCTGCTCGGCGCTGATGCCCGGAGCCGGCGCTTCCTCGACCACCTTCTGGTGCCGCCGCTGCATCGAACAATCGCGCTCGCCGAGGTGGATCGCGTTGCCCTGGCCGTCGGCCAGTACCTGGATTTCTACGTGGCGCGGGTTCTCGAGGATTTTCTCCATGTACACCTGGTCGTTGCCGAACGCCGCCTTGGCCTCCGACTTCGTCATCGCGACCGCGTTGTTGAGGTGCGCTTCGGTGTGCACGACGCGCATGCCGCGTCCGCCACCGCCGCCGGCGGCCTTGATGATGACCGGGTAACCGATGTCGCGCGCGATGCGCGCGTTCTCGACGGCATCGTCGCCGAGCGGTCCGCCCGAACCCGGCACGCAGGGCACGCCGGCGGACTTCATCGCTTTGATCGCTTCGACCTTGTCGCCCATGAGGCGGATCACGTCGGCCGTCGGTCCGATGAAAACGAAACCGGACTGTTCCACGCGCTCGGCGAAATCGGCGTTCTCGGAGAGGAATCCGTAGCCGGGATGGATCGCCTGGGCATCGGTGACCTCCGCCGCGGAAATGATCGCCGGCACGTTGAGATAGCTCTCCGCCGCCGGCGCGGGACCGATGCAGACCGACTCGTCGGCCATGCCGACGTGCTTGAGGTTGCGATCGACCGTCGAGTGCACGGCGACGGTCTTGATGCCGAGCGTATGACAGGCGCGCAGCACACGCAGCGCGATTTCGCCGCGGTTGGCGATGACGACTTTGTCGAGCATAGGAGCGGGATTCGGGATTTGGGATTAGGGATGGGACCTCGACGCTTTCGCTCGGGTCGATCGCTGGAGCGATCGGACCAGACCGTTGAGCTTCGCGAACAGCAAGTCAATGCACTCGGTGAGTTCCTTCGTGTCGCGAGCGAAACCAAGGCGCTCGGCAATCTGCATATGTGTATCCAGTTCAGACAACGATCCGCGAGCGATGGACAAGAAGCGTAGATATTCGAGTGTCGAGCGGCGCGCGGCCCCTTCTGCAATGTTCGTCGGAACGCTTGCTGCCGCCCGTCGCATTTGGGCCATGAGGCCAAAACGTTCACCTTCTGGGAATTCACTGGTCAGTTTATGGACACCCTCGACCAGCGACATTCCCATGTTCCACACATCGGGGCGCTTGTGCGGACGCTCTTGCGAATCCCGAATCCCCACTCCCGAATCCCGCTCAGCCGATGACAAAGAGCGGCTCGTCGAACTCCACCGGCTGCGCATTCGACGCGAGCACCGCGACCACCGTACCGGCGACGTCGGATTCGATCTGGTTGAACATCTTCATCGCCTCGATGATGCCGAGCGTATCGCCGACTTTGACGGTCTGGCCCACCTTGACGAACGCAGGCGCTTCGGGACTGGCCGACGCGTAGAACGTGCCGACCATCGGCGAGCGCACGACATGCCCGGGCGGCAGTTCGCGGCCGGCCGCAGGCGCCGTGCCCGCTTCGGCGGGAGCGGCGCTGGCAGCGGGCGCTGCGCGTTGCGGCTCGACGTGCACGTGCGTCACGGGGGGCGAGGCCGCGGCGGCGACGCCGCCCTTGGGCAGTCGGCTCAGGCGTACCGACTCCTCGCCTTCCTTGATCTCGAGCTCGGCGAGATTCGATTCTTCGAGTATGTCGATGAGTTTCTTGATCTTGCGTAGATCCACGGAGAGGTCCTCGAAAAAGCGGCGCTATTCTGCGCGGGCCAGGCGGTCTATCGCCGCGCGCATCGCGTACGCGTAGCTGTCCGCGCCGAAACCGGAAACGACGCCGACGGCGAGATCGGACAAATACGAGTGCCGGCGGAACGGCTCACGCGCGTAGACGTTCGACAGATGCACTTCGACGAACGGGAGCTTCACCGCCGCGAATGCATCGCGCAGCGCGATGCTCGTGTGGGTAAAAGCGCCCGGATTGATGATGATGAACGCAGTACCGTCGTCGCGCGCCGCATGCACGCGTTCGATGAGCACGTGTTCGGCGTTCGACTGCAGGCTGTGGACGGCGTGCCCCGCTGCACTGCCTGCCTCGGCAAGCATGGCGTCGATATCCGCCAGCGTCGCGCGCCCGTAGATGTCGGGCTCGCGCGTGCCGAGCAGATTGAGGTTCGGGCCGTGCAGTACGAGGATGGTCGCCAAGACGCGCTCCGCCGCGCGATGGGTTCGTCGAGGCGCGCAAGTGTGCGTGAGCGGATTCGAATTGTCCAGCGACGATCCTGCCATGATCGCAGGAGTTGGCCGATGTTCGTCAGAGGTAAGGTTTTAGCCAGCGGCTCAGGTTCGGCGAGGAGAAGCTGCCCGCGCGCTGCGCGAGCACTTTGCCATCGCGGCCGACGAGCACGCTGTATGGCAGCACGCTGCGCGTATCGCCGTAGAGGAGCGAGGGGTTGGGCTCGTCTTCGCCGCCGAGCAGGATCGGATAGTGCACGGGGCTGTCTTTGAGGTAGTCGGCGACGGCTTCCGGATTGTCGATCGCCACTCCGACGATTTCGAGCCCGTCCTTCGCATGCTCGGCGCGCACGTGATCGAGCAGCGGCATCTCGTCGCGGCAGGGGCCGCACCACGTCGCCCAGAAGTTGATGAGCACGAGCTTTCCGTCCCACTCGCTGAGCCGGTGCGTGCGGCCGTCGGTGCCCGGCAGGTCGAGATCGGTGCGCAGGTCGCCGGGCTTGAGCACGGTGACGCCCGGCGGCGGCGCGATCTCGGGCGGCTCGCCGAAGCGGGTGCCGGCGAGAAGGCCGAGTGCGGCGCCGACGATCGCTACCAGGACGACGAGGAGATTCGCACGGCTGAACATTTCAGCGAGGCTTGTCTTCGAGCGCAGCCTCGACGATGCCCTCCGTGAGCACGGTGGGCAAGGCATGACCCTCGTCGCCATGCCGATAGACGACGTACAACGGCACGCCGACCGCATGGAACTTCGCCAGGAACGCCTCGATTTCCGGGTCGGGGTTGGTCCAGTCGCCGACCACGAATTCGGTGTCCGTGCGTTTCAGGAGATCCTGGAACGCATCCGTCGCGAGCACGGCATGTTCGTTGAGTTTGCAGGTCGTGCACCAATCGGCGCCGATGTCGACGAAAATGGACTTGCCGCTGCGGCGCAGTTCTTCGATCTTCGCCATGCTGAAACTCGCGGTCACCGCCTTCGGTGCTATGTGCGCGATCTCGTACAGCGGCAACAACGCAAGAATCGCCGCGCCGAACGCGAGGGCGCGCTGTGCGTTGGAGCCGTAGCGATTGCGCTCGAACCACCAGCACGCCCACGCGAGCACGACGATTCCGATCAGAGCCAAGGCGACGGCATCGACGCCACGCTGATTGCCGAGCACCCAGATCAGCCACACGGCGGTCAGGTACATCGGGAAGGCGAGGATCTGCTTCAGCGTCTCCATCCAGGCGCCGGGTCTCGGCAGATAGCGGCCGAGCGCAGGCACGAAGCCGATCAGCAGGAACGGGAGCGCGAGGCCGAGTCCGAGCGTCAGGAAGACGAGGAACGAGATTGGCGGTGGACTCGTCAACGCATAAGCGAGCGCCGAGCCCATGAACGGCGCCGTGCACGGCGTCGCGACGACGACTGCGAGCACGCCCGTGAAAAAATCCCCCGAGGGTCCGGAGCGCGCGGTCAGTTCCTGCCCGGCGCCCGTCAGCCCGACGCCGAACTGGACGACGCCGGACAGCGACAAGCCGACGGCGACCACGACGTACACCAAGACGGCGACGAACAACGGCTGTTGCAGCTGGAATCCCCACCCGTAGGCCAGGCCCGCCGCGCGCAAGGCGATGACGGTCAAGCCGATGAAGGCGAAGCTCAGCATCACGCCGGCCGTGTAGAAGAGCACGTGCTTACGGGCTTTTTGCGGCGTTTCCCCGCCTTCGAGTATCGAGATCGCCTTCAGTGAAAGCACCGGCAACACGCAGGGCATCAAATTGAGGATAAGCCCGCCCACGAGTGCGCCGAACAGCGCAACGAGCACGCCGCCGAACGTGATCGCCTGCGTTTCGGGACGCGCCTGCTGGGCCGTGTCCGCCCCGGCGTTCGCCGCAGAAGCCGCCCCGCCGGCGGCCGGCAGCGGCACGTTCACGGTGCGCGTGATCACGGGATAGCAAACGCTATTCTCGAGACAGCCCTGGAAGTTTGCGGTCAGCGCGAGCGTCTGCGCCGCAGCGTTCGTTCGCGTGAGGCCGATCGGCACTTCGACTTGATCGTAATAAACCGTCGTCGTGCCGAAGTTGGCGTCGGTATGTTCCGTGCCGGGCCGCCAGCGCGGCGCAGCGAGCGACACGCCGCTGTCGGCCGGTGCGCTGAAGTGCGTCTTGTCGCGATAGAGATAGTAGCCCTTCGGCATCGTGAATCGCGCGAGCACCTCGTCGGGGCCCGTGGCGATCGCCTCGAACACGAACGCCTGCTCGGCAGGCAGCGGCCCGTTGCCGAGCAGCGTGCCCGTCGGCGCCGTGCCGAGCGCGGTGGTCAGCGACGTGCCGCCCGCCGCGGCGGGTAAAAGTATACTGAACGTCTTCTTCTGCGGAGGAAAGCAGATCTTGGGGTCGACTTGGTGGCATCCCTGGTAACCGAGCTCGATGGAGACCGCAGCGGTCGACGACGGTGCCGTGAGGTGCTGCACGATGGCGAAATCGTGGTGGTAGAGCTCGAAATCGCCGTTCAGGAACTCGTCGTGCTTCTTCTCGCCGGCGGGCAGGTCCGTCGCGCCGAGCGTCACCGCCGGATCCTTGCTCTTGACGTGGATGCGTTCGCGATAGAGGTAATAGTCCGGCGCCACCTTGACGTCGAATTCGACGCGCTCGCGATCGAGCGCTTTCGCTTCGATCTTGAACGCTTGGTCGACGGGCAGCAGGCCGTCGCTCTGCTGTGCATGCGCGGCGCAGGCGAAGAAAGCCAGGGCGAGAACGCTCGAAAGTGATCGGTTCATTGGCGGATTGTCGCAGGTTGAACGTGACGATGGCAGCAAGACCGGCGCTTGCGCGCCTGGCTTGCGTGGATCTCAGATGCGCGACTCGCTTTCGATCCACGCGAGATAGCGATCCAGCCCGAGTGCAATATCGACCGCGACGACTTCGGGGAGTTCGTACGGGTGGAGCGCGAGGATGCGCTCACGCACGGCTTCGAAGCGCTCGCGGCGCGTCTTGATGAGCAGAAGCTCTTCGTTGTCGCGGCATACTTCGCCTTTCCAGCGATACACGGAAGCCAGGCCGGGGACGCGATTGACGCACGCGGCGAGGCGTTCCTCGACGAGCGCGGAGGCGATGCGCTCGCCGACCGTGCGGTCGGGACAGGTACAAAGCACGAGGATTGCCGACATGGCGCGCATTATGTGCCGCGCGCCAAAGGATCGCGATCCATGTCGAGCATGGCCTTGAAAGCGCGGGACCGGCACCCATGTAGCAACGCGTCCGGCCTTGGCTCTTTGCAAGGCGGGAGTCTGTCGCTAAAATTGGCACTCACTTGGGCTGAGTGCTAACAGCCCTTCGGGTTTCCTTTAGTTTTCAACCAGTTGAGGAAGTCACTATGAAGCTGCGTCCGTTGCACGACCGCGTCATCATCAAGCGCCTGGAAGCGGAGACGAAGTCCGCGGGCGGCATCGTCATCCCCGACACCGCGACCGAGAAGCCGATCAAGGGCGAAGTCGTCGCCGTCGGATCCGGCAAGATTCTCGAGGACGGCAAGGTCCGTCCGGTCGGCGTCAAAGCCGGCGAGAAAGTTCTCTTCGGTAAGTATTCCGGTACCGAAGTGAAGGTCGAGGGCCAGGAGCTCCTCGTCATGCGCGAGGAAGACCTGATGGCGGTGATCGATTAAGAGCCGGGATTCGGGATTGGAGATTCGGGATTCGTAAGAGCGCGTCGCCGCGCACCGAAATCCCTCTCCGCTCCCGACCCCGCTCTACGAATCCCCAATCCCAAATCCCCAATCCTGGAGTTTCCAACCATGGCTGCCAAAGAAATTCGCTTTTCCGAAGATTCGCGTGCGCGCATGCTGCGCGGCGTGAACGTTCTCGCCAACGCCGTCAAGGCGACGCTCGGTCCGAAGGGCCGCAACGTCGTGCTCGAAAAGAGCTTCGGCGCCCCGACGATCACCAAGGACGGCGTGTCCGTGGCCAAGGAGATCGAGCTCGCCGACAAGTTCGAGAACATGGGCGCGCAGATGGT
>Ga0070741_10013305_pt1 | contig 14585 bp, 10 predicted proteins | sample Coa_R1_4_FD_66440 | JGI IMG/M metagenome (GOLD analysis project Ga0070741, IMG submission 66440) | Surface soil microbial communities from Centralia Pennsylvania, which are recovering from an underground coalmine fire - Coalmine... | ecosystem: Environmental > Terrestrial > Soil > Unclassified ...
CAGTCTCCGGCCAGGACGCATTTTGAGTTGCCCCAACGGGTATTGGCGGCTGGACGACCGCGACGGGTTTCCGCTTCGTCGATGATGTCATCGTGAACCAGCGTTGCGGTGTGAATGATTTCGACCACGGCTCCGAGGCGAACCGCACCGCGGCCCTGGTAGCCAAGCAATTTGGCCGAAAGCAGCAACAGGATGGGACGGATGCGCTTGCCGCCGCCGGCGCGCAGGTACTCGCCAATTTCGGTGATGGCGGCGACGTTGGAAACCGTGTCGCGCCCGAATTCCCGCTCGATCGCGGAAAGGTCGTCGCGCAACAACTCAAACACAGCCTGGGGCGAGATGGGAGCGGTCGAGGTCAAATGGATTCGTACTAGTTGGTCCGATAGTTCGTGAACTGCATATCAATGCCAAAATCACTGCCGCGCAGCAACGCGATGATTTCCTGCAGAGCGTCGCGATCTTTACCGCTCACGCGCACGAGGTCACCCTGGATGGAAGCTTGCACTTTTTTCTTCGAATTCTTGATCACTTTCACGATCTCGCGCGCCTTCTCGATGGGAATGCCTTGCTGCATGGTGATGCGCTGGCGTACCGTGGAGCCGGCGGCCGGCTCGATCGGCCCGTAGGTCAAGGCTTTCAGGGGTACGCCGCGTTTCACCAACTTCTGCTGGAAGACGTCGTTGACCGCTTTCAGCTTGTAGTCGTCCACCGACGTGAGCACCATGGCATCTTTTTCGTCCAGCGAGATGTTCGATTTCGAATCCTTCAGATCGAAGCGGGTGTGGATTTCCTTGAGCGCCTGCTGGATCGCGTTGGTCACTTCCTGCAGGTCCACCTTGCTCACGATGTCGAATGTGTTCTCAGGCATAAACGTATAACTATCTCATATTTCAGTACTCAGTACCCAGTACCCAGTACTCAGTACTCAGTTGCTATGGACTCTCCGCTGCATGAGAGGGCTGCAGCCGGAAGAAGTCATAAAAATTATGGGAGGTGCGCGTGCCGACCTCTTCCGCTGAAAGATTTCGGAGTTTGCCGATCTGCACTGCCACTTCTTTCACGAACGCCGGTTCGTTGCGTTTGCCGCGATGGGGGATGGGCGCGAGAAAGGGCGAGTCGGTTTCGATGAAGATGCGGTCGAGAGGGACTGTCGCCGCGGCATCGCGAATGTTCTGTGCCTTGGGAAAGGTGATGTTGCCCGCGAAGGAAATCATGAAGCCCATATCGAGGGCGGCGTTGGCGTGGGCGAGCGATCCGGTGAAGCAGTGCAGTATGCCGCGAAGGCCAGTGGACGCCCAATGTTCGCGGAGGATCGAAATGCAGTCGTCCCAGGCGTTTTCGCTGGCTTCGGAAGGGCGGCAATGAATGACAATGGGCAGCCGGGCGGCGCGAGCGAGGTCCAGTTGCTTCAGAAAGACGCTGCGTTGCACGTCGCGCGGAGAGTGATCGTAGTAGTAGTCGAGACCGATTTCGCCCCAGGCAATGACCTTGGGATTTGTTGCGAGCTGGGCGAGTTCGTCGAAGTCCGCATCGGTGGCGAGTTTTGCCTCGTGCGGGTGAATGCCGATGGTGGCGTAAATCCATGGGTGCTGCTCGGCGAGCTTGATGCCGCAATCGAGCGAGCCCGGCCCGGTGCCGCTACCAATGGCGAGCAGTGTCTCAATCCCGGCCGCGCGGGCGCGCTCCAGCATGGCCGGACGGTCCGGGTTGAACTGCTCCATTTCCAGGTGGGCGTGCGAGTCGACGAACAAGGATCCCTCTTTATTTGAGGCGGGCGCCGATGGGCACATCTTCCAGGAAGCTGGCCAGGACGGGTTTGCCGTCGCCCACAGACGCTGCCACGATCATGCCATTCGATTCCAGGCCCCGCAGTTTGCGCGGAGCGAGGTTGGCGACGATCACGACCTTGCGGCCGACCAGCGACTCGGGCGCATACGCTTCGGCGATGCCGGCGATCACCTGCCGTACCTCGGCGCCAATATCAACTTCGAGGCGTAGCAGCTTGTCCGCCCCCTTCACCTTCTCTGCGATTTTCACGACCCCGACCCGCAACTCAATTTTGGCGAAGTCATCAATGTTGATCTTGCCGTCCGGAGTGGCTGCGGGCTTGGGTGGACCTGCGGCTGCCTGGGTGGCTGGTTGACCCGCCTGCGCGCCGGTGCCGGCGGGCGTAGCCATCGCTGAGGCCGCTTTTTCCGAACTTGCCGGCGTCACCTTCTCTGCCGATTTCTTCTCCCCCACTGGGTGCAATGCTTCCTCCATTTTCTGCATACGCTCCACGGCGAATTTGTCGGCGCGGGGAAACACGCCTTCCACCTTGCCCAATTTTGTTCCCAGGTGAAGCTGTCCCCACTTCAAATCCTTCAACTGGATGTGCGGCAGATCGGTGAGCCCAAGCTGCGTCCAGATACGCGATGTAGCCTCGGGAATGACGGGGTGGGCCAGCACGGTCACGATGCGCAGGGCTTCCGCGCAGGTGTACAGCACAGTGGCGAGGCGCGCCCGGCTAGCTTCATCCTGTTTTTCACCCAGTGCCCACGGCTCGTTCTCGACGATGTACTTGTTGACTGCGCTGACCAGTCCCCACGCCGCCTCGAGTGCCCGGGAAAACTGGTACTCGTCGAAGAAAGAATTGAAATCGGCGATGGCTTGGCGGGCGGTTTCGGCGATAGCGTCGTCGGCCGGCATGCGCGCGGCGCCCGACGAGGGATACGGCACCTCGCCGTGAAAATAACGCGTGATCATGGTCAGGGTGCGGCTGGCGAGATTCCCCAGGTCGTTGGCGAGATCGGAGTTGTAGCGCTGCACCAACGCGTCGAAAGAAAATGATCCGTCCTGGCCGAAGACGACTTCGCGGAGGAGGAAATAGCGCAGAGCGTCGGCGCCAAGCACGTCCACGATGGTTTCGGCGCGCACGACGTTGCCGCGCGACTTCGACATTTTGCTTTCTTCGTAGAGCAGCCAGCCCTGGGCAAAAATTGTTTCGGGCAGCGGCAGATCGGCAGCCATCAGGAACGACGGCCAGTACACGCAGTGAAAGCGAACGATGTCCTTGCCAATGACCTGCAGATCCGCCGGCCAGTAACGCGCGAATTTATCGCGGTCGGCGGGATTGGCGCTGGCGAAACCAATGGCGGTGATGTAGTTGCACAGCGCGTCCAGCCACACGTAGATCACGTGGCGCGGATCGTCAGGCACGGGGATGCCCCACCTGGTGCTGGTGCGGCTGACAGAAAGATCGCGCAGGCCGCCGCGCACAAACGAAATCACTTCATTGCGGCGCGTTTCTGGGCGAATGAAATCCGGGTGCTCCTGGAAGTATTGCAGCAGCTTGTCTTCGAAGGCCGACAGCTTGAAAAAATAATTTTCCTCAGTGATGGTTTCGGTGGGCCGCCCGCACTCCGGGCACGGCTCGCCCGGCCCGGCGGAATCCACGTACAGCTCGTCGAACACGCAATACTGCCCGGTGTAGGAGCCTTTGTAGATGTAGCCGCGGTCGCGCAGCAGCTTGAACATCTCCTGCACGGCGCGCTTGTGGCGGTCTTCACTGGTACGAATGAAATCGTCGTACTGAATATTTAAGCGGGTCCACAGGTCACGGTAGGCGTTGGATACGTCGTCAGCCAGCGCTTGCGGCGTTCTGCCGGAAGCCTCGGCCGAGCGCTCGATTTTTTGGCCGTGCTCGTCGGTGCCCGTTAGAAACCAAGTGTCCACGCCGAACATGCGCTGCCGCCGCGCCACCGCGTCGCACACGATGGTGGTGTACGCGTGTCCAATGTGCGGCCGCGCGTTGACGTAATAAATGGGCGTGGTGACGTAGAACTTTTTTCTATCCATGCTGCTCATTTTTTGTGACGCCCAGGTATTGCTGAATTGCTTCTTGCATGACGGTTTTCAACGGGACGCGGCACGCGACGGCAATGCGACGGCAATCTTCGTACTCGGGCGCGTAATTGCTGACGCTGCCATTCAGGTTCGCGACCTTCATACGCACGTCACCCCAGCGCGTCGTCACGATGATAGAGCGACGCCGCAGCGCCTGGCGGGTTTCGTAGCGAATGCGTACACCTAATGTCGTCGTTTCCGTGAACAGCAACTTGGTCAACCGATCCGCATCGTCGGGACGCGCCAGGATGGTCAGCAGCATGCCCGGACGATTTTTCTTCATCTGCACGGGAATGCCAAAGGCGTCCAGCGCTCCTTCTTCGAGGGCCCGGTCCATCACGTATCCGAAAACCTGCGGGTTGAGATCGTCAAGGTTGGCTTCTAGGATGGCGATCATTTCGTGGTCGGGGAGAGCGGCGGAGTCCTGCGCTTCTCCGACCGTGAGTCGCAGCACGTTGGCGTGATTGGAAAAATCGCGCGTGCCGGCGCCGTATCCTGTGGCAGAGATTTTCATCTGCGGGAATGCCGCAAACCGAATCGCCAGGGTCTTTGCGATGGCGGCGCCAGTCGGCGTCACCAATTCCGCCTGCAGGCCTGAGGAGTACACCGGCGCGCCCTTCAGCAGTTCGACGGTTGCGGGCGCGGGGACGGGAAATGTGCCGTGCGCACAAACCACAGTGCCACCGCCTACGTTAAGCGGCGAGCACACCCAATTATCCACGCCCAGAGCCTCGGCTCCGACCGCGGCGCACACGATGTCCACCATCGCGTCCACCGCGCCGACTTCGTGAAAATGAACATCGGCGAGGGGAACATCGTGGATCTTCGCTTCGGCCGCACCCAGATTGTCAAAAATCCTGATGGCAGTTTCTTTCGCAGGTTGGGAAATTGTCGCGGCTGTGATGATCTCGCGAATTTCCTTCAGCCCCCGGTTGCGGCCCCTATGCTCGTGGTGGTGCTCGTGACCATGGTCGTGAGACTGTTCATGCGAGGGCGTACTCTTTTTCGCCCAATATTCTTCGCGGGGCTGATCTTTTTCATCCCCCACCCAGACGTCAACTTTGGTGGCGCTGATGCCGCTGCGCATCACGCGGGAAATTTCGAGGCGCGCTCCCAGATTCAGGGCCGCCACTGCATTCTCAAAAATCTCAGGACGGACTCCGGCGTCGAGCAGCGCGCCGAGGAACATGTCGCCGCTGAGGCCAGAGAAGCAATCGAGATACGCGATCCGCATGAGTCAGTCCGTTTGGTTTTCGGGAGCGGTGAGGAAGTCCAACGTCAAACTCCTCATGATAGGGAAGCGCGCCACCTGCGTCAAACCGGGCCGGGCGCGGGGCGTTTGCTATACTAGCTTTTTCTTCAACAGCTTACGAGATATCCCATCGAGTGTACCGCCAGCTCCAGCGCCGTCTCGCCGACCACGTCCGGCAGTTTCTCCAACGCCAGTACCAGCTCGACCTAGCCAACATTATCATCGAGCAGCCGCCCCGGGTGGAGATGGGAGAGTACGCGCTGCCGCTCTCGTTTGAGCTGGCGAAAAGGCTGCGCAAGGCGCCGCGAAAAATCGCCGAGGAGATCGTGGCGAACATCGGGGACATCCCCGGTTTCGAGCGGCTGGAGATTGCGGGCGCGGGATACATTAACGCGCGCGTGAACCGGGCCGAGCTGGCGGTGAGCCTCATTTCTGATCGCGACCGTGCGCCTGAAGCGCAGGCGGGAAAAATTCTGGTCGAGCACAGCAGCATCAATCCCAACAAAGCCGCCCACATCGGACACTTGCGCAATGCCATCCTCGGGGACACTTTTGTGCGCCTGCTGCGGTTCGCAGGAAACAACGTGGATGTACAGAACTACATCGACAACACGGGGGTGCAGGTAGCGGACGTGATCGTCGGCTTCCGCCATCTGGAGAAGAAATCGAAGAGCGACATCGCCCAGCTCGCGTCACAGCCGCGGTTCGACTACTACTGCTGGGACCTCTACGCGCGAGTGTCGCACTGGTACGAGGAGGACAAAAAGAATCTGGCTGCGCGCTCGGAAACGCTGCACGCCATCGAGGCTGGCGGCAACGAGATCGCGGAAATTGCCGAGGTGGTTTCCGTCGCCGTGCTGCGGCGGCATCTGGAAACCATGGAGCGGCTCACCATCGAATACGATTTCCTGCCGCGTGAGAGTGAAATTCTCCACCTGCATTTCTGGGATGCGGCATTCAAGAAACTAAAAGAGCACGGTGTGCTCTATTTCGAAACACAAGGCAAGAACACAGGTTGCTGGGTGATGAAGCGAGCTGGCCGACCTGGCGATGACATCGACTCCAAAGAGATTCAAGTGGACACATATGCGACGCCGAAGGAAGAGGAAAAGAACTCGGCGGTGCGGGTAACCCACGTGCCAACGGGCATAGTCGTCACTTGCGACGACGAGAAATCCCAGAGCCAAAACCGCGAGAAAGCTCTGCGTCTGCTTCGCGCAGAACTGGCGAAGCTGGAACGTGACCAGCCCGACGAGGACACAAAAGTTATCGTGCGTTCCAACGGTACGGTAGGCTACGTGGGCAAAGACATCGCGTATCACCTCTGGAAGTTCGGCTTGCTCGGGCGGGACTTCGGATATCAGAAATTTTTCCTCTATCCCAACGGGCATCAATGCTGGATTTCGAGCACCGAGGGCGAGCCGGAGCACCCGCATTTCGGCGACGTGAGCGCCATCTACAACGTGATTGACGCGCGCCAGTCGGAGGCGCAGAACACAGTCATTGAAGCGCTGCGCGGCCTCGGGTTCAACGAGCAGGCCGACCACTACACGCATTTTTCCTACGAGATGGTGGCGCTCACGCCGCGGTGCGCTCAGGAACTCGGATACACGCTCTCCGAAGAAGAGTGGGGGAAAAACTATATCGAGGTCTCAGGACGGCGCGGGTTTGGGGTGAAGGCCGACGATCTGATGGACCGGCTGATTGCGTCGGCGCAGAACGAGGTGGATTCACGCCATCCTCAGCTCACGCCGACCGAGCGCAAGGACATCTCGAGGCAAATCGCCATCGGCGCCTTGCGCTACTTCATGCTGAAATTCACCAAGCCGAGCGTCATTGCGTTCGACTTTAAGGAAGCCCTCAGTTTTGAAGGGGAAACGGGGCCCTACGCGCAGTACGCGGTGGTGCGCGCGACGAATATTTTTCGTAAAGCCGCGGTTAACCCGGACGCTGTTCCCGCCAACATCGATTTCGCGCAATATCTCACCGGAGAAAGCGGGAACGAAATCTGGGAGCTCTGGCTGGCAGCATCAAAAAGTTCGTTCCTGGTGGATCAGTGCATCGCGACGACGGAGCCGGCATATGTCGCCAAGCATGCATTTCAGCTGGCGCAGATGTTCAACAATTTTTATCACCGCCACCACATCCTTACCGAATCGGACGAAGGGCGTAAAAAGTTTCTTCTGGCCACTGCCGCGGTGGTCCGTCGGGAACTGATCCGGGTGCTTGCTCTGATGGGTATCACTGTCCCGCCGGTGATGTAGGGTGCTACGATCTATCTTTGCTACCTATTATTCGTATCCCAGGGGATTGCCGTTGCATCGTTTTAAGTAAGGATCGCCGATGCGTTCTAATATCAAGCTGGGCCGAATTGCGGGGATCGAGATCGGCCTTCACTACAGCTGGTTCATCATTGCTGCCCTGATTGCCTTTTCTCTCGTAGAGCAATTCAGCCACGTTAATTCCGACTGGGGTACCGCGCAGATCTGGGCGGCGGCAATCTTCACCGCAGCGATGTTCTTTGTTGGTTTGCTGCTGCACGAGCTATCGCACTCACTGGTCGCCCAAGCGCGGGGACTGAAGGTGCGTGCCATTACATTGTTCGCCCTGGGCGGGGTCTCGCAAATCGAAGACGAAGCGACGGATGCCAAGACCGAGTTCCTGGTCTCGATTGCCGGTCCAGTCGCCAGTTTCATGATCGGCGGAATATGCCTCGCCCTGGCTTATTCGATGGGGTGGAGGGTAAGAGTTGAGCCCCGCACCGCCGCGACCGCCGTGCTGTTTTATCTCGGCGATATCAACATCGTCCTGGGTCTGTTCAATTTGATTCCAGGATTTCCCCTCGACGGTGGACGCGTGCTTCGCGCGATTGTGTGGGCTTTTACCAAGAACGCGGATCGGGCGACCAGGATTGCAGCCCGTGTGGGACAGGTGGTGGCATTCCTTTTCATCGTGGTCGGGATCTGGCAGTTTTTTAGAGGCCAAGGCTTTGGGGGGCTTTGGATCGCGTTTATCGGCTGGTTCCTGATGGATGCGGCCAAGGCCAGCTACGCCCAGGTTGAGATTGCGGCAGCCTTTCGCGGTATGCGCGTGAAGGACGTGATGTCGCGCGACTGCACCATCGTCAATCGCGGCATGAGCCTGCAGGAATTCGTGGATACTTACCTGCTGAAAACCGGCCAGCGTTGTTTCGCAGTCGAAGACCAGGGACATCTGGTCGGGCTGATTACGCCGCGGGACGTTGGGACGATTCCACGCGACCGCTGGGACGTTACCACCATCCGCGAGGCCATGCGCCCCCTGCAAAACCTGCAGATCATCAGTCCCGAGACGCCCGTCCTCAACGCCTTGAAAATCATGGCCAAGAATGACCTGAACCAACTACCCGTGGTGGCCGACGGGAAACTACAGGGGATTTTTTCACGGTCGCAACTCATGCAGTTGCTTCAGGCCAGAACCGATCTGCAGATACCCATGAGCCACCAGCCGCCGGTACCGCCACACAATCGTCCTGTTTAATCCCGATCACGATTCGCAAGCTCCGCATCTAACCGACGGCTATGGCGACCAAGCAAGCAACCATGGACACGTCGCGCCGTTCGGCCCCGCAGATCCTTGAGACCGTGTCGCGCATTGCGCGCGACGAACTTGCCCGCAACTCGCGGGCGCTCGCCTTCTCCGGTCTCGCAGGCGGAATGACGATGGGACTGACAGGGCTGGGCGTGGCTGCAGTTCAGTCCATTATGGGCAAGGGCCCGGTGCAGAATTTTGTGGCCATGCTGTTCTACCCGATCGGATTTATCGCCGTGATCATCGGCCGGGCCCAACTATTCACGGAAAACACGCTCTATCCCGTCGTGCTGGTGCTCGATGAGCGTGACCACATCCGCAATACATTGCGGCTGTGGGGCGTAGTTTTTGTGAGCAACGTGGCGGGCGCTGCCTTGTTCGCGCTGCTGGCCTGCCGCACGGGAGCGCTGGAGCCCAAAATCGTGGATGCGCTCAGCAATCTGGGGCTTGATATGGTGGCCCAAACCACGGCAAGCGCTTTCTGGAGCGGTGTGATCGGAGGCTGGCTGATCGCGTTGCTGGCATGGCTGGTTTCAGCGAGCCATTGGACCATCGGGCAGATTGCGATCGCCTGGCTTCTCAGCTTCATTGTCGGCATCGGGCACTTTTCTCACTGCATCGCCAGCAGCGGCGAGATCCTGAGCAGTGTGGTGACCGGTAATTTGCCGTTAATGCGATTCTTCTACTGGCTGGGTCCGGCGACCGCCGGAAACATCGTAGGCGGCGTATTCATTGTTTCACTTCTGAACTGGGGGCAAGTCAAGGCTGGATCTGATGAAGACTAGTGCTGACGCTCGCCCATTGCAGGAGTATCTAGGCAGGGCGCGCGCTGGCTGCTGAGAATGCCTGTTCCAGGGTAGCCGTGAGCGCAGATGCAGAACCCGGCCGGTTGGCGGTACTCGGGGCGAATGCACGTGCGAAGAAATCCTGCCAGCGCTCGGGAGCCCCAGGAACCACATCTGTAATTGGACGGAAGCGGCCCTCGACGATGGCAAATTGCGCGGTGGCCGGATTGCCGCTTCCAAAGGGATGCACGCCGGTCAGCATCTCGTAGGCGATCACCGCCACGGACCACAGGTCCCAGCTAGGATTGATGATTTCTCCTCTGAGCTGTTCGGGCGACATGTATTGCGGAGTGCCAAGGATGCCGATGGTTTCGCGATCCACGGTTGCTTGCGTCATGTGAGGAATGAACTTCGCAATCCCAAAATCCAGGATCTTGACCACCTCGGAAGATCCGGTGCTGGCCAGGAACACGTTTTCCGGTTTGAGATCGCGATGCACCAGGTTTTCACGATGCGCCGCTTCCAGCCCGGCACAAACCCCGCGAACGATATCGAGCACTTGCCGCGCGGGCATTTTGTATCCCACCTCCAATTCCTGACGCAGTGTTCGACCCTGTAGAAGCTCCATGACCAGGTAGGCGCGCGGTCCCGCCTCCACGCCAAAATCATGAACGGTGACGACGTTGGGATGGGAGAAAGCCGCCGCCGCTCGCGCTTCACGCTGAAAGCGCTGCGTGGCTTCTTTGTTGTACAGCAGGTCCTCGCGAATCATTTTGACCGCAACCTTGCGATCGAGGGCAGTGTCTCGCGCCTGGTACACGGTTCCCATACCGCCGCGGCCCAATCTTTTTTCCAATTGATAGCGGCGGGCGAGGGTTCGAGGAACCGGGACAGGGGTCAGGAGCGCACCCTCGTTGGAGCAATGTCCGACGCCGGTTTCGTAGCAACTGCCGCATTGCGGACACTCCTCAAAGCCGGAGACAGCCACTGTGCCGGTGGCGAATCCGAGGAGGAACGCAAGACTCGAGGCAATCGCCTGCAGCAACTCTTCGTCGGCGTGGCTGTAGGGTTCTTCGGAGCGCTTCACGCCGAGGGCCAGCATGGCTTCGCGTGCTCCGCCTGCCATGGCAACCGGAACCAGCAGATCAATGCGGGCCTGGCGAAGGAATTCTGTATCGCTCTTCGGCAACTCCTGGACTAGGCCGGCGGTGTCACTGAGCGAGACGCGCAAGGGCTTCGCCAGCACGCGCACCAGGCCTACCAGCTTGCTTCCAGCGCTCAGGGCGGACGGGGCGAGGCCAGACGGGGCGGAAGCAATGCAGCGGTATTCGGCGGTTCCCGGATCATGGACCAGGAGAGCGACGAATTCGGCGTGCAGCGCCGATTCTACGCGGGCGACCACGCGGGGAGCGGCAACCTGCAAACTGGGTGCCTGCCGGATTTCTTCCGCGATTTCCCGCAAGATCTGCTGTGCGTTGTACTGCTCGCGGAAGAACCGGCGATCGAGTTTTTCCTGCCACTCGCGTCGCCGTCGATGTGCCACTAACGCGAGGACTGCCAATCCGGCGTACAGCCATCCACGCGCCTTCACAATCGCGACCAGTGGCTGGTCGCTATGCACAAAGAGGTCGGCGAGCAAAATCACGCCGAGAATAGGAACAATGGAGAGCAGCGCGCCCCGGGCCACGGCGTACTGCAATGCCTGTCGGATGATGACGCGAACATCAAGCAAACGATGCCTGAGCAGCGCGTAACCGAAAGCAAGCGGGAAAGGAAGGGAGAGGCTGTAGGCGATCAGCCGTGCAGGCCAGCTGGCGAGAACGATCAGGGGATTACTCTCGGAAATCTGTACGGACACGATAAAAAACAGGGGCGTGATTGCCAGAAAGCCAACGGCGGCCGCCAAAGTGACCAGACCCAGGCGGCGCTTTTCATTGGCATCGTGAAGACCGCGATAATGTTTGATCACGATGATCACGGTGGGCACGATGTACAGAAAGATGTCCACACCGGTGTAGATCCGCAGCCAGTGCGGCAGTTGGGGCGGTGCGATGTCGGGATGATAAAGCTGCAGGTACAGGTAGTGACAGAGAACGGAAATGCGCACCAGCTCAGGGGCGCAGATCAATGCCCAGGGCCACTTGGAGCGAAACAGCGGGCGGGGGAAATTTGTCCAGAACGCGATGCAGAAAATCAAGACGCCGAAGGAAATTACCTGCCCGATCCACATCAGCGCTTGCAGAATCGCGGGCAGGTCTCGCCAGGTCGCGATGACAGTGACCGGAGGATAAGGGAAGAGCTGGTTGGTGACCGACGCCAGAAACCCAGCGCCCAGCAGGGCAATGGAGTCGCGAGGACGATGGAGCACGATCAGGATGGCAATCAGCAACATCAGAACGTGCGCCAGCATCGAAGCCAGCTCTGATTTCATCTCCGACGACCACTGGCTGAAGCCATAGAGCGGAATTGCCAGCGAAGTCTGAAATTTCTGACCACCGCGTTGGATTTCCAACCGGCGAGGTTGGTCGATGCGAAACGAGCTATACAGCAGCACTTCCGCCTGCCAAAGAGTGGAGAGCGGTTGGCCGTCAACGCTCAGGATGAGGTCCCCTGGTTGTAATCCTGCGGCCCCGGCACGCGAGCCAGGTTCGACAATGCTAATGCGAACATGGCCGGCGAAGTCTTCCGCTTCGCCGCCTTCGGAAGCGGGGCTCCAGCAGTTGACGAACCAACTGAACACGAAAAATGCCGACACTCCCGCCAGCAGCAGGTACAACCACCAACGTACATGCCGGTGCGCCATTGGGCCCCTTTTTCGCGTCAAAATTATACGCAGCTTGCATCTGAAAAAGGCGAATTTCGACCGGCAACGCACTTTGCGAAGAAATCCAACCACAAAGGCCACGAAGGATCACTAAGAGAAAACAAAGGGAGGTCTTTTCTTTTTCTGACTTGCTGACTTTTGCGGTTAGGTTGCGGGGCCCTGGCAGAGAAACAATCCAACTACAAAGGCCACGAAGGAACACCAAGGCAAGGTAAATGGAGGACTCTTCTTCCTGTTGCTTGGTGATTTTTGCGCTTACCTAGCGACGTTTTCTACCGGAGAAACAATCCAGGCACCAAGGCCACGAAGTATCACCGAGACAACAAAGAACAAGATTACTCCGTGGTACTTCGTGACCTTTGTGGTTAGGTTTCGGGATCGCTAGCAGAGGGCGAATTCGCGAGTGATGTTTTCAACGTGCTGCAGGGAATGGAAGTACTTTTCCGAGGTGCGGCCTTCATCCAGCCGCAAAGCGCTACAAAAGCGGCTGAAATCATCCCACTTGCCAGTTTCCAGCGCGGCCACGAGGTCGAGCAACCGAACGAGTTTTTGTTGGGAGTCGTGCCGAAGCAGCGCATTTTTCATGTCGCTGGCGACGGGTACCTTGGCGAGGACTTCCGGCATGGGCATATCGAGCAGCGCATCCATCAACGAGAACAGACCAAATAAAAAGAGGTCAGCTTTTGTGTCGTGGAAGTAATTGCCGAGAGACTCGCAGAAATGGCCTCGCACCAGCGCCGCCACGACCAGTTCCCGCGCCTTGTCCTGACCCGCGCCGACGAAGGCAACAAGCGAGAACCAGCGGCGGATCTGGCGTTCTCCGAGCATGGCGAGGGCATGGCGCACACCACGGATCTCCGTGGAGAAGGCGAATGCAGCCGAGTTGAGATAGCGCAGAAGGCGGTAGCAGAGGGACGCTTCGGCCTTGATGAAACGTTCCAGTTCGCCGTAATCCAGGACTGGGCGGTGCACCGCTTGCAGCATGCTGAGGTAATTGACTTTGAGGGACGGCACCTCGTGCGAGGACAGGGTTTGCGGCTTTTCAAAGAAGAATCCCTGGAACAGGTCGAAACCCATTTGCCGCGCGGCACGAAATTCGGCCTGGGTTTCAATTTTCTCGGCCAGCATGCGGCAGCCCGACGTCTGATATTGCACGATGGCTTTTTGGCACGTCTGGAGGCTGAGCTGGCGGAGATCTAATTTGATGATGTCGGCCAAGGCTACGAGGGGTTCCTGCCGCCCCTGGGGAACAAAATCATCCAGTGCGATCAGGTAACCCGCGCGCTTCAGCTTCTGGCAGGCAATGTTCACCTCCTCATCGGGTTCCACCGACTCCAGCACTTCGGCGACAGTTCTTTGTGCCGGCAACAAAAGCAGATAGCCCTTGACCAGCACGTCACGAGTGCAGTTCACAAATGCGCGACCCTGGTCACAGAGGACGTCCACGCCCATGAGCAGGGACGTGTCGATCGTGGTGCGCGAGGCCAGATCGTGGTCGCCAGCTATAAAGGCTTTCTCCAGCCCCGAGCGGAAGAGAAGCTCGTAGCCGAAAGTTCGTTGGAGGCGGTCCAGGATCGGTTGTCGGGCGACAAATCGCATGAATTCAATCCCGCACTATTGCGCTTTATCTTTTTCCAAAGCCCTGGCCACGATGCCCGTGAGCGCCTCCATCGAAAACGGCTTATGTAAGTACAACGCCGGTGGGGTGAACCCCCGGTTTCGCGACAGCAGTGGATGTTGTGTATATCCGGAGATGAAAACGGTTCGCAGGTGCGGATAACGAGCGGACAACTGGGCCGCCAGGTCCGGACCATTCATGATCGGCATCACTACATCGGTGATGAGAATATCGGGCGAGGCGTGCAGGCGTTCCATCAACTGCAAGGCTTCGTGGCCATTCTTCGCTTCAAGAACCGAGTAGCCGGCGGTTTGCAAAACCTCTCCCGCGACTCGCCGGACTGCGTCCTCATCCTCGACCAGCAGGACCGTAGCTTCCGTGGCGAGGGAGCACGTGGATGGTTGGGGATGGTGGAGCAGTGCGTTGTCCAGCTTTTGCATGGGATATGCCCCTTCGTGTGGCACGCGTGCGCGCGACAGCCCAGCGCTCCTTCTGCGAGAAGAAGTGCATTCTGGTTGCCACGGTGGTGCACCCCAAGCCCTACGTCACCTCTACCGCGTTCCTTGGATGTGGAAGAAACAGAAGAGGCCTGAGACGCCACCGATTTTTTGCCGGGCAAACGCGACAAAACAGCAAAAGAGATGCAGGCAA
>Ga0070741_10013306_pt1 | contig 14584 bp, 16 predicted proteins | sample Coa_R1_4_FD_66440 | JGI IMG/M metagenome (GOLD analysis project Ga0070741, IMG submission 66440) | Surface soil microbial communities from Centralia Pennsylvania, which are recovering from an underground coalmine fire - Coalmine... | ecosystem: Environmental > Terrestrial > Soil > Unclassified ...
CCGGTCCTCTTTGGGCCGCCGGCGCTCGTTTGCAATTCACCACACGAACCTAATCGTGTGCTTAGTCGCGATCGCGGTGGTCGCCCGGGCGGGTCGGGCGCCCAGCGCCCGGGCGGGCCGGGCGTCCGGTCGCCCGGGCCGGCCGGCGCTCAGTGCCAGCGGCGGGTCGGGCGTCCGGTGCCCCGGCGGGTCGGCGCTCAGTGCCCGGGTAGGCCGGTTGCGCGGGGAAAGTGGCTGATCAACGAATGTGGCGGGGCGAGGTCGACGCCGTCCGGGACGTTGAGGTAGCCGGGTGACCTTCCCGACCGCCCCTTGTGGCCGTACTGCCAAACGATCCGGTCAGTGCGCGGGTCCACGACGATCACGCGGTCGTTGTGGTCGTCGTTGACGAGCACGTCACCGTTGGGGAGCGGCAACGCGAGCGAAGGATGGTTCAGCTCGTCCTTGCCGGAGGGCTGGTACTGCCACAGCACGTGACCGTGGCCGGTCAGCTCCATGATCGCGCCGGGATGCGTCCAGTCGACGCTCAGATAGACCCCGGGGCGGATCTCGTTGGTGTCAGACGGGTAGGTGAAACCCGGCGGCTGGGCGGCTCTGAGGAGATGGCCCGACCTGTTGAAGATGTCAATCCAGTCGCCGTTGATCTCGGTCACGACGTTGCCGCCGTCACGCAGCGGGAAGGCGCCGTTGGGGGACCCAAACAGGGTTGGCGGCTGGTGGCCGCAGGACCCGGGCGTCCCCATCTGCGCGAGGGTGTGGTGCAGCGGGGGCTTGATTTCAATCAGACGGCAGTTCTTGATGTCGGCGGAGATGATGCGCCCGTTGTCGAGCATGATCGCGTCGTCGGGGTTGAAGACGTGGTCGGGTCCTGACCCCGGGACGCCGGGGTGGCCGTAGCGGTACACGATCCGGCCCTTGGACATGTCAACCACGGAGATCACGAAGTCATCCTCCTCGGTGGCCACGATCTGGTGCCCACCGGGAGCGAAGAACGCGTCGTCGGGGATCTTGAAGGTCTGCCCATGCACGAGTTCGCCCGGCTTAGGAAACATCCATACAACCTTCCCCTCGGGACTCACCTCGATCAGCCGGTTGTTTTTTTTGTCGGCGATAAGCACGTTGCCGGGCAGCACGGAGGGATCCGACCCCTGGCGAAGCGTGGACAAGGTCGCCATGTTCTGAGGCCTCGCAGCCGGGCTCAGCTGGAAGACGTCGCTAACCACGCCTCCGGTGCTGCGACCTCCTGCGAGGAGAATCCCGCCGGCGAACGGGACAGCGGTCGCGTCGGAAAGCGCCTTCGGGAGGTGCGCAGCGAGGGACACGTGCCCGCTGTTTGAGTTGATCGCGAAAACCTCCCGCGTGGGTGCCCCGTTGGCGGCGCGACCCCCCACGACATACACGAACCGCCCGATGGCGACCGCGGGCGCGTGTGACACTGGCTCAGGCAACGTGCCGAGCTTTGAGACCTTGTGGGTGGCGGCGTCGAAGACCAGGATCTGCGAGGTGGCTCCCCGTGGCGAGATGCCACCGGCGATCACCACCCGGCTCCCGGCCGCCGCGACGGCGGCGTAGCGAAGGGGCTGGGGCATGCGTCCGGCGACCCGGGCGTGTCCCGCCTGTCCCGCCACGGGGGCCTTGAAGGCGAGGATCGACGCCAGGGGCGTCTGGCCGGTGAAGCCGCCCACCAGATAGGCGGTGTGGCCGATGGTTGCGGCGGCGAGATCGGATCGAGGCTCGGGAAGCTTTCCGGCCGCTTGAGTGTGCCCAGTTCCCGGGTCGACAGCCGTGATCGTCGGGTAGGACGCCGATACGCCGCCCCCAAAGAGATAGACCTTTGATCCCAGTCTTGCTGCGGCAGCGTCGTGAAGGGGGGTCTGCAGGGTCCCCAACGTCTTCGATGTTTTCGCCCGGACGAACTGGATCGTGGGCACCGACGACTGATTGGAGTTGATGCCGCCCAGTAGCAGCGCTCCGCCGGGAACCGAGGCCGCCGCGGGATCCTGGATTGCGCTCGGCAGTGGCTTCAGTCGGCGGACGTCCAGCCAGGGACCACCCGTAGCGCTCACTTTGGCGACGGCCGTCGCGCGTGGCCGCTTCGAGTCGGAGTCATTGCGTGCGCTCGTCGCCAAAAAGACCACGACCAACACCAAGCTGGCGACGATCAACGCGGTCAGCCAAAGCGAATGGATCCTGTGCGACGACGCACGCCTTCTTTGAGGGCGTGCGGACATCCCGGGCATCATGCACTAAGTGAGCTCAGGAGGGCACCAGGTCGGCGGAAGCGCTATTCGCCGGGTCGCGTTGGGCGCTGCTCGAACTCCAGCCGCACCGGCGGACCCGGCTCGGCGGGATGCTCCTCGCCGGGCTGCCTCAGTGGAAGCTGCCACCAGCCGACGTCCCACCACCTCCCGAGCTTGTAGCCGATGTTTCTGTAGACGCCGACGGGGAGGAAGCCGAGCGATTCGTGCAACGAGACGCTCGCATCGTTGGGCAGCCCGATCCCCGCGCACGCGATCCACAGCCCCTGTCTATAGAGCAGATCTAATAGGCAGCGATAAAGCGCCCGCGCGATCCCCTGTCGGTGCGACGCGGGGTCGACGTATACCGTCACGTCCGCGGCCCACCGATATCCAGCCCGCTCGCGATGGGGACTTGCGTAGGCGAAGCCCGTCAACCGGTCGCCGTGCTCGGCAACGAGCCAGGGGTGTGTCTGCTCGATCGTGCTGATTCGTGCGGCGAAGTCGGCCCCAGTGGGCACCCGCACCTCCAACGACACCGCCGTCTCCTCGACGAATGGCGCATAGATCGCGGCGCAGCCGGTGGCGTCTTGCGCCGCATCGGCGTGCCGAATCTTCATCCTCTCACCCAGCTGCGCCGGGGTCTCATTCCTCCCTGAGGACGTGGCCAGTCTTGGGCGCAGACTCGGCCTCGCCCGTGCTTGGGAGGGCGTCCTCAGGACCCACGCTCGGGAGGGGCGGGAGGCCCGACTCGGCGGGATGGCCCCGCACCTCGCCCGCGTAGGCCAGCCGGTCGAGGCGAGCGATCTCCTGCTCGCCCTCGAGGCGAGCGGGGTGGTCAGGCGGCAGGCCGCGGATGAGCGCGCGGATTCGCTCGCGCAGCTGAAGCGCGAAATGGGGGGTGGAGGCCCCCATCAGCTGACGAACGTCGTCGATCGTCGCATCGTGGCCCTCGCGCAGCCGCTGTGGATTCTCCGCCTCGCTCACGATGATGTGGTGCTCGCAGGCATGTAAGGGATAAAAGCAGCCGGCACTGTCGGACGCCGGCCTGAGCTAAGACGAGCCATCCGCAAACCCCTCGCGTATGCCGAGTTTCCAGATGAACTCTCAGGGACCCTTCGAGGTTGCGCTCACCGGGCGAACCTCGAGCACGGACTCTCAGGGACCCTTGGAGGTCGCGCTCACCGGGCGCACCTCGAGCACGTTATCCAGCTCGGACTGAACGGCGAGCGAAACGGCGCTTGTATCGCCGATCACCCATCCATGGTCGTAGACAGCGGCCGTCGGCCCTTCCTGCGTATACCCGGGCACGGCGTAGTTGAGGAAGAAGTTGACAATCGAACTGGGCAGCTTGGAGGGGTCATCGATTACCAGCTCAGGACCGTACGCGCCGCTCGCGGACAGCGGGGCCGCAGCGGCCGCGTCGAGAGGACGATTGCCGTTGATCAGCACGTAGCCGTGGCCGGGGCTCCGCATGGCCCAGCCGAAGCTGCCGGGGACATGCGCGCAAGGCTGATTCTTTACACACGGCGGGTCGCGGTAGCCGGCGAACGTAACGGAGTTGGCGGGGGCTCCCTGCGCGCCGATCCTATTCACGACGCCGTAGCGGCGCAGTTGCTTGGCCACGCTGTTCGAGATCACGCTGGGCGGCCCGAGGATGTAGATGCGCGGATGCTGGTGAGAGAGAAGCGCCTGGCGGGTTGGACCCGGGATGCCCGAGCTCGATACGAACAGGATTGGATCGCCGCTCTCGGCGGCCCACCCGGCCGCCGGCATCGCATAGTCGGGTTGATCCGCGGAAACGACCACGACAAATTGGCTCGGCCTGCCCTCGACGGCGCTCTGGAGCCGGTCGATTGAAGCCGCCAAGGCGTACGGGTCGCTGCCCCTGATGGAAGCGGCTCGGTATCCCTTTGGCTGAGCCACGGCGCCGATCTTGATCACCTGGGCACCATTTACTTGGCCCGCCCCGGAGGGCGCGAGGGTGGCAAGCGCACTGGCGGTCGCGGAGGGAACTGAGCTGCTGGGGGAGAGCAGCACCGGTGCGCGGAGCGGCGGCGCCATCAGCACCGAGGAAGCCAACGCAGCCTGCCAGTTGCTCGTGGGAGCGAGCGTCACAACCGAGGGGTGCGTCCCCGGTGCCTGCGAGGGATAGACCGCGAGAGCCACCCCGGCCGCATCTGCCACCGGGTCGCCGCCACCAACCCGCGTGGTGTTCTTGGTCGCCACGGAGGGAAAGCCAAGCTTTTCACCAGCGTGGGCGGTCTGGGCCTGGATACCGCTGATTGAGGGTTGGGTCACCACCAGCTTGGAGGTTCCGCCGCAGGCCGATACCGCGACCAAAGAGGCGGCCGTCAGGGCAACCGTCGCGGTCCACCGCAGGGGCCTTGCGGTCGACAACCTGGTCCTTCTCATCCACCCGGAAGTTATCGAGGACGCCACAAACGGGCGCCGGTCGGGGCTAGGGCGCGCTGGGCTCCCGTTCATGTCGCTCGCGGTGGGCCAGCATCTGAGCGCGCTCGGAGAGCCGGTTGGCGCGGCGGAGCTCCGCCTCGCGCATTCGCCTCTGCTCGACGGGCGACTCGGCTCGGAGCGTGGGGACGAGACCGGGGTTACCGCTCTCGTCGAGCGCGACCATGGTTATGTAGGCCGTATTGGTATGACGAACCGTGCCGGCGCGCGGGTTCTCTGCCTCGACGCGCACACCCACCTCCATGGAGGTGTTCCAGGCCGCGTTGACGGTCGCGCTCAGCGTGACCAGATCGCCGACATAGATCGGCACCAGGAAGTCCATCCTGTCCATCCCGACCGTCACAACTCGCTTGCGGGCGTGCTTGATCGCAGCAAGCGCCGCGGCCTCATCGGCCAGTCTCATGATCGTGCCGCCGTGGACATTGCCGGCGCTGTTGGCGTCGGTGATGCCCATCCAGCGAATCAGCTGGGCGCTCGATTCCGATGGAGCCTTGGGGCTGACGCGTTCCTGGTCGATTCGCCCGATCCTATCCGCGTCCCTTGCATGCCCGCTACGCTTGTAGTGCCTGACCTGATAACCGCCAAGGAGGATGCGATGCCGGGCCTGTCCGGGCGCATGTCGACCGTCATCAAAGCCAAGATCTCAAAGCTGCTCGACCGAGCCGAGGATCCCGCTGAGACTCTCGAGTACAGCTACCAGAAGCAGATCGAGCTGCTCCAGAACGTCAAGAAGGGGATCGCCGACGTCGTCACGTCGAAGAAGCGCCTCCAGCTTCAGGAGCAGAACCTGCAACAACAGCTCGTGAAGCTGGATACCCAGGCTCGTCAGGCGCTGGCGGCGGGCAACGAAGAGCTCGCGCGTACCGCGCTCGAGCGCAAGAACGGCGCCCAGGCCGAGCTGCAGTCGCTGGACGGACAGGTAGCAGAGCTAGAGAAGCAGCAGGAACAGATGACGCAGTCCGAGCAGCGGCTGCGCACCAAGATCGAGCAGTTCCGCTCCAAGAAGGAAGTGATCAAGGCCCAGTACTCGGCGGCCGAGGCTCAGGTGCGGATCTCCGAAGCCGCAACCGGCGTTGGGGAGGAGATGGCAGATGTCGGGCTGGCCATGCAGCGCGCCCTCGACAAGACCGAGAACATGAAAGCCCGCGCGGACGCAGTGGGCGAGCTCGAGGCGAGCGGAACCTTCCAGGATCTGACCGCCCTTGGCCCGGGCGAAGATGACATCGACCGCCAGCTGCGCGAGCTGTCCTCCACCAGCCAGGTCGACTCCGAGCTCGAGAAGATGAAGGCGGAGCTGGCAAGTGGCTCCACTCCCAGCGGCGAGCTCGGCGCGGGGACACCCGCCGATGCCCAGCAGGGCGCCAAACAGCCCGAAGAGCAGGCCCAGTAGCCGACGGCGTCAGCCGGCCGAGGTGCAGCCAGGGGTTCGATGATCGTCCGGATCGCGACCGAGGGACAGTTCGAGCTCGACGAGGGCAACGCACAGGAGCTCCGCGAGCTCGATCAAAAGGCGGTCGATCAGTGCGCGGCGGGCGATGAGGAGGTCTTCAGGGCGACCTTCGCGCAGATGCTTGCGCTGATCCGATCACACGGGCGCCAGCTTGCGGAGGACCACCTGGTGCCATCGGACGTGATCCTGCCGCCACCCGATGTCTCGTTTCAGGAGGCACGAGGAGGGTTCAGCGGCGAGGGGCTGATCCCGGACTGAAGTACTGCTCCCGCGTGGTTTGCGCGGACCCTACAGGTGGCCTAGAAGTCCTCGGAGCTCCAGAAGTCCTCGCGGAGGATCTCGCCGTCGCCCTCGTGCCGGGGCCCGAAAGCGAGCAGCTCGAGGCCACCATCGCCGGCCTCGAATGCACGCGCGACGGTCGGCGCGACGCGGATCGCGTCGAGCGGCCCGATTTCGCGGATATCGTCATCGAGCTTGATCCGGCCAGATCCGGCCAGGATGACGTAGATCTCCTCCGCCTGTTTGTGCCGGTGGGCGAAGCCCTGGCGCTGCCCGGGCTTGACGCGGTGAAACGCCATCCCGGTGGCCTCGGCCTCCAGGTCGCGGTACGGGAATCGGGCTTCCTGGACCTGGTCGAACCCGAACTTGGGTGCCTGGTCCTCGACTTCGCGCAGGTTCTTGATCGTGTAGTCCATAGCCACGCAGCGTATCTTCCGCGCCGTTCTCAGCTTGTCGCGGCAGGCTCCCGCGCTTCGAACTCCGCTACGAGTTCGCGGTACGTCCGGCGCAGGCCGTCCTTAACACCTATGCGAGCGCGCCAGCCGAGCGTGCGCTCTGCGTGTGATGGATCGATGCAGGAGCGCCGCAACTCGCCGTCTCGCAGCGGCAGCAACTCGGGTTCGATGGAGCTTTCAGCTTCGCCTGCGAGGGTCGAATAGACGTCCTCGACCGAGGTTTCGAACCCCGTCGAGACATTGAAGGTGCCCCGGACGCCGCTTGCTCTGATCATGGCCTCGACCACGTCAGCGACCTGAATGTAATCCCGGGTTGGCTTCCCGTGGCCGTACATTCGTGCCCGTTGGCTCCGCCACAAGGCGTAGCTGAATATCGCCACCACACCCACTTCGCCGCCAGGGCTCTGGCGCGCGCCGTAGACGTTGGCGAGCCGCAGGACGGTGTGGGGCAGACGGGATGAGTTGGCCCATGTGTTGATGTAGGCCTCGGCGGCCCATTTGGAAGCGCCGTATGGCGCAATCGGAGACGGAACGAACCGTTCGGGAGTCGGAAGCGGGGCCACGTTGCCGTACAGCGCGCCCGCGCTTGAAGTGAACACGAGCGGTGCTTGGATCCGGTTCGCCGCCTCGAGCAGGTTGAGCGTTCCGCGAACGTTGACGTCGCAGTCCCGCCGAGGGTTTTTGACCGACTTGGTGATCGAGGACTGTGCCGCGAGGTGATAAATCACGGTGGGGGAAGCTGCGTCGAGGACCGAATCCAGAGCCTGAGGGTCGTCGATGTCGAGAGTCTCGAAGTCGGCCTCCGGGTTGATCCGGCTGGCGTCACCAGCGGAAAGATCGTCGATCGCGACCACCCGATTGCCTTCCGCGAGCAGGGCATCTACCAGGTGCGAGCCGACGAACCCCGCCCCTCCGGTAACCACAAACGTGTCAGTCAAACCGTTCCCCCAAACACCGTCGGATTATGGAGCTGTGTGTTTGCCACAGATAGCAAGTGCAGCATCATCCCGAATCTACACAAGATCACTTGAGATCGTGCCTGGGTCATCCTCGGTTGACGGGTGACCCGATCCCCTCCCGTGCCTCAAACCCCTCGACCAGCTCGCGATAGGTCTCCGTGAGCCCGTCTGCGATTGCAACGCGGGCGCGCCATCCCAGTACGCGCTCCGCGAGCGAGGAATCCATGCAGGACCGTTCGAGCTCTCCTTCCCGGAGCGGCAACAGCTCGGGCTGTATCGAGCTGCCGGCCGCTTGAGCAAGATGCGAGTAAAGGTCCTCCACCGAGGTCTCGATCCCGGTAGCGACGTTGAACGTTCCGCTCGTCCCCGTGGCGCGCAGCAGGGCCTCGACCACGTCGGCGACGTGGATGTAATCGCGGGTTGGCTTGCCCTGACCAAACATCCGCGGGCGCTCGCCGCTCCACAGCGCGTGACTGAATATCGCGACAACTCCCGCCTCACCGTGTGGGCTCTGACGAGGCCCGTACACATTGCCCAGTCTCGCCACGGCATGGGGTAGGCGCGAAGAGTTCGCCCAGGTATTGATGTAAGCCTCTGCGGACCACTTCGATGCACCGTAGGGCGCGAGGGGCGAGGGGATGAACGTTTCCGGCGTGGGGATGGGAGCGTCGTTGCCGTACAGCGCGCCCCCCGTTGAAGTGAAGACGAGCGGGGCTCGACACCGCCGTGCTCCCTCGAGGAGGTTGAGGGTTCCTTCCACGTTGACCTGGCAGTCACGCAGTGGGCTGGTCACCGAGGCAGTCACCGATGCTTGCGCGGCTAGGTGGTAGATCGCGATAGGAGAGGCGCTGTCCACCAGCGGGTCCAGCTTGGCCCGGTCGGTGATATCCACCGTCTCCAGCGTGGCCTCATCGTTGACCCGCTCAGGGTCCCCGGCCGAGAGATCATCGATCACGATGACCCGCTTTCCCTCGCCAACAAGGGAGTCGACGACGTGCGAGCCGATGAAGCCCGCACCTCCGGTGACAAGGACGGTAGGAGGCACCCTGTGGCCAGGATATCCAGGCCTCAGGCTAAGCGACTAACTCCCGGTGGCGGCGAGCGCTCAGATTGGGATTCCCCACATTGGAAACCACGCGCCCAGCTCCGGCTGAACCGTGTCGTCGGCTCGAAGCTGGCCTTTCAGCAGCCGCTCGCGCTGCGCATCGCGCTGTCGGCTTCCGATCCTAGGTGCAATCGGATAGAAGGTTCCCGAGTGGTAATTGAACGCCCAGTAGGTCGGCCGGTCGCGCGGGTCCTCAAACGAGAACACCGCACACAGCAACTTTTCCCACCAGCCTGCTGATTCGAGCGTGACGCTGATCGCATGGACGTCGACGATGAGTTCGTCGAAGTCATCGTTACGCAGAACCAGCCTGCCGAACGCGAACGGATCGTTCGAGCCCTCGACCGCACTCCCCGCCGCGGTCTCCTGAACCGCATCCTCTGCACAGCGAAGAATGCAGACGAAACCGCTGGGCGGGACCGGATGAAAGACGATTGCGCCGGTATCACGCGGCCTGAGTTGATGCTCGCGTTCCAACCGTGACCGCGCGTGAGAAAGCACGAACAGCCTGTCCAGTGGCGGCCGGGTCGATCGATCGTCTTTGCCAATGAGATTCGGCAGTCTCATGGGGCTGGAGCAACATAGGCGGCGGCGTCAGGCCGCGCAATGGTCCACCGCAGAGGATTGCAGGTCAGGGGGACGAACTGGGGAATTCGATCGCTGCTGCACCCGGTCTGGTTATCGCCCGCGGTTTCTACTGCCGGCGGCGGTTATCGCCCGCGGTTTCTGCTGCCGGGCGGCGGCGGACGACCCGCGGTTTCTACTGCCGGCCGCGGGGACGGCCCGCGGTCAGATCGGGATTCCCCACAGCGGAAACCAGCGTTCGAGCTCCGACTCGACCGGGAGCTCGGACCCCACCTGGGCCTTGAGCACCAGCTCTCGTTCGTTGTCGCGACGCTGGTTTGATGTCGCCGGGGCGTCACCCGCGATGTGCGTTGTGTCCGAAGTGCCCGGAGGCGGGCCTCCTGGTGTGATTGTTCCCGCCTCCGGCACGAACGGATAGAACGCGCCACGCTTGTAGTTGTAGATCCAATAGATCGGTTGCTTGCGCTCGTCCTCGAAGGAGAACACCGCGCACAGCAGGCGGTCTCCGTAGCCACCGGACTCGAGCGAGCCGCTGACCGCGTTGATCCCGACCACCAGCTGGTCGAAGTCCTTGCCGCGCAGGATCAACCAGCGATACCCGTAGGGGTCGTTCGAGCTCTCGACCGTCGTGGCAGCGTCGGATGCCGTCGCTCGGACGACCTCCTCGGTGTCACGCACGATGGAAAGGAAGTCGGCGGTCTGCAGCGGATGAAAGACGATCCCCGCCGACCCACGAGAGCTGATCTGAAGCTGCGTCTCGAACGTCACGTACGCGGTCGAGATCGCAAACAGTCTGTCTGGGGCCGGCGGCGGCAGCTTGCGTCGCCCCAAGATGACGTCGAGCAGTCCCATCGGGATCAGCTTACGGGCTCCGCCTGGGTCGCGGTACGACCGTCACAGGGTTGGAACAGACTCCTGTGACAACCGGCCCATCCACTCGGGATGGGCTCGGTACCAGTCGATCGTGCGCCGCAGTCCCTCCTCCAGGCCGACTTCCGGTTCCCAGCCGGTCAAAGCATGGAGCTTTGAGCAATCGACCCACTGTCGGCCGATCTCGCCACGCGGGGTCCCGCTGCCCCGTACGTCGGGCTGGACTGCCGTGCCGGCGAGCCGGCAGGTCAGCTCGACAACCTCGAGCACCGAGTGCGGGACTCCACCACCCGCATTGAAAGCTTCCCCGGCCACCCCACCAGAGCCGGCGGGGCCGTGGGCGAGCGCGTCCCAGAGGGCCAAGTACGCCCCGACGGCGTCCTCGACGTAGAGGAAATCGCGCTCGGGCGTGCCATCCGAGCGGATCACCGGCGCCCGACCGCTCAGGGCGGCAACCACGGCCTCGGGCACGAGCCGGGAGGCGTTGGCATCGCCGCCGCCGTAGACGTTCGCGAGCCTGGTGACGGCAACCGGGAGCTGCCACGTGAACCAATATGAGCGAGCGAGCAGGTCTGCCGCCGCTTTGGAAGCTTCGTATGGAGATAGCGGCTTCAGCGGCGTCTGCTCCGTGTATGGAAGCGATGGTTGCGGACCGTAGGCCTTGTCGGACGAGGCCACGATCACGCACCCCACGCCGTAGTGGCGGCAGGCCTCGAGCAGCGTCCATGTCCCGCGGATGTTCGTCTCGAACGTCGGAACCGGAGAGCGCCACGCCGACCCCACAAGCGTCTGGGCGGCGAGATGGAACACCGACTGGATCTCGTACTCGGCGAGCGCGCGCGCGACCAGGCCATCCGCGCAGATGTCACCTTCGACGACCGCCACGCGGGACTCGAGTCCCATCGTTGTCAGCGCCGAGCGCGGCGGTCTGTCCCGCCGTATGGCGCATACCTGGGCCCCCGCCGCGACCAGCTCCGCGACGAGCCAGGAGCCGATCAGCCCATAGGCGCCCGTAACGAGGACCCGGTGCCCTGCAAGCTTTGTGTTGGGGTACGTTCCCCTCACCAGATCTTCCACGGCGCACCGCCGCTCGTCCACAACTCATTGAGGGCGACCGCGTCCTTGTACGTATCCATGCAGCGCCAGAAGCCGACGTGGCGAAAGGCTCGCAGCTCCCCGGTGGCGGCCAGCTGTGCAAGCGGCTCACGCTCGAGCGTCGAGTCTGGCTCCAAACGCTCGAGCACTCCATGCTCGAAGCAAAAGAATCCTCCATTGACCCAGTGCGAGCTGCGCGGCTTCTCCTCGAAGCCGCACACGATCCCGCCGCCGTCGAGCTCTGCGACGCCGAAGGGAAGCTCCGGCTGGACGACGGTCATGGTCGCGGCCGCCTTATGGTCGCGGTGGTGCCCGACGAGCCGACCGAGGTCGATGTCCGAAAGGCCGTCCGCATACGTGACGCACACGGTAGGCGCGTCCAGCACCTCCGCGGCGCGGCGCAGACGGCCTCCGGTCGGCGTCTCGGTCCCGGTCCACAAACAGCGCACGGAGGTGCCTGAATGCCAATGCTCCGACTCTACGAACCTCTCGATCGCGTCGGCCCGGAAGCCGGTCAGCAGCAGCATCTCTGAGAAGCCCTGCGCCACGAACAACTGGATGACATGCCACAGGATCGGGCGGCCTCCGATCTCCACCAAGGGCTTGGGAATCGACGGGGCGTCTGAGCGAAGGCGGGTTCCGGCGCCGCCGCAGAGGATGACCGCCGGTGGAAGAGGCGGCGAGCCTGGAGGCATCGCGGGAATTATCTAGAGGATGGGCGCTTGGAGCGGGTTAAGCGGCCGTGCCCTGCAGCTGCGCCTCGAAGCGCTGGAGCGCCTCGATCCGCTTTTCCAGCGGCGGGTGGGTCGAGAACAGCGTCGCCACGGTCTGCTTGGCCCTTGGCGGGAAGATGTAGAAGGCGGCTAGTTCGCCGTTGGCGGCGCGCATGTCGCGCTGAGGAATCCGCCCCATCGTGCCCGAGATCTTCAGCAGCGCGGAGATCAGAGCGCTCGGCCGGCCGGTGATGATCGCTGAGCCGCGGTCCGCGGCAAACTCGCGGTACCGCGAGAGCGTCTGGAGAAGGACGAACGAGACGATGTAGACAGCTGCGGAGATCGCGATGACGGCGACCCAGGCGATCGCCCCGCCCTGGTTGTTGTTGTCGTTGAAGGAGCCGCCGAACCAGAAGCCCATCTGTGTGATGAAGGCGGCGATCGAGGCGAAGAAGCTCGCGATCGTCATCACCATCACATCACGGTTCAGAACGTGGGTCAGCTCGTGGCCGAGGACGCCCTCCAGCTCTGCGGGCTCGAGCAGCTGAAGGAGCCCCGTCGTCACGCACACCGTGGCGGCCTTGGGCGACCTTCCCACGGCGAATGCGTTGGGCATCGGCGTCTGCGCGATCGCGACCTTGGGTTTGGGCACATTGGCGGCCACGCACAGCCGGTCGACGATCGCGTGGAGCTCGGGTGCCTGCTCCGGAGAGACCTCGCGGGCGCCCATCGAGAACAGGGCGATCTTGTCGGAGGTGAACAGCTGAACCAGGAACAGACCCGCGGCGATGACCACGATGGTGATCGCGCCCGTGCCCGCCGCGACCAGCGCGCCCACCAGCACGGCATAGACGAGCCCAAGCAGGAACATCGTCAGGACCATGCGGTACTGGAGCCCGCGATCGCGTCCGAATGATTTCGAGGGGGGTGCCATCGTTTTACTAATGTTGGCAGAACCGGTAAGCGGCGACTCAACGTCCGGTGTGAGATTCGTCTGAGGCGGTCTGAGGCCCTTGCGGACCGGCGCGCGGCGGGGCCTCGGCCAGCGCTGCCAGGATGAATTTGACGCTCGCCGCCTGTAGCTCCGGGTCATGTTGGATCGAGCGATGGTGGCCGCCGGGCACCACGATCAAGCGGCTTTTGTCAGAGGCGAAATGCTTCGCCAGCTGTTGTGAATGCTCAACCGGCACCTGCTCATCGCCCGAGGCGTGCATGAGCAGCACAGGCAGCTTGAGTTCCTGCATCGCAGAATGCAGGTTGCAATCGGCCAGGACTGCATCCAGAGCCGACGCGTCGGCCTCAAACTGGAATCGCCCGGATTGCAGCCCACGTCGAAGGCCTTCCGGGCTGGCCGGGCAGATCGCCACCACGGCGCTCGCCCCTGCGAGCGGCGCAGCAAGAATCGCAAGACAGCCGCCCATGCTCGACCCGCGCAGCGCAATCGGCAGCTCCGGTCGCTCGCAGGCGGACCGCAACAGCGAAGCCATCGTCGCAACGTCAGCGAGGAGACGGCCGTCCAACTCCCCCTCGCTCTCACCGTGGCCCCTCTGATCGAAGGTAACCGCGGCGAGGCCCGCAACGATTAACGCGCGCGCGTAGTCATGGTGGCTCTCCTTGCATGACCCCGCGCCGTGCAGAACCACGACGCCGCCAAGCGTCACCTTCTCTGGCGCGGGCAGCCACAGCGAGTAGGCGAGCCCCTCGCAGACCCCGGTCTGCGCAGGAAGCGGCGCGCTCACGGTCCGAACAGGCCGGCGCATGGCGCGATCATGGCATGATCGACGGCCCGTGAAAGCAGCGCTTGACAACGACACCGGGAGGGGCGCACAACGCGGGCCTGCGACCTCGGCCGACCGAGCGCAGCCAACCGCACAGCGCTTTAGAGCATTCCCCCTCGACACCCGGGTGAACGCGTGCGGTCGGCTCGAGATCGGAGGGTGTGACCTTGTGGACCTGGCGCGCGAGTTCGGGACGCCGGCATACGTGGTTTCAGAAGACGACCTGCGCGTGCGGGCACGCTCGTTTCTGCGCGAGCTCCGACAACGACACCACAACTGCGATGTCCTGTTTGGCTCCAAAGCGTTTCCGTGCACGGCCGTCTACCGCCTGCTCGCCACCGAGGGGCTTGCGTGCGACGTGGCGTCCGGCGGGGAACTGGCCTTGGCGCTGCGGGCGGGTTTCGATCCGCAGAGGATCTATCTGCATGGCAACGCCAAGTCCGAGCGGGAGCTGCGCGAAGCCCTCGAGGCCGGGGTGGGGCACATCGTGCTCGACTCCTTCGACGACTTCGACCGACTGGAACGGATCGCGGCCGAGCTTGATGTCGGCAGCGCTGCCGAGGGGAGGGGCCAGGAAGTTCTGATC
>Ga0070741_10013307_pt1 | contig 14583 bp, 9 predicted proteins | sample Coa_R1_4_FD_66440 | JGI IMG/M metagenome (GOLD analysis project Ga0070741, IMG submission 66440) | Surface soil microbial communities from Centralia Pennsylvania, which are recovering from an underground coalmine fire - Coalmine... | ecosystem: Environmental > Terrestrial > Soil > Unclassified ...
ATTCGATCGTCCAATCCCGGGGCTTTGGCTCGGTCTTAAATCCAAATTTTCAGTCGCGTCGGGTATAGATTCGATCGTCCAATCCCGGGGCTTTGGCTCGGTCTTAAATCCAAATTTTCAATCACGTTGGGTATAAATTAGATTGAGCAGCTCTCAATTTTTTGACTTTATACCAGTCGTAGGTTGGTCATCGGAGATGCGCCTTTTGGACGCACCTTCTTATTTTTCTCCCACTTTAACTCATTTTGAGGTGGTGTTTGCCAAAGGTTTTGAGGAAGGGCATGAGCGCGACTTGGTTGATGAAGCCGACGTAATTATGCTTCTGGTAAAGAGCGTCGAAGAGCAGCTGGGTCTTCATTTTAGCTCTATCAAAGGCGATGTTGGTGATGGTGTCCGTTACCCACTGCATATCGAAGGCAAAGATGTTCCAGATCGGAAGGTTGTGCTGAGCTTGTGTCCATGTTTCAATGGCTTGCACTTCCACAGCTGATTCTCGCGCATGTCGCTGAATGCCGTTTTTGCTTTCAGCGTAGCGATGAGAATAGTCTTGAATGGATTGATCGAGAAGGGTTTGAAATGCCTGTCGATTTCTATGGAATAATTCAAGACGTGTATTCATTTCAAAAGTGGCCCGCGTGCACAATCCTTGATGCAGAGAGTTGAAGCGGCCGACTGTAGAGGAAACTGCATCGCGATTTGTTGCAATCATCAGAGAATTGATACTTTGTTTGAGCTGCGCTTTCTGCTCTGGAGAAGGTAACTTGTTTAACAATTCGCACAGCTCTTTTTCCGCTCTTTTTAGTTCAGCTGTAGATGGCTGTCCTATTCCAGCTATCTTTCGCTCTTTGAGTTCGGTGAATAACGGCCCGGCTTGGCGAAGAACTTGTTGGGTCTGATGCAATGTTTCGAGCGCGTCTAGGGAGGTGGAAAATTCATCGCAGGTGCGTTGAATATTTTGTTCCAGAGAAGCCGGACAACGATTTTGACGCAATGTAAGCAGATGCTGCTTTAAGAGAGAAAGCTGAATTTTACAGTATTGAATAGCGTCAGAAGATAGCGGCGATGTTTGAAGCCTTTCTTCCATTGAGGTTTGGATTTGTTGGCTAAGGAGAAGAGGTTGGATCAATTTCTCATAAAAGAGCATTTCGTCAGACTGGCTTTTCATCGTATTCAAGCGATCCGCGAGCGTAGAGCAGCGGGTGGCGAGCTGACGCGAAAGTTCATTAAAATGGTATTTGGTTTCTGTATGGAAATTGGGATTCCCGTCGGCGAGGCTTTGGGTGTCGACTCTCTCTTTATTGTATTTGGAAGAGACTTCGATCATGCTGATGATTTTTCCTCTCAGAGCTTCATTGGAAAGACGAGATCCGTGCTCGATTTCTCTTGCATGTTGATGCAATTCAGTAAAGAATGTATGGGTCTGCTCTTTCAACGTTGTCATGAATTGCGCAATTCCATTTTTCTGCTTTTCATTTGTGAAATCAAACTTCTCTCCAATCGCATGGAAGACAGCGGTTTCAAGAATTTGTGCGTTGAGTTCGCGAATTCCTTTTTCGATCGCTGCGAAATCTTCATCGGAGACAGGTTCCGTTTCGTTGAACATTTCATTGGCCATTTTGAGTCCGCTGTAAAGCATTTCCTTCATTTCTTCTTCTTTTGTCATCGCATGGAGCGACTCAGAGATTAATTTGACCGCGGTTCCTATCGCCTCCGGAAGAAATGTATTTTCCAGCTCATGCTCAGCGCGGTGACGTAGAGGATCGCGGCCATTGAGATAGTCGCGAAGGCTGTCCTGAGTGCGGTATTGTCCTTTGTTGAGGATTTCCAGTGCGTATCGAACCAGAGACTCGATTTCGACTGTTTTAATGTTGGTATTACGATTAGCGACAACAGCATCATTTCTGCTTAAGTTGGTTTGAAGCGTTGCCAATACTTTTTGCAGTTGGGTATAAATCATGCGCTGCGCCGAATAAGAAGAGGGGGTATTGCGTCTGAGCGAATCTATTGCTTTTTCCGCATAGTCTTTAAGAAAGGGGGAGTAAGAAATCGCTAGCTTAGCGCCTGATTTAATTGCTTGATTTCCGATCCACTGCGGAATAAAAACAACTGCTTGGAGACAGTAGTTGCTAAAGCTACTTAGTGCTTTAACAACAGGATTGAGAAAATAGAAGGAAGAATCGGAAGGAATTTGTGCGGAGAAGTAACGGTCGATCGTTTCACTCCAGGCGATATTGGGGCCAAAAGTGTCTAGCGCCGTTTTAACGACTGCACTGTAAAGTTCCTGCTGAGTAAGTCCACCATTTCTCTCAGGAAGCTTGAGCGCTTTTTCCATCATTGTTCCAAAATCTTCACTTTGAGAAGGGGGGCTATTGGCAACATGATTATAGGCTCCGCTCATCACCGCCATCCAATTTCGAATCAGTTTAACCATCATTTCATCTTTTGGGGGTTGTCCTATGGGTGAGGGCTGAATGGAATCTGTCGCCATTTTGAGGATATTTTCTAGCATAGAATCGACGTAGAACGTAGAAAAGAAGGTGCATAAGTCATAGACTCTTTTTGCGAACCATTTGCGGATGAAATGGATGTTTGACGCATCAATCTTGTCGAACAATCTTTGCCGAAAGACAGCTTTTAAATCTGTTTGCGAAGGCTCTGAGCTGCTCTTGAATATATCGGCATAAAATGCAGGCGATGTTTGTAAGCCGCAAAATTTTTCTGCAATAAAGAGGGCTGGCCCGTAAGTGGTGGAGCGGGCTTTTAAAAAACTTGCCTGCTTTTCGATCATTTCAGAGGTAACTCGCTCCGGAGTCCTTTGAGAAGGATGTTGTAAAATGTTTTGATGCGAATTAATGTTGTTGAGGAAGCTGGGGATGGCTGACGTATGATTTCTCACAGAGTTGAGCGGCAAACGCAGACCTTGTAGGTAAACTTGCTGATCCTGCATGAATTGAAAAGCTTGTTGCAAAATGCCTGTCAGATCTGTCCAGGAACTCTGAACGGAAGGAGTATTCAAGCGGGTAATCAACGGGTTGATCGTGTCCAACAAATGAAGGTGTTCTCCATTTTGCGCGACATGATCGCGAATTTTTTCAAAAGTCCAGCTCACAAGAGTCGCTAAGGATTTGGCTGCCATTTGTGCGGCATTATTTCCCGCAGAAGAGAGGATCGTGCTTAGAAGTCCTTGTCCTTGAGTAACCACTTGCCCGACATTTAGGGTACTGGGATGTGAGGAGGTCGTCACTGATGGAAAGGATGGGAGAGGGGTGGATGTGCCAGACTGAGGAGAGAGAACTCCTTGCAGCATCCTTCCCGGTATTGGGACGAGATGTTCCACACCTCTTCCAATCCCTTCGACCAAAATGTCGGCAGCTTCTTCCACCATTCCGCGCTGCGCATTAAATGCGAAAGAGATGCATGTGTTGATGGTCTGCGCTTCAGTTAAGAGCTGAGCCTTTGTAGGAAGCGACGCAGGATTGGCGATAAATCCTGCCAGTGCATTTTGGTACTGATTGATGAGGTGCCATTGATCGTCGCGTAGTTGAGGAACTAACTCATGTTGTGATTGGAGAGGTATCAGTTTGCTTTGCAATACTTGAATCGGGGGGATCAACTCGGAAGAGTTCGCATTGCGACTTAATGCGGAGATGTAAGTATCGAACGCATTCTTAGCTTCGCGTAGTTGAGGATTTGCCCTGGAAGTGAGCTGCGTGCGCAGTGTTCCTAAGCTCTGAGCGAGAATCCCGTTTTGCGGGTGGTTGAGTTGCTCTTTGAGAGCTGCTACCGGCCCGTCCGCAGCGCTCATGCTGAACGTTAGGGTATTTATCACCTGAAAAAGCGCTCCTTCATGACTTTCTATGATTGCTTTAATGATCTCTGCGGCAACTTTAAGGCGGTCCTCTGCTGCTGTACTGATATTTAGGCTGGGCTGATGTCCGGAATTCGTTGCTGGAATTTCCACAATCTCCCTATCTAGACACGCTTTGAGAGTCGTGAGTTGGGTAATTCCTTCTGGGCGAATCGTGGGACATAGAGATTGGATTTGTGCCTCCGTTAACCCATTCAGAAGGAGGTTGATACGATCAAGGTCGACTTTAGAAGGGTTTTTTAAAAACGCTTGCAGGTGATGCAATAGTAGGTGAAATGACTCCGGTGTACGTCGCAGCAATGCATCGCTAAAAACTTTTGAAATGCGCTGAGTAAATTCTGCTTGGTGAGTATCGAACAGCTGCGCAGTGCGGTTAGCGACGCCTTGGACAGTTTCCTCAGCCGCTACCCGAGCTGGGGTGAAGAAGAAGGATTTTAAGCCGCCGACAACGTTTGAAAAAGTGCTGGGCGGGGCAGGGGGCGTTGTAGGGGCAGATGAAGGCGTAGGTGAAGTAAAAAAAGGGGAAGAAGATGTGGGTATTGTAGTCATATTGAATCCCATTGTAATTGTGTAGGTTGCGAAAAAGTATAGCGCATTTTTAATGAATCCTGAAAGAAAACACTTTTGGCTTCATGCCATTTTCTGGTATCAAAAAGGGATGAATTTTACCGGTGTAGAAGTATGGAACAATTTGACTCCTTACTCGGAGTTGCAGAAAAACTCTTAAGTCCTGAAGGGTGCCCCTGGGACCAAAAGCAGACCTTTTCAAGCCTTCAGCCCTATATGCTCGAAGAAGCGCATGAAGTCATCGAAGCTGTGGATGCCGATGACAATGCAAAAATTATCGAAGAATTAGGGGACTTGCTTTACACGATCATTTTCTATGGAAAACTTGCGGAAAAAACAGGGCGTTTCTCCATATCTGATATTGTCTCCGCCATTACAGAAAAGCTCATTCGCAGGCACCCCCATGTTTTTGGAGAAGTTAAAGTGGAAGGAGCCGATGAGGTTCTCAAGAATTGGGAAAAGATCAAATTGCAAGAGAAAGTCGAGGCAAAGCCTGCAAGTGTTCTCGATGGAATACCTCCAACGCTGCCCTCTCTGATTCGTGCTCAGAAGATCATTAAGCGGATGCAGCGCGCTGGCTCAGCACTTGTGCCCAAAGAGAAAAGCGGCCAGGTTTCGGAAGAGGAATTAGGAAGTCAATTGCTGGCCTTAATTGTGAAGGCGGAAAACGCCTCTATCGATGCAGAAAGTGCATTTAGGCGCGCTCTTGCACGGATGGAAGAGACTTTCCGAAATACCGAGAAGTGATTATTTTACGCGCTTTTTAGCTCTTTGAACATAAGGAATCAAGAAGGAGTGGTGTAAGATACCGTAGCGGTACGTTTCTTCCCGTTGGAGCATGTCCCAAATCCCTTTTTGTCTCTCTTTCACGCGCTCGTATACAAGGTTTGTTCCCATTTCCGAAATTCCTCCTTGCAGCCACCTTGTCGTGGCTCCTAAAGAGAAGTTGCCGTAGACAAGCTTCTTGTAGTTATCTTTCTCCCAGGTTTTCAACTTTTCTAAATGTTCATGGGCAGCTGCTGCGCTTTGTTGGATTGCTCTCTGCGTATCCTTAACTTTTTGGGGTTTAAGAAGACCAGTATCGTTTAAAATCCCATAAATTTTTTGTGAGCAGTCCCAATGCTCATCTCTTCCTGGAAGGATTTTTTGATTGGCTTCCTCAGCAGCCCAGCTTAGTAGCCGCATGAACTCCGATTTTGCATTATCCACTTGGTAAGACAAGGCAGCGTCTTCCATCGCTTTTAATTGCTGATGGAGCTGCGGCAACAAGGCTTCGTTTCGGACGACCATCAGCTTCTGTCTGATCAAATTCATATTTTCCGGACTGCCCGGTTTTCCAAGATGATGCTCGACCTGGATTTTTCTCTCTTGTACGATGAGCTCGAGAAGGGAGCCAGGCTGTCCAAGCTCCGAACGGAGCTGCCTTACGGAAAGAGCATGTCTTTGAACAATAAGAATTTTTTCTAGGCGCTTCTGCTGATAGGTGAGCAGGTCGATGAAATTCTTTTCTACGATGCCTATTGTTTTCAATTCCGCGATGAGAGAATCAAACTCGACAATTTGATTTTCGGCAAATTCAATATCTTCTTTATTCGCATACGTTTTTTGGTCATACAACCTTTTTCCTATATCGCCAACAATTGTTCCGATTTTCTGTAAGCGAGGAATAGCTTTCTGAAGCTGCTCTAAGATTCTGGAGTGGTTTTTTAGCTGTTTAACGTCTTCGATAAAAGGTTTAGACGCCTGGGCGAGATCGAGGTTGCGCTTGTGGATTTCCTCTTTATTGTCGGAATTGAGTTTCGCTGCCTTCACCTGGCTATGGATATCCTGGCACGTCTCTTTATAGGCTTTTGTCGTTTCGATGAGCTGATTGATTTTGTTTCTTGCTTCCAAAGTAGTCACATCGATCGTTTTCAATGTTTTTAGATTTGCGGAAGCGGCATCGAAATGTTGGGTAGAGAGCGTGTGAAGCTGCTCGATGAAGGAGTTCGTCTCGTTTTGCTGGCTTTTGCCTGAGAAGTCGAGTCTTTCTTTGACCGCGGAATTAACCGCAAATCTTAGGATTTGTTCGCTGCGCTTAGCGACTTTTTCTTCTGCTTTTTTTATTTGCTCAGGGGTTACCTCTTCAGCAACTTCAAAGGTCTGATTGACGAGTTTTGCAAAAGTGTAAGTGAGTTTTTCAAGTTGTTTACCCTCGATAAGCAACTCGACTGTCGCCGCCAGAATACGCGTTGTGTGTTCGATGACATCTTGAATAAAAAGGCTGTCAGCTGCCTTGTTGATATGTTCTCTCAAGAGTTTTCCTTGTATCAGATTGCGCAATTCGTCGACAGTACTGCATTTGCTTTTTCTAAGGACATCAAAGAGGTTCTTCGTGAGGATAGAGAGTTGATTTTTCTGCCCTTCCGAGAGTTCAGGAAGAGCTTTAGGGTCGCCGCCTTCAGAAGCGGGTTTCGTGGAATCCTGCAGTAGCTTCCACACTTTGTCGAGTAGATCCCCAGTGACAGTGTTTAAGGCAAGCGTATATTGATTCGTAGCTACTAAAGAACCTGAGCTCAGATCGATCACGGAACGCACGATTTCTTCTGGATTGCCGAGGAATTTAGAGATAAACCAAGCGAATACAGTTCCATTTGTCTTTTCCAGGACAATCTTTGCAAAGTCTCGGTAGAGCTCCGCCGTCTCAAAACCCTGGTTAGATTCTTTCTTTTCAAGTTCCTTCATCAGCATTTCACTCATCAGACCTGTAGCGCTCGGGGTGTTTGCGACGGTATTATAAGCACCGCCGAGAATCGTCAAATAACGGGTGAGATTATTGATGATCATTCCTCTGAGGAAGCTAAAATTGTCTTCGCTGTTGTCTTCGATGTACTTGAAAATCTCTTCGAAATAAATTGTCGTTGCTTTTTGCGTGAAAAACTTCACAGTATTTGCATATAGCCAGTACTGAAATTCGGCGAAAATTCTCTTGATAACACCCACTTTGTTAGCAGTGAGTTGCTCAAAAAATAGCTCCTTGAGTCTCGTTTCTGAAAGTACTTTTCTCTCTTTGCCGTCTGCCAATGTTTCAGTGTCCGTCGCGGCAGCCAAGAGGTCAGGATAAAATTTTGCATTAGGTGGTTGAAGGCCGCATACATTTTCCCAAATGTATTTCATCGCTAATGAGCTAGCCGCATTCGAAACAAGTCTATCTTTTTCTTCGATCGCCAGCGCTTTCCAATCCAGGTTTTCAGACTCAGGTTCAGGAGTTGCAATCGCTTCATTCAAAGCAGAGATGTTATCGGAAAGAGCAATGTCGGCATTCGTCTCGCTCTCCGAAGCGGCTCCAGTGCCTGGAATTTGAATATTTCCAAAGTAAGCTTTAACGTTTTTGAAAAGGGAAGAAGGGGCATCCTGAAGAACGCGAAGCACCGTTTTCCAGTCTCGATTTGTAGCACTTTGGTTGATGGCGGAGATCAGCGCAGTGACTCTGTCTTTTACCGTTTGATAGCCTTCCGAGGAAGGATCCATCGTAGTAACGACTTTGTTGAGAATGAGTGCAATGAATCCGGCGGCAGCCGAAAGAGTTTTTTCGGAAATCTTGCCTGCATTTTTTTCGCCAATCAGTTTAGCAATATTCGATGCAGCCCATTCAAGAAACTGGATGAGAAAATTATCTTCCGAGCCAGCGCCGGGTTCTGGAATAATGGGGGCAACTGGATTGACTCGATTAGCTGGAGGAACAGGAGGCGCGGCAGGATGAGCTGGATTAAGGGGTGGAACAGAAAGCGCGGGGTTAGGCGGCGCTACTGGCGGGTTGGGTGCTTCTTCAGCATCCCATCCCAAGAAATTATAGATGCTACTTTGAAGGAGTGTTGGAGCAGTTGTTACAAAGCTCTTGACGGTTTCTGTCAAAACTTCGAACCGCTTTAGAGGCTTTTCTATGACTTCTTCAGCAGAGGTTTTGAAGGTATCCGCTACTGCCTCAACGGGACCTCTTTGCTCACGGTATTTCCTATTGAGAACAACAAGGGCTTGGTCAACGGGCTTTTTCAACTGTTCGATCGGAAGAGGATCAGTTCCATTCCAGCCGTCCAAAACGGATTTCAGGTTGTGCAAGTGTTTCGCGTCTTTCGAGGCTAAGGGCCTGGTAAAAGTGGCTTTTGGATTTCTGGACACATCTTTGATCAAAGGTTTTAAATCTGCTGCAAATTCTGCAGCCTTTTTCGGGTTGTTATCTCGAAGTGCTCTTTGTAACTCACGCACTTGCTTTCGCGATTCACTAAGCAGAGGAGAGCAGAATACCAAAGCCTTTGCTTTTTCGATCGCTTTGGATGGTTCTGCAGAAACCGAAGGGATCAATCCACCCAAGCCTGACGCAGCTAATGCAGTTGTAGGCGAGCCTGTAAGCAAGTAAGTTCCTGCAGCAAAAATAAGTCCTGTTCCAATTGCTCTTTTATGCGTTAACAAACCATTATCAGCGACTCGTACAACATAGCCGCTATTGCCCGCAGTGATTTTGTGGACGATAGAAGAGAATGCATTTAAACGCGTCCGTCCCTCTTCCAGCGTTAAAGGCTGTAGAACCTGGTCTTCTAGGTCTTCCAGATGAGGATCCGATGCAGCGATAGCAAAGCTTGGATCTTCCACAATGTTCTGAACCATTTGAAAAAACGAGTTGCAAGCTTCCAAATCCTCATTAGAAAGGTCGGGCGCAAGTTGTCGCAAGAGTTGACTGTTGTTGGCGGATAGCGGGGCGATTGCCTGGTTAAGTTTCTGAACTTCCGCAATAGAAAGAGGATCTGAAGGGTTTTGAATTAAAGCGAGTTGTTCATCGAGATTTTTTAACGCAGCGGGAGGAGTTTTTAGTAAAGTTTTTGCTGTTTTTTCGCTAACGGACTGGACTTTTTCTCTAGCATTTTGGGCTTTGGGGGATTCCCAGATGTGGGTAGCAACTTTAGAAATTCCTTGGAGAGCGCTTGTGCTGAGTCCGGAGACTGCCCATTGGGTTCCCTGATAAGCACCCGAGAGAGCCCATTTGGAGCCATTATAGACGATAGATACTGAGCTTCCTAAAAAACTATAAATCCCATTCATTTTAATTAGCTCTTTTATTAATTTTGCTTAGTTTATTTTACTTTATAATTACTTTGCCTTCAAGTGCATAATTAAATTGATAGGGGTGTTTGTTTTAATGTTATTTTTAATAATAATTATTGAATTATTTAATGCTTTCCTAGTGCATCCATTTTAGGGAAATTTAATTTTTAAATTTTATACGGAAAATGATTCAAAAATCGGCTTTTGGCAAAGCATGCGCCCATAATCTTGATCTGCAAAAAGTCTGGGATGCAGGCGCAGCCAAACCGATTCTTGAATCATTTCTGTATATGTATTGAATTTTTTCATTGTATTGTAATATATCGATTTTCCTATGCTGTCCACAAAGGAGCTGAAAACGTATGCAATTTTGTACTCTAGGGTCGATTTTACTCGGGTTAGGGGCCATAAGCTTGACCCTTCCCTGTCTTGCCAAGGAGCGATTCAACGTTTACGGCGATTTCCTCTACATGCAGCGATCCGACGAACACAATACGGCTATAGTGAAAGACTCGCATAAGCCTCAAAGGCCTTGCAAATGCCCCGACCATACTGCCATCGATACCAAAGACCTCGTTCACGATTTCGATTATGAACCTGGATATCGCGCCGGCTTTACGATCACTCCGGGGTCGAGAAATAGCATTGAGGGGAACTTTTTCTACCTTCAGCCCTGGAATGCAGATAAAAGGGTCCACGGTCATCATGGTCATCACAGCTTGAGCTTTCCTTTTGTCGATTACGACTACTCCTACGACTTCACACACGCAAGAGAAGCTGTCGCTCATTACCATAGCCATCTTTGGGGAGCAGAATTAAATTACTGGCGCAATTTTACACCGCGCCGCGTCAACTATTTCGCGCTTGGCGGCATCATCGGACTACGCTATTTTCATTGGGATGAATTGTTTAAGCTCAAGATGATCAAGCACCAGGATAAGAGCTCCTACAGCATCCGCACGAAGAATCGAGTCTATGGAGCACAGGTCGGGCTTGATTTCCAGATGAACCCTACGCATTGGCTCAGCTGGGAGCTGTTTGGCAAGGTAGGCCTTGCGGGCAATGACACAAAGCAAAAGCAGTACATGGGTGATTACAACAACAGTGTGACATTGCGTCACTCGGAAAGGGAAAAATGGGAAATGCTTTTCTTTAGCGATGTGGCAGCGCAAATGGACCTGCACTTTCTAAGGTACTTTACGGCGCGCATCGGGTACCAGTTGATCTTTTGCTCCGGGCTTTCTTTAGCGCCTGACCAGATCAGCAAGAAAGTGGGAAGCCAGGCAGGCAAAAAAGACGACACCCATGGAAATGCGATCGTCCACGGGCTTTTTGCAGGTTTAGTGATTGGATTTTGATGATGCTAGGCAAAAAAAAGCCGGAGATGATTCACAGCACAGCACTGCATCCTTAAGGCTGCTACCTTCCGGTCCTGACCTGGTTCGGATCGTGCCATTCTATAAGATCCCCGGCATAATCGGAATGCTAACATTTTCTGTGTTAGCCCGCAATCCCTATTCTTTTCGAGTGACAAAATTTTTCTTTAAATTCATTGACATCTCTTCCGAATGCAGCTATTTAGTAAGAAGAACTGCTTGGTAGCTTCGATGAAAAAATTTGCTTACTTTCTTAGTCCATTTCTGGTTGCGCTGCCCTTGAATGCAGACGTCGCTTATGCGCAGCTTTCCAGTCTTCAAAATCAAATCCCTTCTTCGTCGCGCTCAAGACCCATTCAGATGGAAATTGTCCACGAAATGAAGAATTTTGAGCTGGGGCCAAAGAAAGACACCTTGATTGTTAAAGAAGACGGGGTCTATTTCTTCATTGCTTCAGGTCAAATCGGATCGTTGCAGAACAATGCGACGGGGAATGTCGATCTATGGTTTGTCAAAAATGGAATAGGAATTTCCGATTCTACGCGAAGAGAATCCTTGGATAAGAATAACTCCGCCGGACTTGCTATCTCCCAGTTTGTTACCACTCTATCCGCAGGGGATACGATTGCAACCCATTTTGCGACAAGCCGTCCTCTTTTAGGTCTTGTTACGATTGAACCCGATGGGGAGCCTAAGATTGCCAGTTTCCTTTTTTCTATTTTTAAACTCAATCCGGAGGGTGAGCTCCAATGATTAAACAAACCCTTTGCCTTTTTATCACCGCACTCTTTCTGAGTTTGCCTATTCACTCAACTCCTGACACCGCCTACGCTCAGCTTTCGAGCCTTAAAACGCAGATCCCGTCTTCTACCAAGCCCGCCGTTCTGATCATGGATAGCGTCGATCTTCTTCATAATTTTGAGGTTAGTCCCAAGAGAGACAAACTGATCACAAAAGTGGGCGGCGTTTATTTCATCATTGCCTCGGGTCAATCCGCGTCGATGAATAAAAGTGACGCAGGTTACATGGATTTATGGTTTGTGAAAAACTCTCAACCTATCCCCAACTCCAATTGCCGGATGTCCGTCGATAATCCCGTTTCAAATTCCGTGTTGATCACCCAATTTCTCATCAGTCTGGCCCCAGGAGATACGATCGGAACAAATTTTTCAGCCAATGCACCTTCGCTAGGGTTCGTTTTTACACAGCCCGATAATGAGCCTGCAAATACAAGCTTTCTCTTTTCCATTTTAAAAGTCGAATGAGGTGACTATTGCGCTTACTCAAACGCACTCTCTACTTCTTTAGAAAAATTCAAGTTCACATCGTTACAATCTTCTTTTTGCTGATCAGCTTTTCGTCTCTCATCATCATTTTCTTCAACTACCATCGAAACTATGAAGGAATACACGATTTGTCTGAGGAAATCATTCAGCAGGTGAGCGGTGGCCTCATCGATAAAATGAACAGCGTGACGCGCCAAACACAACTCCTCGCAGAGGCGACGCGCGGAGTGATTATCAACCGAGAAGATCCTGCAAGCAATATTCCGGTGCTTGCTCCCTATCTCATCAACATGCTCAAGTATAGCCCCATGGTATTTAGCGTAGGGGTAGCGACTGTCGATGGTTATTACCTTGCAGTTATCGATATGGCCTTAGCTGGGCTCTCTCACTACTATTCTGACCCACAGAAAGCATTGCCAAGGGGGGTCAAATATGCGGTCCGGATCATTAATAATAATACCTCGCCTTCTACAGAAACCTGGCAATATCTCGGGACAGATAAACAGGTTTTGGCTACTGACACTATTAATCCTTCCTCCTACGATCCCAGGACAGATCCTTGGTTCACCCGGATGAATGATTGGCCTTCTGTGCAATGGGCAAACTCTGTTCTTCCTCGAGGGGTGAATAAATATCAATCCTCTGAAGAACCTGGGATTACTGTCTCCGTGCCCGTGTATAATCGCGATAATACTTTTGTAGCGATGATTGGAACGAACATCACTCTCAATTATCTTTCCAATTACATTACGCATCAGCAAATTGGTAAATCGGGTCAAGCCTTCATTCTGGATTCCGAGGGAAAGCTATTGATTCCCATTCCGAGCAGTTTAGATCCCGCTTCTTTAGAGCTCGCACAAACATTGATCCCTTCCGCCTATAAGCAATACGAAGAAGATGAAAAAGAGCACTTCTTTTTTAGGGAAGGTAAAACGGAATACATCATCCATGTTCAGGACTTTCCCATTTCTCTCGATGATGAATGGATCGTCGTAATCGCTGTCCCTTTTTCGGACTTTTTCGCGAGGATTCTCACCACACAAAATGCTACCATACTGATCTCACTCACTATCTTGATCATTTTTTCCATCCTGGTCTTCTTTTTCTCAAAAAGGATATCCGTTCCTATCGTCCAATTGGCAAGAGAAGTCGATAAAATCACCCACTTCGACTTTAGAGGCAAATTTTCTGTGAAGTCAAACATTCATGAGATCAAGATCCTAGATTCTTCGATTGCAGCGCTTCGCGTGGCTTTGGAATCCTTTGGAAAATATGTTCCGAAGGACGTTGTGAAAACGCTAGTCGAAGAGCATCAAATGATTGAACTTGGAGGGAAGAAGATCGTTCTACCGATCCTGTTCACAGACATTACCGATTTTACCGCAACCTCAGAGGGAATGACCAGCGAAGAGACCATGTCTTCGCTTTCCCTCTATTTCGATACGCTTTCGAAAATCATTTTAGAATCGCAAGGAACGATCGATAAATATATTGGCGACAGCGTCATGGCATTCTGGGGAGCGCCACGCGCAGTTAGCGACCCCATCAAAACGGCTTGTGTCACTGCGCTACGCGCTCATCGCGCATGCAATTTAGAAGCTAAGGCCAGAGGGCTTCCTGAATGGAAGACGCGGTTTGGGATCCACTGCGGTGAAGTGATTGTAGGGAATATTGGAACGAGCGAAAGGATGAACTACACCGTCATCGGCGACGCCGTCAATACAGCATCACGGCTCACAGCGATCAACAAAGAGTACCACACCTCGATCATCATCAGTGACGCCGTTCACAAGAGCATTGGCGATGGCTTTGTGACGCGTCCTTTAGACTTTGTCGCAGTCAAAGGGAAAAAGATCAAGCTCACCATTTATGAGCTCGTAGGCATGAAAGAAGGGGAATTTGTGCCAACCCCCGATCAGATTCAACTCTGTGAGGACTTTACTCAAGCCTATGTAGCGCTTCTAGAAGGAAGACAGGAAGAAGCCAAGCAGAAACTCATTGCCCTCTCAGAACGCTTCCCCGATGATATCCCCACCCAAATGCTCCTGAAGCGCTTATACCTGAATCGGCCATAGACTTGGATTTTTCCATCTAACTTTGCGTTCATTCTCGCCAGCTGGCATAAAGATGGCGGTCTGAGCTCCACGCCCTATATAAAAGAATTCGTGACATAAAATCCAAGTCTATGGCCTCTTCAGGCAGGGCACAGGACATTATAAAATTTTATAAAATCTGAAGAAGTGCCTCTTTTTCATAAGTCGGGGGTTCCGGAGAGCACTTCGTGTCACTCTCAAGAACCCCCTGCTAGCCCCCTTGAGACTCAGCTTGCTTCGCCAAATCACATGCTCGAAGACGGGGTGGGTCCCTACCCTACCCCGCCGCCCTTCCGGGCTCTTCTGCGCTGCGA
>Ga0070741_10013308_pt1 | contig 14583 bp, 12 predicted proteins | sample Coa_R1_4_FD_66440 | JGI IMG/M metagenome (GOLD analysis project Ga0070741, IMG submission 66440) | Surface soil microbial communities from Centralia Pennsylvania, which are recovering from an underground coalmine fire - Coalmine... | ecosystem: Environmental > Terrestrial > Soil > Unclassified ...
TGGCGGCCGTGCTGGCCTACGCGGGGCGCCGGAGCGCCTACTACGTGCGGACGGAGCGGTTCGAGAGCTTCGTGATCTGGGACACCCTGAGCCTGCGGCCGATCTCGGGCCCGGTGGCGGCGGAGCGGGCGAGGCGGCTCGCGGCGGAGACCCGCCGGGGTGTTCTGCTCCTCGTCCCCTGGAAGCTGTCGCCGGCGGACGACTCCCGCCTGCTCGCCGCCTACACCGGGTCGGCCGTGCCGGAGGACTTCTTCATCTACGCCGTGAGCCCGCCGGAGCCGGCTCCCGGGCCCGCGGCGGCCCGGTGCCGGCTCCCCCGCGGGCCCGCGGCGGGGACCGCTGGGGGGTGAGGGCCGCCCGCGCCGCGTCGAGGCGCCGGGCCTCCACGCCCTCGCGCTGCTCCCGCGCCCGCCGCTCGAGCCGGGCCCAGTCCACGCCGTCGAGCTCCGGCACCCGGGCGGCGTCGAGGGCGCGCCAGAGGGCGAGCTTCCCCGCGATCCCGAGACCGAGCATCTCCAGCGCCTCGAGCCTGAGCAGGCCGCCGGCCCGGCTCTCGTCCAGGCCGAGCTTGGTCCGGCCGATCTTCTCGCTCAACCGCGCGGCCGCCCGCCGGAGCGGGCTCTCGCGCCCCCGCACCCGCCGGAGCAGGTCCCGCAGGGTCGCCTCGTCCTCCCCGATCTCGCGGCCGAGGCCGGCGAAGAACCTGCGGTCCTCGCCCCGGGCCATCCGGGTCAGCCGCTCCACCAGGTCGAGCGCGGCCGCCGCGCCCGCCAGGTGATCGGTCAGGTAGATCCTCAGAGCCGTGGAGCTCATGCGCACCGCCCGGCAAAAGGTGCGGGGAGCCTAGCCCTCCCGCCGGGCCCGCGCTGCGGCGGGGCTCACGCCGGCGGCGCACGGCAATCCGGCCCGCTGCCCTTGACACCGACCGGAGCGGAGCGGAACTATAGCCGGGCGTCCCCGGTACTCCTCCCTCCAGCGACAGGGTTCCCGTGCCGGATCCCGCGGCGGTGGCGGCGCCCCGTACCGCCGAGTTCGAGTCGCTCTTCGCCTCCGTGGTGCACTCGGCTTACGGGGTCGCGGTGCGCTTCACCCACAACCGGGCCGACGCCGAGGATCTGGTTCAGGAGGCGGCACTGCTGGCGCTGCGGGGGTTCGACTCGTTCGAGCCCGGCACCAACTTCAAGGCCTGGTTCCTGCGGATCCTCACTAACTGCTATTTCTCCACGCGCCGGCGGGAGCGGCGCCGGCCGACCGTGGACCTGGACGACACCCCGGACCTTTACCTCCAGGCGCGCGCGGGCCAGGCCGGTCTGATCGGCGAAGGGGCGGATCCGGCGGCGGCGCTGTTCGACAGGCTGGGGGCCGAGCGGGTGGTGGAGGCGCTCAACCGGCTTCCGGAGGACTACCGGGTGGCCTCGATCCTTTATTTCATGGAGGACCTGAGCTACGAGGAGATCGCGCGCGCGCTCGGCTGTCCGGTCGGGACGGTGCGCTCGAGGCTCCACCGGGGCCGGAAGATGCTGCAGAAGACGCTCTGGCAGGTCGCCGAGGAGAGCGGCATCGTGTCCCACTCCTCGGCGCAGGGGGATGCATGAGCCTGGACCGTACCACCTGCGAGGAGGCCTTCCGGAAGCTGGACGACTTTCTCGATCGCCGGCTGGGCGCCGACGAGATGCGGATCATCGAGCAGCACCTCGAGGTCTGCGCGGCCTGCGCCCGCGAGTTCACCTTCGCAGCGAGCCTGCTGGAGGGAATCCGGAGCAAGCTGCGGCAGGTATCCGCGCCCCCGGACCTTCTGGCCCGCATCTCGGCCCGGATCGGATTGGCCTCCCGAGGCCCGGGGGGCGGGGACTCGTCGCCTAGCGGCTGAGCGTCCCCGCGCTTCGGAGCCGCTCCACCTCCTCCGGCTCCAGCCCTACCCCGCTCAGGAACTCGCCCGGCAGCCCCGGCAGCGACCGCCGGAGGGTGGCCAGGTCCAGGGACGAGAAGCTCAAGTGCCGGGCCTCGTCGAGCCCGCGCGCGAGGTGGAGGTCCCCGCACCCCGCGATCACCGTTCTCGAGAAAAAGGCCTCGGCGAGATCGGCCCCGGCCACCCTGGCGCCGTTCAGGGCCGCGAGGGTGAGCTCCACGCCCCGAAGGTCGGCGCCGCGGAGATCCACCCCGTTCAGCAGCGCGCTCACCAGGGTGGCGCCCTCGAGCCTCGCCTCCCGAAGATCGGCGTGACTCAGGTTCGCCTCGGTGAGGTCGGCCCCGCGGAAGTCCGCGCCGCGCAGGTTCGCGTGCGTGAGGTCGGCGCCGCGGAGGATCGCGTCCGCGAAGCTCGAGCCCGAGAGGTTGGAGTACTCGAGCAGCGCCCGCGTGAGGTCGGCGCGAGAGAAGTCGGTCGGGGCGAGCCCCCGGCTCTCGGTCGAGACGCCCTGGAACCGGACTCCGGTAAGCCGCGCGCCTCGGAAGCTCGCCCCGGTGAGATCGGCCAGCGTCACGTCGCCGCCGGCCAGGTTCACCCCGGCCAGGTTCGCGTCGCGCAGGTCGGCGTTGCAAAGGTCGCCCCACCTGAGATCGGCGCCGTGAAGGTCCATCCCCCGAAGATCCGCATAGGCGAGGAGGGCGTGCGGGAGCGCGGCCTCCGCCAGGGCATCGCCCGCGAGCTCGAGCAGCACGGCGCCGCTCACCTTGTGACGGACGGTGATCATGGAAGCCGCCTCCTCCCGCAGGGGTTCCCGGCCAATGTGCGGGTCGGCCGGTCGTCGCGCCACCCGGAAACCGATCCTGCATTCTCCAACTCCCGCGCGGCGGCGTCCCGCGGCCGCCCCCGTCGCGGCCCGCCCACCCGCTTGCGGGCCAACGGGTTACCGCGAACCGCGCGATCCCCCGCGCGTGGTTCGATCCGTGCAGGACCTCCGCGCACCGTCACCCGCGACCACCCGTGTCCCAGACACAGCGCAACCCCTTGCAGCCCCTCACCCAGACCGGCCGGTGGATTCGGGGCGCGGTCGGCGTGGGCGCCGCGCTCGCCACCATCCTGGCCTCGGCCCATTCCTGCGGTCTGTTGGGCGACGCATCGAGCGGCCTCACCGTCGCCAACTTCGCCGTCCACTGGGTGGGCGTCTCGCCGGCGGTGGATACCGCCTTCTCCATCGGCGACACGGTGCGCTACGTCGCCACGGTCACCGACCGCCGGGGCACCGCGCTCATCGGGGCCACCATCGTCTGGGGCACCGAGGACTCGAGCGTCGCCGTGGTGGACAGCGCCGGGTTCGTGGTCGCGCGCGGTCCGGGGGTCACGATGGTGACCGCGGGCGCGGGGAAGAAGGTCGGGCGGGCGCGGATCGTGGTGCGCCCGCGGATCGCCCGGCTCGACTTCGGGCCGGACACGCTCGCGCGGGTGGCCGAGGGCGCGGCGCGGGCGCTCCAGGTGAGGGCGGTGGACGCCCGCGGGCACCCGCTGCCGCACGCCCGTCCCCGGTGGCGCTCCTCCGATTCCACCGTCGTCGCGGTGGACACGGCCGGCGTGGTGAGCGGCCGGATGCCGGGGCGCGCCTTCGTGTCCGCCGCGCTCGACAACGTGGCCGACAGCGCCGTGGTGGAGGTCGTGCAGGTCCCCGGGCGCATCGTGGTGCTCCAGGGGGACGGGCAGCGGGCCGGGGTGGGCGCGCGGCTGCCCGAGCCGGTGCTGGTGCGGATCGAGTCGCGCCGGGGCCGGCCCATGGCCGGCGTCGTGGTGCACTTCGCGGTCGAGGGCGGCGGCTCCACCCGTCCCGACTCCATGGTGACCGGAAGCGACGGCGTGGCGAGCGCGCTCTGGATCCTGGGCGACGCGCCGGGCCGCCAGCGCCTGGTGGTCTCGGTGGCCGGGCTCGACAGCCTGGCGGCGGTGGAGGCGGAGGCGGACCCGAGCGCGGCCAACACCCGGATCGCGCTGGTGGGCGACGCTCCGAGCGGTCCGGCCGGCGGGCCCGGCGCGGTGCCGGTCACGGTTCGGGTCACCGACTCCCTGGGCCGGGTGCTCCCGGGCGTGCCGGTGAGCTGGAGCGCGCTCGACGGCGGCGACATCCGGGGCCGCGAGGCCCGCACCGACTCGCTGGGCGAGGCGCAGGCGGAGTGGAGGCTCGGCCCGCGCGCGGGCACCCAGCGGGCCCGGGTGCTGGTGGGCAGCGGCCGGAGCGTCCCCGCCTTCACCGTGACGGCCACCGCCGTGCCCGGCGCCCCCGCGAAGCTCGCCGTGCTGGGCGAGGGGCCCCGCGAGGGAACCGTGGGAGCCGGGCTCAAGCACCCGCTGGTGGTGCGCGTGACCGACGCGAAGGGGAACCCGGTGCCCGACGTGCCGCTCCAGGTCACGGCCGAGAGCGGCACGCTGGCCGACACGGCGGTCGCGACCGACTCGTCCGGCCGCGCGGTGGTCCGCTGGACGCTGGGCGAGCGCGCCGGGCCGCAGAAGCTCGCGATCGAGGCGCCGGGCCTCGCCCGCCTGGTGGTGACCGCGCGCGCCCGGCCGCAGGCCGCGGCCAACCTCGCCTTCCTCGACCCGCCGGCCACGGCGCTTGCGGGGCGGCCGCTCTCCCCGCCGCTCCGGGTGAGCGTGACCGACGCGTACGGGAACCCGGTGCCCGACCAACTGGTGGTCTTCCGGCCGTCGGCGGGGAGCGTGCGGCCGGCGCGGGCCATGACCGGGAAGGACGGCGTCGCGACCACGCGCTGGACCCCGGGCAAGCAGGCGGGGCGCCAGGTGGTCAGGGTGTCGGTCGCCGCGACCGGCGCGGGCGAGACGCTCGAGGTGGACGTGGCGGCGCCCGCGGGGGCGGGGGCGGGGGCGGGGGCGGGGACGAACGGGACGCGCGGGGTGGCGCGGCGCGAGGCGCTGCCGCCTAAAGCGGCCGGAACGAAAACTTCTGCCCGCCGACCGACGCCTCGTACATGAGACCGCCCTTCGCCATCGTGACGATCGCGACGCCCTTCCGATAGGCGAGATCGGCGGAGGCGCGGGCCGTGAGCGCGATCGCCGAGGCCTGCGCGTCCAGCTTGAGCTTTCCCCGCTTGAAGTTCTCGAACGCCTCGCGGGTCTTGAAGAACACCACCTCGCTGTAGGCCTGGCCGCCGAGCTGGAGGCCGATGGTCACCTGGGTCAGGGTGGACCGCCCGACCAGGCGGCCGCGCTCGTACACCCAGCCCTTGCCGCGGGCGCCGCCCAGCCCGATGCCGCCCTTCCCCACCGTCGGGAACACCGCGTACCCGTAGGCCTCGGCGAAGACCCGGGCCATGCCGGGATCCTTCTCCTTGAAGCGGGCGATGACGGCGGCGGCGTCGCGCTCGTCGGCGGGCGCGCCTCCGTGCGGCGCGGGCGCGGCCGCGGCCAGCGCGACCGGGAGCAGGGCGAGCGGGAGCGGTCTCACGGGAGGCGGGGTGCGAGGCCGGCGCCGGCCCCTTCCGGCTCGGCCTCGAGCGAGGCGGAGAGATCGGGATGGCCCGCGAGGGCCCAGAGCAGGTCGCGCGCCTCGTCCACCGAGTCCACCCGCACCCGGGCCTGAGTGGGGGTGCGGCCCACGTGGATGGTGAGCGCCTCGGGCGGCAGCGCGGCGAAGAGCTGCTCGTCGGTGACGTCGTCGCCCAGCGCGATGATCAGCGCGCCCGGAGGCGCCTGGGTGAGGATCCGCCGCGCCACCACGCCCTTGTCGACCCCGCGGGGGCGGACCTCGAGCACGTGGTCGCCGGGCAGGAGGTCCGCGCCGGACCGCCGGAGCAAGCGGCCGAGGGCGGCGCGGAGCTTCCGCGTCTCGGCGGCGGCCAGGCGCGGCGGCTCGACCATGCGGTAGTGCCAGGCGAACCCCACCGACTTCCGCTCGACCACCGCCCCCGGCGCGCGGGAGGCCGCCTGCTCCATCAGCGCGAGGATCTCCTCCCGGTGGGGGAGCGGCTCCACCGCCGCCTGGACCCACTCGCCGCCGGCGGGGCGCGACCAGAGGCCGTGCTCCGCGTGCAGCGCCACGCCCACGCTCCCGAACCAGGCCTCGAGGGTGTCGCGGTCGCGCCCGCTCAGGATGTGGACCTCGGTCCGCGGCCGGTGGACCAGCGCGTCGAGCAGCGCGAGCAGCCCGGGGTCGGGCCGCGCGAGGCTCGGCGCGGGCGCGAAGGGCACCACGGTGCCATCGTAGTCCAGGAGCAGGACCAGGTGGGTGGCGGCGGCGGCGTGCTCCTGCACCGTGGCCCGGAGCACCGCGGTGGACGTGATCGCGGGGAGCGGGGCCGGCTGGCGCGGCTCCCGCACCGCGGCCGCGCGCACCGCGCTCAGGAAGCTCCGGGTCCAGCGGCGGGTGTCGCTCGCGGCCACGCGCTGCCGGAGCGCCTGCATCCGGGCCTGCCGCTCGGCCGGCTCCATGGTGAGCGCGCGGTGGATCGCGCTCGCGGTGCGGTCCACGTCGTAGGGGTTCACGTGGAGCGCCTCGCGCAGCTCGTCGGCCGCCCCGGCGAACTCGCTCAGCACCAGCACCCCGTCCTCGTCCACCCGGCTCGCCACGAACTCCTTGGCCACCAAGTTCATCCCGTCGCGGACCGGGGTCACCAGCATCACGTCGGTGGCCCGGTAGAGCCCGATCAGCTCGTCGTCGCTCAGGCTCCGCACCAGGTAGTGCACCGGGGTCCAGCTCGGGGTGCCGAAGGTGCCGTTGATCCGCCCGACCAGCGCGTCGATCTGCTGGCGGAACCGCCGGTAGGCCGGCACCTCGCTCCGGGACGGGACGGCGAGCTGGACCAGCCGCACCCGCTCGCGCAGCTCGGGGTGGGTGGCGAGCAGGCGCTCGAAGGCGAGGAAGCGGCGGGGGATGCCCTTGGTGTAGTCGAGCCGGTCCACGCCGAGAATCAGCTTGGCCCCCGACCCCGCGGCGTATTCGCCGGAGAGCCGCTGCACCTCGGCCGACTCGCTCCGGCGGCTGAACCGCTCGAAGTCCACTCCCATGGGGAAGACGCCGACCCGGACCGCGCGCCCGCGGTAGGGGATGGTCGCGCCCTGCGGGACCAGGCCGAGCAGGCGGGTGAGCGCGGCGCAGAAGTTGTCGCGGTAGCCCGCGGTGTGGAACCCGATCACGTCGGCCCCGAGCAGGCCCTCCAGGATCAGCTCCCGCTCGGGCAGCGCCGCGAAGATCTCCGCCGGCGGGAACGGGATGTGGAGGAAGAACCCGATCGAGGCGCCCGGCGCGCGCTGGCGGAGCAGGGCGGGCACCCGCATCAGGTGGTAGTCGTGGACCCAGACCAGGTCCCCGCGCGCGAGCCGCGCGTGCACCGCGTCGGCGAACCGCCGGTTCACCCGCTCGTACTCGGCCCAGGGGCCGGGGGCGAGCGGGATGCGGCCCAGCAGGGAGTGGAACACCGGCCAGACGATGCCGTTGGAGTAGCCCCGGTAGTAGCCCGCGACCTCGGCGCGCGAGAGCGGGATGGGGACCAGCCGGAGGCTCGCCCAGGGCTCCTCGGAGCCGAGGTCCGCGTCGGCGTTCCGGTCCTCGGGCAGGCCGGACCAGCCGAACCAGAGGCTCCCGGCGCGCTCGTGCACCGCCTTGAGCCCGGTGGCGAGCCCGCCGGCGCTGGGCTCGAGCACCAGCTCCTCGCCGCGCCGCCGCGCGGTGACGGGCAGGCGATTGGCGACGATCAGGGTCCGCCCCATAAGAGGAAGCTAGCCTCCGCCTCCGGCCGGGTCGAGCGCCGGCGGGGCGGGCCGCGGGGCGGGCGTGACGCCGCTTACGCCGGGATGCGGCGGGGCTTGCGCGCGGTGATGATCTCGGTGTTCATCCCGGCCCAGTGGAGGGTCCCGCCCCACCGGCCGTGCTCCATCTTCATGCAGCGGTCGAGGACCACCGTGAGCCCGGCCCGCTCGGCCAGCTCGGCCGCCTCCAGCGCGTTGATCCGGAGCTGGAACCAGATCGCCTTGATCCCGGCGGCGATCGCCTGCTGGGCCACCCCCACGCACTCGTGGCCCGGGCGGAAGACGTCCACCAGGTCCACCGGGAAGGGGATGCTGGTGAGGTCGGGATAGGTCCGCTCGCCGAGGATGGTGCCGGCGCGCGGCGTCACCGGCACGATCCGGTACCCCTCGTGCTGCAGGTAGGTGGCGACGAAGTGGCTGGGGCGCTGCGGGTCGCTCGAGAGGCCCACGATCGCCACGGTGCGGCTCTCCGCCAGGAGCCGCCGGATGGTGTCCACGTTCTGGAACCGGCGGCGCTGGTCGGGCGTGAGCTGCGTGTTCAGCGAAATGTCGCAAGCAAGGCCTGGTCCAGGTCCCACAGTAGGTCCTCCAGGGTTTCCAGTCCGATGGAGAGCCGGATCAGCTCCGGCCCCACCCCCGCCCGCTCGAGCTCCTCGTCGGTGAGCTGCTGGTGGGTGGTGGAGGCCGGGTGGATGACCAGGCTCCGCGCGTCGCCCACGTTCGCGAGGTGCGAGAAGATCTGGAGCGACTCGATGAACCGCTTCCCGGCCGCGCGCGCGTCGCCGTCCCGCGCGTCGAGGCCGAAGGAGAAGACCGCCCCCGGCCGGCCCCCCAGGTACTTGCAGGCGAGATCGTGCTGGGGGTGGTCCGGGAGCCCGGCGTAGGCCACCCACTTCACCCGCGGGTGCTCGCGCAGGAACTCGGCCACGGCGCGGGCGTTGGCCACGTGGCGCTCCATCCGCACCGACAGGGTCTCGAGCCCCTGGAGCAGCAGGAACGCGTTGGTGGGCGAGAGGCAGGCGCCGGTGTCCCGCACCGTCTCGGCCCGCGCCTTCATCAGGAAGCCGTAGTGCCCGAAAGTCTCGTAGAACCGGAGCCCGTGATACGAGGGCGACGGCTCGGCGATGGTCGGGAAGTGGGAGTAGTCGAACCGCCCGGACTCGACCAGCGCCCCGCCGATGCTGTTGCCGTGCCCCCCGATGAACTTGGTGGCCGAGTGCACCACGATGGTGGCCCCCCAGTCGATCGGCCGGCAGAGGTACGGGGTGGCGAAGGTGTTGTCCACCACCAGCGGGATCTTGTGCGCGTCGGCCAGCGCCGCGAGGGGCTCCAGGTCCAGGATGCTGCCCTTCGGGTTCCCGATGGTCTCGCCGAAGAGCGCCCGGGTGCGCGGCGTGATGGCCCGCTCCCAGGCGCCGAGATCGGTGGGATCCACCCAGCGCACGTCCACCGAGAGCTTCTTGAAGGTGTGGGTGAACTGGGTCACCGTGCCGCCGTAGAGGTGGGACGACGAGACGATCTCGTCGCCCGGGGCGAGCAGGGTCATGAAGGTGACGAGCTGCGCGGCCATGCCGCTCGCCGTGGCCAGGGCCCCGGTGCCGTTCTCCAGCGAGGCCAGCCGCTCCTCGAACACCGCGGTGGTGGGGTTGCTGATCCGGGTGTAGATGTTGCCGTACTGCTTGAGCTCGAAGAGCTGGGCGGCGGTATCGGTGTCGTCGAAGACGTACGACGTGGTCTGGTAGATCGGCACCGCCCGCGCCCCCACCACCGGGTCGGGGATGTGCCCGGCGTGGAGCATGCGGGTCTCGAATCCGAACCGGCGGGAGCGGGACATGGGCCAAGCTCGTCAGTGAAGGGAGGAATAATACGACGAAAGTCGTGAGCGGTAAGCGGTGAGCGGCTCCCATGCGTCGGGGCCCGTCGATCGACCCCCCTCACCGCTTACCGCTCACCGCTCACCGTTCAGTCCAGCTCGATCCTCACCTGCAGCGGCCCGCCTTCCACCCCCAGCAGGTTCGCCAGGGTGCGGTCGGCGTGGCGGCGGAACTGGAGGGACACCCGGGCCGCCCCCACCGGGAGCCGCACCACGGTGAGCTCGTCCAGGAAGTCGGGCAGCACCGGGTTGCGCACGTGGAGCACCCCCGCGGGCGCCTCGGGGAAGAGGCCCAGCATGGCCTGGAGCAGCATGAAGAGCGCCCCCGAGGCCCAGGCCTGGGGCGAGCAGCTCACCGGGTAGCGCACCGGGCGCACCCCGCGCTGGCGCGGCATCCCGCAGAAGAGCTCGGGCAGCCGCTGGAACTCCGCCCGCACCGCCGCCTCGTGCAGCGCCCGCACCACCGGGAGCGCCGCCCGCGCCTTCCCGTAGAGCGCGAGCCCCAGCACCACGATGGCGTTGTCGTGGGGCCAGACCGAGCCGTTGTGATAGCTCATCGGGTTGAACACCGGCTGCCCGGCGCTCAGGGTCCGGATCCCCCAGCCCGAGAAGAGCCCCGCCCCGAGCAGCACCTCGGCCAGGCGGGCGGCCTGGTCCGGGGTCGGCACCCGGCTCCAGAGCAGGTGGCCCGCGTTCGACGTGATGGTGGGAACGGGCCGCTTGTCGCCGTCGAGCGCGAGTGCGAAGGTGCCCTGCTCCTCCATCCAGAAGTGGCGCCAGATCGCCTCGCGGAGCCGGGCCGCTTCCTCCCGCAGCCGGGCGGCGCGGTCGGGCCGCCCGAATGCCTGGAACAGGTCGGCCAGGCGCGCCTTGGCATCGTACACGTAGCCCTGCACTTCGACCAGCGCGATGGGCGGCCGGGGCAGCCGGCCGTCCGGGAAGGGCACCCCGTCGCCCGAGTCCTTCCACCCCTGGTTGGTGAGCCCCTTCGCCGAGGTGGAGGCGTACTCCACGAAGCCGTCCCCGTCCCGGTCGCCGTAGCGGTCGATCCAGGCCAGCGCCCGCTCGACGTGGGGGAGCAGCTCCCGCACCAGGCCGGCGTCGCCGGTCCAGCGCCAGGTCTCGTGGAGCAGCACCAGCCAGAGCGGCGTCGCGTCCACGCTCCCGAAGTAGGGGACGTGCGGGATCTCGCCGGCCCGCGCCATCTCGCCCCGCCGGAGCTCGTGCAGGATCTTGCCGGGCTCCTCCTCGGTGAACGGGTTCTCCCGCTCGCCCTGGTGCCGGGCCAGGTACCGCAGGGTGTCCCGGGCGATCCGCGGGTTGAGCGGCAGGGTCTGGAGCGAGGTGATCACCGAGTCGCGGCCGAACACGGTCGAGTACCAGGGGATCCCGGCCGAGATCACCTCCTCGCCGTCCACCCGGACGTAGAGCGCCCGGAGGTCGTCCACCGCGCGGCGGAGCGCGACGTCGAACTTGGGGACGTCGGTGGTCCAGCGGCTGCACTCGGCCCGCCACGCGCGGTAGCGCTCCTCCAGCCCGCCCCGCAGGCGCTCGAGCTGCCCCGCCGGGTGGGGCGCGGTGGACGGCTCGCCCGGCGCGACCTCCCACTCGAGCTCCACCGGCTGGTGCCGGCTCAGGGTGAAGCGCCAGCGCGCGGCGTGCGAGGTGAGCTCGGCCGGCGGCTCGCGGAAGCGCACCCCGCTCTCGAGCAGCCGCCCGTCCCGCCCCTGGTAGCGGAAGACCAGGCTGTCGCGGCCGGCCACCGGGGCGAAGAACTCGCCCCGCGCCTCGCGCCGCCACCCCCGCACCTCGAAGATGTCGGCGAAGTCGGCCCCGAGCGCCAGCTCCACCCAGTAGTCCAGCGGCTCCGCCAGGTAGCTCGTGAGGGTGAGCCGCTCCACCAGCCGGTCGGCCAGCACCAGCTCGCGCCGGATGTGGATCGCGTGCTTCGGGTCCCACGGGTTCCCGCCGAAGGGCAGGTCCTTCACCGCGAGGTCCACCTGGCCCAGGTAGGTGCGGGGGACCTCGGCCGAGAGGAGCGAGGGCGGGCCGCCCCGCACGGTGAGGGCGTAGTGGCTCAGGATCCGGGTGTCCTCGTGGAAGAGCCCGAGCGAGCACCGGCCGGCGGGCGCGATGTCGCCCCGGGCCGTGACCACGAGGAAGAGGCGGTCGTGCTTGAGCACCAGGGTGCTCTCGGGCGCCGCCTCCTGGGCGCACTCGATCGCGCCGTAGCCGACCGCCTCCTCCATCGAGACGCGGCGCGGCGTTCCCAGCGGGCGATCGGAGGCGGGGGGAGCCGCGCGCCGCGCGGCGCCGCTCATGCCGCTGAAATCGGAAGCGGCTTGGTGGGCAGCGCCCCGGCCGCCACGCGCGCGTACAGCCGCTCGTGATCGCGCACGAACCGCGCCCGGCTGAACCGCTGGATCGCACGGGCCCGGCAGCGGCGGCGGTTGAACCCCTCCAGCGGCCCGCCCCGGCGGATGACCGCGGCCATCTCCTCGGCGCTCCGGACCACGAACCCGGTGACGCCGGGCTCCACCAGCTCCGGCACGCTCCCCCGGCCGAAGGCGACCACCGGACAGCCCGAGAGCATCGCCTCGATCAGGATCAGGCCGAACGGCTCGTCCCACTCCACCGGCGCGAGCAGCGCGCGGGCGTCCCGGAGCAGGGGCACCTTCACGTCGGTGCCGATCCCGCCGAGGTAGGTCACGTGCGGCAGGGCGAGCCGCGGCTCCACCTCCCGCGCCGCGAAGGCGCGGTCCGGCGGGTGCACCCGCCCGGCCACCCGGATCTCGAGCCCGGCCGCCGCCGCGACGTCGATCGCGGTGTGGGGGCCCTTCTCCCGGGCCAGCCGGCTGACGAAGCAGACGTAGCCGGCCGGCGCGTCGGTCCACTGGTAGCGGGCCGGATCGAGCCCGTGGTGGATCACCTCGCAGCGCGGCAGCGGCACCTCCCGGCGCCGCTGGTCGGCGGAGATGGCCACGAACTGCACCTCCGGAAACCCCAGGTAGAACTCCGAGAGGGCTTCGTCCCGGCTGTGGTGGATGGTGTAGACCAGCGGAAGCTCGGGGACGAGCCGCCAGAAGGCCAGGGCCGCGGCGGAGTTCACGTGGACCACGTCGAAGCCGCCGTCCACGATCTCCTTGAACGCCCAGGAGACGTGGTTCAGGTCCACGAACGCGTCGGGCGGCCAGCGCGCCTCGCGGTAGATCGCGCGCAGCTCGGCCGACGTCCGGGAGTCTCCGGTGGCGAACAGGGTCACCTGATGACCGCTTTCGACCAGGCCTTCCACCAGCTCGTACACCACGAGCTCGGTGCCCCCGTAATCGCGCGGCGGCACCGAGATGAAGGGGGTCGATACGATGGCGATACGCATGACGGACCTTTCTTGTGCCGCCGGCGGGGCGCGCGGGCGGTGAGCAATACACCTCCCGGCCGCGAGGGCGCGGCCAACCGCGCGTCCAGCCGTCGGCGAACGGAACGAGCGCAGCCTTAATAGAAGCGAATCGGCCCGCGGGATGTAATGGGGGTCACCCGGGCGCGGGTCGGCCGCCCGTCAGGGCACGACCAGGATCCCGACCGTGCCGCCGAACTCGTCGCTCAGGAGGGGAAGACCCGGCGGGGCGGTCCACGCCCCGCCGTCGATTCGGAGGTTGACCCGGTACACGCCCGGGCCGAGGGGGACCACGGCGGCCCAGCGGTCCCCGTCCGGGCGAAGCTCGATCACGCGCCAGTCGGTGAAGTCGGCCATGAGCTCCACCCGCGAGGCGCCGGGGGCCCGGGTCCGGATGCGGCGGAAACCAGGCCGGTCCGGTCGCACCTCGAACTCGGGGGCCGCCGCCCCGGTCTCCGGCAGGCGCACCCGGAGCGCGTCCCGCTCGGGCTCCGGCGGGCGGGCGGTGGCGAGCCGGAGGCCCAGGCTCAGGTAGCTGCCCGAGGGGAATCCCTGCGCGACATCGGCGGGATACGAGCCGGCGCCCAGCACCACGGCGACGTGGCCGGTGAGCCAGAACGCCGCCGTGACGCCGCCCCAGGTGCTCCCGGGAGCCTCTCTCAGCTCGCTCCAGCGGCGCCAGCCTCCGTAGAGCGTGGCGTCCACGCGCCCCCGGACCACCCGGGCGCCGACCTCGCCGTCCAGGTAGCTCAGGCTGTCGCCGATCCAGGTGGGGGTCGCGGTGAGCGCCAGGGTCGCCGGCCCCAGCCGGACCCAGCCGCCCGCCTCGGCCGTCCGGGTCGTGCGCCACGCGAACCCGTCGGTCGTGCGGCCGATCCCGGCGCCGGCCCAGACCCCGCCGGCCCGCCGGAGCCAGTGGAGGCGGGTCACCCCGCTCGCGCCGCCCGAGGCCGGTGTCCCCTCCGCGTCGGCGCCGGCGAGGGTTCCGCCCAGCTCGGCCTGGAGCCCGAGCACCAGCGGGACGAACCCCGATCCGGTCGCCCGCCATTGGGCGCTCCACTCGCCCCCGTCGAACCGCGACAGGCTGCCGTCGGCTGCGAGGGAGGCCGACGGCCCGTTCACCAGCACCGCCGGGCTCAGCACCAGGGCCGACGCCGCGGAGACGTCGCCGTAGGCCACCCGGGTCGCTCCGGCGTCCACCGAGCCGGTGACCTGGGCCCGGCCGGACGCCGGAACGCCCGCGAGGAGGCCGGCGGCCAGACCCGCGAGCAGCCCGAAGCGAACCGGCGCGGGCGCTCCGCGGCGCCCGCGGACTGCGATGGGAGAGGATCGGGTCGGCGACACGGCAGCGCGATCGTTCACGGCCCGGGCGGCTTCCCTCCGCCCGGCTTCCCCGGTTTCCCGGGCGGCTTGCCGGGCGGCTTCCCGCCCGGCTTGTCGGGCCTCCCGGCGGCAGGCTTGTCCGGCTTGCCCCCGCCCGGCTGGTCCGGCTCGCCGCCGGCCCGGCCGGGTCCGTCGTCCCCGCCCTGCGCGGTGCCGGACGGCGCCGCGCCGGAGGACGCGCCGCCGCGATCGCCTCCGTCTCCTCCGCCGGCCCGCACCGACGCCGCCGCGGCGGGCGAGGCG